>Ga0255765_1000530_pt1 | contig 51369 bp, 18 predicted proteins | sample 041ome_8_FD_179965 | JGI IMG/M metagenome (GOLD analysis project Ga0255765, IMG submission 179965) | Coastal salt marsh microbial communities from the Groves Creek Marsh, Skidaway Island, Georgia - 041407BS metaG (version 2) | ecosystem: Environmental > Aquatic > Marine > Intertidal zone > Salt...
CACGACGAGGCGCGTGGCGCTCGTCGTCATGGATGACGACGACGACGATGATGATGATGATGATGATGCGACGTTTGCGCACCCGGAGATCGTGGCGGCGGCGATACGCACGCTCCCAGACGTACAGTGCGATGTACTTGCATCGTCGTCGTCGTCTGTGTCGTCGTACGATGCGCGCATCGTCGTCACGAGGAGGAGGCGCGCAGAAGACGAAGAATTCGCCGCACCACAATTTACCGTGTCGGTGTTGGCGACGTCGAGGTCGAAGAAACACCCGTGCGTAGCGCTCGAGCCAGTGACGTCGTCAGAGACGTTAGCGTCGTCTCGTGCATTTAATGACGGCGTGCGTCTTTGCGCTGAACGCGCGTTTTTGGAGGAGGCTGACGTCTACGCTGACGACGACTACGCGACGTACGCCGGCGTCTTGGAGCCGTGTCGTACGACTACGAATGATGATGATGATGATGATGTCATTGACTTGGTACACAACATAGACGACGACGACGACGACGATAATGATGCTACGACGACGACGACGACGACGACGACTAGAGATCGGCACCGGATTAGGTTGACGCGGCTCGACCCGCGCCTGACGCGTCTCGCCCTGGAGCGACTCTTGTTGAGCGGCGCCAAATGCGGGTTACCCATCGAACTCGTTATTGAGCACGTCGTGCGCAACTCCATGCACCGTTCGGGCGTGTCTGGGATGAAGAAGATGTCGCCACCTGTCACAGGAGGCGCAGCACAAGCACAAGAAGACAAGATGAAAGTGTACGTCGTCTTTGGCGGGTCGTCGTCCCAGCGTCGGCAATCGTGCCGATCCGGTCGACACGTCTACTTGACGCTCAAACGCATCCCAACCATCGACGTCGTCGCCGTGGTGCTGAGCAACAATAATACCAATACCAATAATGCATCATCATCGCAGTTGGCGGATGCCACGGCGTGGAGGTTGTCGTACGCGAGCGCGCTCGACCCGGACCAATGGGACGCGCCGCGCGCGCCCGACGCCGGTCGGTTTGCGCCTTCGAAACGCGTGCGCGCCGACTTGGAAAAATACGGTTGGGTGAAACCGTCCGAGCTGTCGTCATGTCAAGACACGATGATGCATCATCATAATGAACAAAGGTCGACGCGATTTGGCGCCTTGCTCGCCGTCGCGTCGCGAGAAGGTGCGATTATATTTAACGCCGCGCACGGCGGCGCGGGCGAGGATGGCGCGTTGCAACAACTCTGCGTGTCCTCTGGCGTCGCGTACACCGGCTCATCTCCGCTCGCGAGTCGCGTGTGCATGGATAAGGCGGCAACGGCCAAGGCGTTGGCCCAGCGTCCCGTCCACGGCGCGACGTGTTTGCCCAAGCGCGTGGTCCCGGCGAGCGCGTTGGTGAGTAAAGCGTCGGATGAACGAGGATGGGGCGGACGCGAGCGCGTCGAAGGCGCCAAGCGTTTATGGCTCGACATTGTGAGTTCTTTTAGTGGAGGTGGAGCAGGAGGAGCAGCACCAGGAGCACCAGGAGACACCAATACAATGACTACTACTACTACTACTCTCGTGGTGAAACCCATCGCCGAAGGGGCGTCGCGCGGCGTGCGTCGATTGATGGATGAACGCGAGTTGTTGGCGTACGCCGAAGACATTGCAAAAAATCAAGCGTCGCCGCTCCCGTACGCGTACGTGTTTGAACCGTTCTTTGACGCCTCGCGCGCGCCTTGGATGGAATGCTCGTTTACGTTGATGGGAGCGTTAGGAGACCTCCGCGTCGTCGGTCAATCGACGATTGACGCGCGGGCAAAGGAACGCGCGCGCGCCGTGGGACACGCGCTCGGCGTCGAAGGATGCGCCGTGCTCGACGCCTTTGTGAACACCGACACCGGGGAGTTGATTGTGATTGAAATGAACACCGTGCCGGATATGACGTCCCCGGACTCGACGGCGTTTACGCACGCCAGGAACGCCGATCCGCCGATTGACGCCGAAACGTTGTGTACGCGCGCACTCAGCTTGGCGCTCGTGCGACGGTTCAGATGATGATGATGATGATAGGTCTACCGTAGTAGTACTGTGTATTAGTAGTTTTGTAAGCAGGTTAGTACCGTAGCGGCTTTTGTAGTAGTGGTTGGTATCACACAGTGAAATGAAAAAATCAAGCAGTAGTGGTAAACGTGATGTTGTGGCAAATTGGCTTTGGCTTACGCGGCGACAAACGCGGCGGCCTCCGGCTGTTTTGGCTGTTTTTTACGCGGCGTCTTCTCGTCATCCAAAATCTCACCCTCCTCGATAGATTCGTCGTCGTCGTCGTCGTCGGACCCTTTAGCGGGCGTATTCATTGGCGTTTGTAATTCGTCCTCGTCAACCTCAGCATCGACATCAACCACCGCTACCGCTTTGAGCTTTGGCGGCGATGGCGGCGCTTCAATCGCCGACGCGTCCGCCTCCTTCATCGCGTGAAATTTGGCAAACAACGTCTGCACGGGGGTGTTCGCTCCGGTAATTGCGCTCGCCATGTCCTCGTTTGCGCGCTCGCGCATCGAAATCTTACCCACTGCGTACGCGTACACCAGTCGCTCGAGCTCTGGCGCGAAAAAATCCAGGTACTCTTCGCACCGCGCGTGAAGCATGGATTCAAATCGTTCGCACTGCGCGAGCTGGGCGTTAATGTCCACATCTGTCGCTGAAATGTCTCGTCGAAGCGCGGCGTCGACATCAGCCTTGGACGCGCCGCGATCGACTTTGCTCGCCAACCGCGCGAACCGCGCCTCGGCTTCGTTCAATTTAAACCGCGCCTTTTGATGTTCGTACACGCACGATTCCAATCGTCGCTCATACGTCACTTGTGCCTTGTCATGCAACTTCATCGCGCGATTGGCAAAGTCCTCCATGAAATCGCATTCGTATTGCACGTCGACGTCTTCAACGCCAGACGCAAACGTGCGCGCATCCTTGCATCGAATCGCTCGCGACATCGCAGACGATGGCGCGGAGTCGTCTGCGTCAATCGTCTGCGCGGCGTCGGTATCGTCATCAGCATCCTGTGTGTGCTTACGGTGCTGCTGCTGCACGTAATTGAACAATTGCGTTTCGCGAGCCGTGATGGCATCGCGAACGCGCGATTCCACGTCTCGCGAATACTTTTTCGTCGCGTCTCGCGCGAGCGCTCGGGCGAGCCAAAAATTTGTATCCTCGACAAACTCCCCAATCGATTGTCGCACGATAGCCACCGCGCACACCGCGCGCTCGAGACGCGCGTCGTGGGCGTAGAGTTTCGCAATGTCCACGACGTACGGACACGGCGTCGTCTTCGTCGTCTTCGTCGTCGCGTCTTTGGCATTCAACAATGTGTCTTTTGTCTTGGCTTTGCATTTTCTCGTCGGCGTCGGCGGAGCGCGCGCGGCGTCAGCGTCATCCGTGCGTTCGCGCATCATCGCATCGTCGCGACGCGCATTCGTTCGTGATTTGCTCGATGTTGTACCCATATTGTCGTTGTTGTGGTGATTTTGGTGTCGTTGTCGTTGTCGTCGTCCTCCTCGTGGCATGTCAAGGAATGAGGACGTCGACGCGGGATTTCGCGAGTATGATGATGATGATCATAATAACAATAATACCAACGCAAGACATACTATACACACACACACACACAGAGCGAGAGCGAGAGAGCGAGAGAGACAACACGCCACCCATCATCTATGCGCTCATCAAGCACCGCTGAGAGATGGCGCGAATGACGAGCATTTGCTCCTTCGCCGCGCCGCGCATATCCACCAATTGCGCAATCTGTTGCTCGCGTTCCTCATCCACGCCCTCTGCCCGCATCTGCGCCACCTGCGCATCAAACTGCGCGTCTTGTTGCGTCATAGACTGTAAAAACATATCAATATTCGCCAAGAATTCCTCCACGCTCATCTGCGCATCGCGCAAGACATCGCGCACGACGGCGTCTTGCGCGGCGTCGTCGGCTCGCGCTCGGTCATCGAGCGCGCTCAACCCACTCACACACGCATCAATCAACCCCAGCGCCGGCGGCACATTCGCGCGTTGATAACAATCTAATAAATACTCAAATAATCCCTTGAGCGCGGCGATGATTTCCGGACCTTCACCCTTGGATTGCGCGGTTTGATACGTTGCCAACGCGGCTTCGACGACGCCTTCGGTGAGCGACCCGTCGCGCGTCATGGCATCGATCGCCTCGCTCGCCTCTTCGGGTGATTGCGCGTTCAAGATTCGATAGTAATTGGTGAAATCTTCTTCGCGCACGTTCGGTGGGGCCATTTGTGCGTTCGCCATGGCTTGTGCGAGCTCGTCGTCGCCTTGGTTTGATGGAGTAGCTTTATGCCGATGCTGATGATGTTTGTGTTGACGTACGCGTCGCATCGCCGGGTGTACACGCGAGCGCACCGGTGCGCGCATTCGCATCGTCATCATCTGTGTCGTCATCTTTTTCGTGCTCGTCGTTCGTCTTCGCGTTCGCGCGTCGCGCTGTGATGATGTTTTTTGATGACCTAAAACCTCAAACACTGACGCATCAGCAACGGCATCATGATGATGATGTTGACGCGCACGACGGCGACGCGCACGACGGCGACGCGCACACAGCCGCGTACGAACCGCACGCACGTCATCACGCGCGCGAAAGGCGGCAAGGGCGCGTCAGAGCCCGAGCCCGAGGTGGATCCCGAAGCGATTGAAATGGATGCCATGGAGCGCATGGACAAGACGATGGATTCGATCGCCAAAGATTTCTCCACCGTGCGCACTGGACGCGCAAACGTACAAATATTAGATCGTATTGAAGTGATGTATTACGGCGCACCGACGGCGCTGAAGGCGATCGCGAATGCGTCGACACCGGACGCGCAGACGGTGGTGATTCAACCCTTTGATAAAACCGCGATCAAGGATATCGAACGCGCGTTGAATGAGAGCGATTTGGGCATCACGCCGAATAACGATGGGAATGTGATTCGATTGGTTATACCTGCGTTGACGGAGGAGCGTCGTAAGGATTTGGCAAAGTTGGTGTCCAAGCTCGGGGAGGATGGAAAGGTGGCGTTGCGCAACGTGCGTCGGGACGCGATGAAGGCGATTGAAAAGTTGGAAAAGGCGAGCGCGATTGGCGAAGACGAATGCGCGGGATTGAAGAAGGGTATTGAAGATTTAACCGCGTCGTACATTAAAAAAGTGGACGACATCACCAAGGCTAAGGAGACGGAATTACAAAAGGTTTAAAACGTTGAAAGTTGCCGTCGTGGATGGCTGGTTAGTCAGTCATCTCACGACGTATCCTCGTCTTTTGCCACCGCCGCCGCCGCGCGTCAACATGCGCGCGACATTTATATTCATACACAATTCATACACGATATTGATCCATCATCACAAATCCTTCTCATCGTCTTTGTCGTCTCGTCGCGAGCGCGAATGAGTGAAAATAAATGTACTACCAAAAAATGCGCTCGTCACTGTGCGACGCCGAACGCCGAACGTGTGCGTTCGTCGCCGCGTTCGTCGACGTCATCATGAGCGCGCCGCCCGCGACGTCGCACGCGAAACACACCGACGACGACGACGTTGACGCAGCACCACCGCCGCCACCAGACACCCTCCCAGCGCTCTTCTGGAGCGGCGATGGCGACGATTGGATGGACGACGCGCACATGAACAACCCCGAATTCGCCGCGCTCAAAGCCATGCTCGCCGAAGACCCGGCGTCGCCGTGCGAGCTCGCTGAAATGCACAAGAATAAGGGCAATCAGTCGATGAAGTACAAGCACAATTTGATGTACGCGAGGTACGCGGTGGAGCACTACACGACGGGCATCCTCGTCGCGTGCGACGACGCGGGATTGAATTCTATACTGCACAGTAATCGTGCCTACGCCGGGTTATTGCTGAAAAACTACCGCAAGGCGTACGAGGATGGGGTAAAGGCGGTGGAGCTGGACGCGCGGAACGTCAAGGGTTGGTATCGCGCGGCTAAGGCGGCGCTTAGCTTGGAGAAATTTGAAGAATGCGCGCGATTGTGCGTCGCTGGATTGGATGTGGAGAGCACGAATAGAGATATGAAAGTTTTATTGCGCGACGCGAAGCGAGGGGTGGAGAAACGGGAGGCACAGGCGCGATTGGATGTTGACGAGCGCGCGCGGGTTTCGGCGTACGCCGAGGCGTTGCGGGACAAGTGTATACAAATCGGACCCGCTGTGCTTGGAAGCGGCGAGCGTTGGCCGACGATTGATGCAAATACGCATGAAGCGGTGTTTTGGACGTTGTTTGTCTATCCGGAGTCCATGCAGACGGATGTGGTGGAGGCGGCGAGGGAATCAGACGCGCTCGGAGCGCATTTGGACGTCTTGTTCAATCCGGGCGCGCCTCCGCTCGCGTGGGATAGCGCCAACGCGTACACACGCGAGAGCGTGGAGATTTATTGGCAAACGAATGCCACGGTACCGTATACGTACGCGCAGATCGAGACGAAGATGTTGGATGCGGCTGGCGTGACGCGACGCGACGCGGATGACGACACGAGGCGAGCCATCGTCGACGCGGAAACCAAAACCAAAAAGGTTGACGCTCGCGATCAATTCATGCGATTGATTGTCGATCCGTACGCCACGACGTTGGGAGATTTAGTCAAGAATAAAGAATTTGTCGTCGCTGGGCACGTAGTGTTGTACATCGTGGCGAAAGGTACGGAATTTAGGCAACAATTTCTCAACGGCGAATGGGAACTCTAGCGTACAGTCGTCGTCGTACACCTCGTCGTCGTCGTCTAATACATAGTCTACACATAGTCGCGCAGTCCCACCATCGCGCGCTGTAAAACAAACAAACAAACAAATGATAGTACACTGTACACGTTACAAAACTATACGCGAAAAAGAAGAACGCTCTCCGCGGCGTCGTCCGTCGCTCTTCGCGGCTAGGCGCGCCACCATCGCGCGCGTCGCTCGTCAACCACCGCCGCAACATCGCTTAAACCTTTTATTCGACCCACACGGACACGGACGATTATTCGGATACGCCCCGCGCATCGACCTCGCTTCGTCCCGTCTCTCCTCTCGCGTCATGGATCGATCATGTTCGGTAATAACGCGCGTAAACTCCTCCGCACTCGTCGGTGTCCCACCTCCGCCCGCCAACAACGACTCCCTCGCTCGCCTCATCATCGCCCGCGTCAGCGCATACGTCTTCAATAGCTCTGAAACTTCCGCGTGCGCGCCGTTTGGCGTCTCGCGCGCGATAGCCGCGACGCGCGCCGCGGTCAACGTGCTCGGATCCTCCCTCTCGCTCGCGCGCATCGACGACGCGTACGCTCTCGCGCGCGACACCTCGAACGACACCTCCGCCGCGTGTCGAGGCGCATCGCCCGTGCGCTCGAGCGACGCGCGCTCAAGTAAGTCGACGTATGCATCCATGGTGAATGATGCTGGTGGTGATGATGGTGATGTTTTCGCGCCAAACCACTGCGAGACGGCGTCGAACACGCCCGCGCGCGCGCATTGCGCGGACGTCGATACCGCGCGGACGTGTGCGCGGGCGATGCGCATGGCGGCGGCGACGTCCGCGCCGTCGGCGTCGACGTGTGAGGGGTGTGAAAAAGTGGTGGAGTGAAAAAGTGCATCGCCACGCATGACGGGATAATGTCGCGCGCGTTCGCGTTCTCGCGCGTCGCGCGTCGCGCGGTGGCGACGGTGACGGGTGCGACGAGTCCGGTGCCGTCGTCGTCGTCCTTGCCGTCGTCGTCGTCGTCGTCGGCGTTGTCGATTTATATCGAGACGTATGGGTGTCAAATGAATACGAATGATTCCGACATTGTCCGTGGAATCCTGCGCGCGCACGGCCACGGGGTCGTTAACGACGCATCACGCGCGGACGTGGTGTTATTAAACACGTGTGCCGTGCGCGAAGGCGCGGAGCAGAAGATTTGGGCGCGTTTGGCGCAGTTGAAGGCGATGAAGACGTCGCCCGAGTCGACGTTGCGCGCCGTCGGCGTGCTCGGATGCATGGCGGAGCGCTTGAAATCCGCGCTCCTCCGCGCCGACGGCTTGGCGGATATCGTGTGTGGTCCAGATGCGTACAGGGACGTGCCGAGATTGCTGGCGAACGCGTCACGGGCGACGTCAGAGCTCACGGATGATGAGCGCATGAATGTGTTGTTGAGTTTGGACGAGACGTACGCCGACGTGACGCCCGTTCGGCGCGATCCATCGTCGCCTTTAGCGTACGTGAGCGTTATGCGCGGATGCGACAATATGTGCAGTTTTTGTGTTGTTCCGTTCACGCGCGGACGCGAGCGGAGTAGGGCGTTGGATTCCATCGTTCGCGAGTGTCGGGACCTCGTGAACGCCGGCGTCAAGGAGATAACATTATTGGGGCAAAATGTCAATTCCTACGCCGATAAGTTTAGTGCTAGTGCGGTGGTGGATGATTTAGGGTATGCTGTCGACGATGATGCCGCGAAGAATGCGAACGCCGACCCGTTCGCGCCGTACGCGAAAGGATTTAAGTCGGTGTATAAACCAGACGCGCGTCGACGGCACGCGTACTCTTTTGCGGATTTAGTCGCCGCCGTGGCAGCGATCGATCGAGAAGTTCGCGTGCGTTTCACATCACCTCATCCGAAAGATTTTCCTGATGATTTATTGCGCGTCGTTGCCGAGACGCCAAACGTGTGTAAACAGTTGCACATGCCGGCGCAGAGCGGATCGACGACGACGTTGGCGCGCATGCGACGAGGGTACACGCGCGAGGCGTACTTAGACCTCATCACGCGCACGCGAGAGATGATTCCCGGCGTGGCGATTAGTTCGGATTTTATTTCTGGATTTTGTGGCGAAACTGAAGCCGAACACGCGGAGACGATTTCGTTGCTCGAGCGCGTTCGATTCGAGACGGCGTACATGTTCCATTATTCGTTGCGGGACAAGACGCACGCGGCGAGGCATCTATCAGACGACGTCCCAGAGGATGTCAAAAAACGTCGTTTAGCAGAAGTGATTGATACATTTCGAGCGGGCGCGGCGCGAGCGAACGCAGAGGAGATTGGCCGAACGCATTTGGTGCTCGTCGAAGGCGTGGCGCGTAAATCAGACGCGCAAATGAGCGCGCGTTCGGATACCGGTAAGCGCGTAATCATCGAAGGCCGGCGCACGGTACGCGATGGCGATGATGCTCACCAAGAGGTTGACATTAAACCAGGAGATTACGTCATCGCGCGTATTGAACGCGCGGGACCATCGACGCTCATCGCGCGTCCCTTGGGCGTCACCACGGCGACGCGCTTTTTCGAGCGACACGGCGCGGCGTGGCATCATCATCATCTTGTATAGAACAGAACAGAACAGATCAAGTGTGTAGCTCCAGTAGCAATCGTAGTGTAGGTCATATCAACACATCACGCGAACGCCCTGGCTCGTGAGAATAGACTTGGCGCGCTCAATGTCCTCGCTCGTCGGCGTCGCCATGCCCTCGAGCGCATAGTTCAATCCCAATTCCTGAAACTTGAACACCCCCAGTCGATGATACGGCAACAATTCAATCCCCAACACGCACGCGTGCGATTTCGCCACGTGCGCGAGTTCAACGAGCTCTTCCTCGCTATCCGTCGCGTACGCCGCAAATCTCTCGTCGTCGTTAGGATTCGTCATCAACACGAAACGTAACCACGTCGGCGTCCCGTGCTTCTCGCACGAGCGCAAAAATCGCCGCGAGAGCTCAAATTCCTCAACGCTCGTCCCAGTGATGGCCACGTATCGATCGACAAACGCGCTCTTGAGACACAACAGTACGCAATCGACGTGTGGAAGCACGCGATTCCATTCTTTATCAGTGCCGGCGCCCGCGGTGTCGATTGAGGCGCCGACGCCCAACGCGCGAACGCCTCGACACACCGCGCGCGCGAATTCTGGCTGTAACAAACACTCGCCTCCGCTGAGCGTGACGCCGCCGCCAGACGCGCTGTAGTAATCAAGATTGCGTCGTACGATGTCGACGCACTCGCGCACGCGCATTCGTCGCCCGAGCGGCGTCGGCGTCGAGGCGTTCGCGCGCGCGAGCGCGGCGTCGGTGCTGTCCACGTTGCAACAAAACACGCAGCGTTTGTGACAGGATTGGAGAAAGAATATGCAGCGGATGCCCGCACCGTCAACGGCGGTGAAGGAATCGATGCTGTGCACGTAGCCGGTGATTTTGTCTTCGTCCGCCAGGTCCTCGATGTCGTCCTCCATCGTCGTTGAATGTCGTCGTCGTCGTCGTCATGCATGTCGAGAATATGAACCGTCACACCCAAGACCACGCCGCACGACCGCATTCCACGCCGCACGCCCCATGTCCACCGTGCGCGACTTCGTGCGCGAGCACGCGCAGCCGTACGATGACGATTTCGCACCCTCGCTCGCACCGCCGACGCCGCGCACGCTCGCACTGCTGTCCCGCGCGCGCGAGCTGTTCGCCTTGGAACGCCAACGCGGCGGCGTGCTCGACATTGACACCTCCACGCCGTCGCACGCCACGTCGCACGGGCCCGGGTACATCACCGACGACGCGAGTGATTGCGTTATCGTCGGCATGCAAACCCCGGTGCCGCTGCAACGGACGATGAAACCGCTCGGAGGCATGCGGGTGATTGAGAAGGCGTGCGCCGAGCGCGGGCGCGCCGTTGACGTCGGCGTGACCAAGTTCATGGATGACTGGTGCGTGACGCATAACGACGCCGTGTTCGCGCTGTATACGAATGAGATGAAAGCTGCGCGGCGCGCACACGTTTTGCTTGGGCTACCGGATGCGTACGGACGCGGTCGATTGATTGGCGATTACCGACGCGTCGCGCTGTTTGGCGTCGACGCGTTGCTCGCGGATAAATCCCGGGACGCCGAGGCGATGCCCGTGGACACGGAGGACGACTTGAGGTGTAAGTTTGAAGTCACGCAGCAGATTCGCGCGTTACGCGCGCTGAAGGACATGGCCAAGGCGTACGGGTGTGACATTGGTCCGCCCGCGACGTCGGCTCGCGAGGCGATTCAATGGACGTACTTTGGATATCTCTGCGCGGTGAAATCACACGACGGCGCGGCGATTTCGCTCGGGCGCGTGGATGCTTTTTTTGACATTTACATCGAGCGCGACGTGACGAGCGGGAAAATCACCGAATCGCAGGCACAGGAATTGATTGACAATTTTGTTTTAAAGCTGCGCATGGTGCGGCAATTACGGCCGCTCGCGTACGAGGAGATTTTCGCGGGCGATCCGCAATGGTCGACGACGTGCGTCGCCGGATGCTCGCTCGACGGCGATGGTCGACACATGGTGACGAAGACGTCGTGGCGTTTCTTGCACACACTACGAAATCTAGGCGCGGCGCCCGAACCCAATCTCACCGTGCTTTGGTCGAGCTCGGCGCTGCCGAAACCGTTCAAGAAATTCTGCGCCGAAATCTCCATCGGCTCGTCGACGATTCAATACGAAAACGATGATTTGATGCGCGAAATGTTACAGAGCGATGATTACGGGATCTCTTGCTGCGTCTCTGCCATGCGCTTGGGGACCGATATGCAATACTTTGGCGCGCGGTACAACATGCCAAAGTTACTGCTCATGGCGCTTAATAACGGCAAGGATGAAATCACCGGCGCGCAAGTCGCCCCGGCGTTGTTTGAGGATGTCCCGGGAGATGGCGAGATTTTGTCATTCGATGACGTCATGAATCGATTTAAAGCTTACATGGATTGGTTGTGCGCGCTGTACGTGAAAACGATGAACGTTATTCACGCCTGTCACGATTTACGCTGTTACGAAGCCATTTTCTTTGCGTTGATGGATACAAAGCTGTCACGTTCGATGGCGTTTGGCATTGCCGGATTGAGCGTCGTCGCGGATTCGTTATCGGCAATCAAGCACGCTCGAGTGCGCGTCGCGCGAGACGCGTCGACTGGATTGACGAAAGATTTCACCATCGAAGGCGAGTACCCAAAGTTTGGCAACGACGACGACGCCGTGGACGCCATTGCGGTATTCTTGGTGGATTACACCATTCGCGCCTTGCGTAAAACTCCCGCGCATCGCGGCGCCACGCACACGCTGTCCATTTTGACCATCACATCCAACGTGATGTACGGCAAAGCTACAGGCGCGACTCCAGATGGTCGACCCGCGGGCGCTGCGTTCGCACCGGGCGCCAACCCCATGCACGGCCGCGATGCAAATGGCGCGTTGTGCTCGTTGAACTCTGTCTCCAAGCTCCCGTACCCGTCGTGCGCGGATGGCATTTCAAACACATTCTCCATCACCGCGCCGTCTCTCGGCAAGTCGCGCGAATCGCAAATTTCAAATTTAGTCGCCATGCTCGACGGGTATTTCGCTCGAGGCGCGCAACACTTGAATGTCAATTGTTTGACGCGAGACGTGCTCGTGGACGCGATGGAACATCCGGATAAGTACCCGACGCTGACGATTCGTGTGTCGGGGTACGCGGTGAATTTCATCAAGCTCTCGCGCGAGCATCAAGAGGAGGTCATCAGTCGTACGTTTCACGCATCGTTATAAAGGGCGAGGCGCGTGACCTTGTTTTTCGCGTTTTACTTTTACGTTTTAACATTTCAGCGGCGCTAGTCGTACATCAGCCAGTTCTTTCTTTCAACTTCAAAACAATTCCAAAAATTCACAAAAATTCATCATCCAAACAACATGGCGCCCGCCAAATCAACATCGCCGCCCGTGACTTCTAAAGCCTCCAAAGCCTGAGCGCGGGTGAACCCGAGAGAAATTAATTGTGATACTTTGTCTTCGTTCACCGAGCGCGGGAGAGCGTCGACGACGGAACCGGATGGCGCGGATGCCGTGGGCGGCGAGGCGCCGCCGTCGAAACCGCGTGGAATCTCCGCCTCGCCTAAAAATGGCAATTCAACATCCGCTGAACCAATAGCGAGGACGTTCTTGCGCAGATCAATCGTACACTGATGCCGACGTAACATGTCGAGACCGAAAATAAAATCAATATCTTGCTCCTTTTCCAAAACGGTGATTGCCGTCGATAAAAACGTTCCGCCCACCTTCATCGGCGCTTGGTGAATGCGCCCCAAAATCTTCTGCGTGCCCACGCCCTTGGCCGTTCCTTGAAATCTATCATCAATCAATCGCTCAAGACCACACCTGCGCGCGCACGTCACCGACATGATGGACATTTGAGCGCCGCTATCCACAAACGCCTTCAACGCCACGCCGTTGATTTCGGCATCCACGTACAACATAACCACTTGTCCAAACACTTCAGGCGTTTCATCAATCGCCGTCCGCATGTTTTCCTCAACATTCGCCTTACGTATCGCCTCTTCAATCTTTCGCTGCGCCTCAATGTCGAACGGATCGCTATGTAACAACGCCAGCTCTTCGTTGCGAATTCTCATCGCTTCGGCTTCGCGGCTATGAAACTCCCGCATGCGCGTCTGAAACGTCTCCACATCCCCCGAATCGATCGCCCGCGCGAACAACGGATCCGACATACGCAAACGTTCCATCGCGACGCGATCGGCGGCGAACGCACGCATCATCGCCAAGGGATCCACCGCGGAACCATCCGAGCTCGTCGCCCGCGCCCCACCCATGGATGAATTCCCCGACCCGTTCGTCGTCGCCGTCGCCGCCGCGTGCCCACCTCCGGGCGCGACGAGGGCGACTAAATCATTATCTTTAAATCCACACCGCGCGAGCGAGCGATCGGAGGCGGAGGACGACGACGTGGAGGCGGTTTCAAGCGTGCGTCCATCCACCGTGGCGATGAGCGCGCGCACGTCGCGGTCGAGTTCCGCGCCCACCGCCGCCTTGAGATCGGCAATCGTGGCCGAGCCGTCGATGGTGATGCTCACGACGCCATCGATCGAGGGCACGGCCACGGTGAGGCGCATCGCGACGGAGAATGCGGTCGCGTGTGTCGTGCGATCTCGTTTTTGCGTCACAATTGCGCACGATGCGTCGATCTGCGGCGCCGAGAAGCGATGGACGGGCGACGCCATCGCGCGCAAAGGTGACGCCGCCTACGATGCGTGCGTCAGGGGCCAAAGCGTCGAACGAGGCGATGCGATATCGACGGATGATGATGATGATGATGACTGTGATCGCGATTGTTGGATTAATCTTTGGCGCGCGGTATTCCCAGCGCACGGGCGACGACGTGGTCATGACGGCCGACGCACCGTCCGAACACGACGGTCCTCGCGCGATCATTGGCGATGCGAACGAATGGCTGCCACCGCAGCGCGAGATTGGGGCGCGATTTCTCGAACGCGAGCGGGACGCGTGCGCATTCGCGTCGGCGCCCACCGTCTCGAGCGCCGTTCGTGGCGCCCAACCGCGGTTAATTACGAAAAAGGTCACCACCGCCGCGTTACGCGATGCATTTACTTTGCCTGCGTTATTGAAACGGAGCGGGAAGACGTCGGTGCAGCACGCGCATCCGGCGTATCACATCGTCGCGGGTGGTTCGGTGGAACGGATGACGACGCTCGAAACGTTCATTGAACGGTATTTGCGCACCGATGACGTGGCGAACGTGAGCTTTGTGTTTGATTCCATGTCAGATGTGTTGAGTGACAAACGGTTAAAGTCGAAATCGAGCGGGAAATCACTCGTGCCGCGACGATTGGGGCACGCGGTGGATGAGCCAGAGGCGGTGATTCCGGTGCTCAGCGTCGGCGGCGACGGCGCGGGATTGGCGATGCATCAGCACGACGCGACGTTATTGACGCTGTTGCACGGGTACAAGTTGTGGCTCGTGGCTGCGCCCGAGGTGGCAATGCCGGATTTTGTGTTTGACAGCATGCATGGGTACGGGTACATGTTATTAGAGGACGCGTTGAAGCACAGGGGCGAGGCGTCCATGTCGGGCGTGCAATGGTGCGTGCAGCCGCCAAACACCGCGGTGTATTTACCCGGGCATTGGTGGCACGCGACGGTGAATTTAGGCGAAGCCGTGGCGTTTGCGGAGCAACTCGGTGGGGGGTTTACGCCCATGGCGTATGAAGCGGCGGCGGCGACGACGGGGAAGCAGCGCGCGCAGACGTTGTCGGCGCACGCCCGGGATTACATGTTCAAGGACAAGGTGGATGTAGCGATTAAAACAGCGCAGGAGGCGATTGAGGTTGATCCGTTACAAGTTATGGCGCGATTTGTGCTCGCAGAGTCGTACGCGAGGCTTAAAAAGGCGCCAGAGGCGTTACAGTCGATGCGAGACGCCGCCGAAGCGGTTCGGTCGTCGTCGAGGCGCGCGACGCCACCCGTGCCTGAACTCTTTGCTGATTCTTTGTTACGCATCGCGTACACGCTGTGCGTGCCTTTGGCGGAATTGTCCAAGGAGGCTGTGCCGATGGGTATGGAACTCATTCGTGAGGCGCTCGAGGCGGTGCCGACGAGTTTGGAGAATAATATTTTGAGCGACGTCTTGGGCGAATGTTCGCCCGACAAAGTAGTACGACAGGAACAATAGGAAGGATATATCATTACAATTCGCGCGCGCGTTGCATTGCAATACTAATATTGTCATCATCATCATCATCACGCTCTCGTGCAGCTACGTGTGCGACGATGCGAACACAAAGGCGTGGGCGAGAATGAGCTTGGGAAAAAAGCCGTGCCGAGCGACGTCTACGAGCGCCTCGCACGCCCTCACGGCGTGTTCTATATCCGCACTCCACGCGTGTGGCGTCACATCCAACGGACGCTGTGCCCGTACGAACACCTTTGCCGCATCGAGAAGGGTTTTATCACCCTTATATCGCCGCGCACGACGACGCTCGGTGAGGAATTGAGGAAGCGCGCGCCAACCGGCGGGATGCTCCGTGTCCGCGAGCGTCGCCGCGAGCGCTTGATATTCTGCGCGAGACGTCTCGTCGCGCCGCTGGCGCTCGTACTTTGACGAACCATCGTCAATGACGACCGCAATAGCCGGCCCGCAGCCGCGGCGATTGAGTTGCAAGGCGATTTCAAATGCTATTCTTGCTGAGGCGTCGCTCGCGGCGAGCGCGCAGACGACGACGGGCGCACGCCGGCTCGATGTCGCATTCAGTATCGTTTTCACGCACCGCGCCGCAACGTTCGACGTATACTGGTCATTCAACGACGATGATGACGCGACGTGTGCCGAAATCGTGCGTGGAAGATGAATGCCGTGCACGGGAAGCGTGGAAGCAAATGAGGCAAATGACCAGCGTTCGACGTCGGCGAGCACGTCGACGAGGAGCCACACGCGCGGGACATGGTTTTCCACCGTCCAAACCGCGTCGTGGTTCAACCCGAACGCGCATGCGTCGAAATATTCTTCACAATCCACCGCACGCACGATGGCTTGCGTTAATCCTGGGCTCGCATCGTCGTCGTCGTCGTCGGTGGCGTCGGTCTGGCGACCGTGTGAGCCAAATACGAGCGACGGCGACGCAGACATGGATAATCCGAGCTCAGGGTGCCAAATGCTTTGTATCCACGGCACATCTGCGCGCACTCGAGCGTTTGCGTGATGGCCCAAATCATCCCATTCGCTCGCGAGCTGCTGTCGCATGTGCGGTACGATTGTTTCGTCTAAATCTCCTCCGTTGCTCTCCGACGTCATCAAATTCATGTGCGACCCGGCGCAGTGTACGATTTCGACGTGATCGCACGCCAACGGCCACACGTACCCGCTCACGGATTGTAACAACCCACCGTGCGCGTCTAGGCGTAAATCGGTTTCGAAAAGTGCGGAACTTTCGGTGCCGGCTTTGTAATGAATGACTTTTCCTCGGACGCGAGAGAACATTTTACGCGGGACTCGGCTCGATAACGCTGGATCCGCTTCGACGCCGCGAAGCATGCGCCAAGCGCCGGAATCGATAGAACCATCTTCGAGCTGGTTCATACCGCTGTTCCATTGCGCCGCGTACGGACCTTTACTGATTTGCTCGTCCAGTTCTCTGGCGTTGAACGCGCGGCCGAGCGCCTGATGCGCGACGTCTTCGAACATCGCGTACTTTTCTTCTCGTGAGAGATTTTGCCAACCCGCGGCGACGGTGTCGAAATGAAACGACGAAAGCGCGACTTCCATATACATCAATCCCGTGCTTTCGTTATCGGGACTCTCGTCGTCGTCGGTGGTATTTTCGTCGGGGATGTCGTTCCAATCCGACTTGAACTGTACCGGATGCGGCGCGTCGAACAAAAAGCACAGCGACACGGTGCGATCTAAAACATTCTCCAACACCAACGCGCTCTCGATCGCGAGCACGCCACCTAAAGAGTGTCCGCCGAGTATGATTGGCGAATCATCGTCTTGTTGCGCGTGCATGGCAAATGCGTGCGCGTTGGCCGCATCCGGCCACGGCTGCTCTGTCGTATCGCGTTCAAGCGTCAATACTGGGTGTGCGCCGAGTGAAAGTGCGTCAACAAGTTTCATGTACGCCAGTGGACCATCCCCAAACGCGGGTGCACCGAGAAAGAGCGCATTTGGCGTTGTCGCCTGAGACTTTAAGCATTTCACCATGTCCACGTTTGCCTTTGCGTTTGAAGCCGTCTTTGTCGTCGTCGTCGACATCGACGACGGATTCGAATTCGACACGAGATGCTCCAAATACGCAATCATCTTCAACGGCGTCGGCTGCGTGGCTAACGTCGCAACGTCGATATCCTCATCAATTTTAATCGCGCGCTTCAACGTCGTCGCCAATTCCACGGCGCCTATGGAATCCACGCCCATCGCCATTAAATCATCTTTCGCGCCGACATCTTCCCCGAACACGTCGCGAAGCGCGTCGTACACGACGCTCGCTATATTCACGACATCACGCGATGGCGTCGTCATCGGAAAGACGGCATTCGGTCGATCGACTCGTCGCGGTATTGATCTTTTTGGCGACGTTTGACATCCGAGCGCGGTTTCGCCCGTGAAACTCACCATCGTCTCCTCGCCGAACGCCGTCGACATCTCTCTCAACCCACCGCCGTCGTGGTCATCAACATGCGATGACAATGACTCCATCGTGCGTCCTACGTATGCTGCGATGGCTGACGTTGGCAATGAACCTTGAGTGACGCCGACGCCGACGCCGACGTCGCCTCGATGCCGAGTCAACGCGCGACCGCCGCCCATCTGGCGCACCAGATTCCACCTCACCATGCGCACCGCACCGCGCCCGCGCCCGCGCGTCGTCGCTCGACACACGCGAGCATACGCCGCGTCTTTCGCGCGCACGCGCCCAGAGCGCACGTTGACGACGAGCGACATGTCAGAAGACCCACTCGATGTCCCGCGGCTGCCGACGACGACGTCGAGCGCGGCCATACGCTCGCGCGCGTCGCGACGCGGCGGCCCCAGCGCATCCGCGCATGCAAACATCAACCTCGCCGCGGCTTCGCACGAAAACACCGCGGCGCCTTCAGCGCGCTTGGCGCGAATGACGACACGATGGACATCGAGCGCGACGTCTGCCGCCGCCTCGAGCGCCGGCGCCGGCGTCGGCGCCAACCACAACGATTCCCTCGCGTACACCACCGGCGCCCCGCGCGCGCTCGTCGCGCCGCGCTGATGATGACGACGATGATGGCACAACACCGCGTGGACGTTTGTGCCCGTGAATGCGAACGCCGAGCACCCGACGACGCGCGAGATGTCCTCCTCCGACGACGTCAATGTCGCGCCGCCGACGGCGGTCCGCGGGATAGCCACACATCCAATACCATCACTTTCGCGCGCAAACGCCCGTTCCACGTGCGCGTTTACGCGCGCTAATCCCACAATGACAGGTGTCATCACCGCATCACACGCCGCACACGCGCGTTCGAGCGCGATGGCCCCGGCGGCGGCTTCGCCGTGTCCCGCCGACGTCTTACTCGCGCTCAACGCCACGACGACGCGCGATGTCGACATGTCATCGCCGAATGTCTCCGCAATCGCCCCGCATTCGATCGGGTCACCGAGAGGCGTTCCAGTACCGTGCATAGAGACCTCACGCGCGCGAATGCGATCGATGTGCGCGAGTGTGTACGCGTCGCGCATGACGCGGCGCTGTTGGGCGCCATTCGGCGCCGTGAGCGCCGCGGACCGACCATCCTGCCCGCACGCCGACGCTCGCACGACCATCATCGTCGTCGTCGTCGTCGTCGTCGTCGCGTCACTCGTCGTTGTCTTTTTCGCGTTGTGCTCTGGTTGTGGATGCCGTCGCCATCGCATGAGCGCCATGGCGGCGACGGATTCCGCGCGTCCGTAGCCGTCGGCTCGGGCATCCATCGTCTTGCACCGCCCGTCGCTCGAGAGCATCCGCGCCGCCGCGATGGCGTCGCTCGTCCGCTTGCTCAACAGGTAATTCACACCGCCACACATTGCAAACGTGCACGATGCCGTCGCCGCATGCGTGGCGATGTGGACGGTGACGAGCGATGCCGAACACGCGGTGTCGACGGCGAAGCAGGCGCCGACGTAGCCAAACGTATACGACGTCCGCCCGGCGCACGCGCTCAATGCGCTTCCCGTCGCCGAATGCGCGCTCGGTGCGATGTACGGCGCATAGAGCGTAGAATATTCCATGTGCTGCGCGCCGACGGCGACGATGACGTTGGTATCATCGCCGTACGGCGTTGATGTCGCGCATTCAAAGACGCATTCGAGAAATCCTCGATGTTGCGGGTCAACACGTTCGGCTTCGTGAATGCTCGTGAATGCGAATAACGCGCGGTCGAATGCGTCGACGCGCGGTAGAAACACACCAAATCGCATACCTGCGTCGGCGTCGGCGGCGGGTGTGGGTTCGATGGTCCATCGGATGACTGGCACGCGCGTCGCCGGGTCAGCCACGGGACGAAATCGTCCGGCGCGCGCGACGACCGCGAACGCCATCGTCAACCTAGGCGCATCATCTACGACGACGCGCGTCGTACCATGCCTCGTTGTTGTCTGCGTCGTCGTCGCGTTGCGTTTTGAATCCACGTACGCGGCGAGGGCGTCTATCGTCGGGAAATCAAAAGCCACCGTCGCCGGCAAATCCACGTCGCACGCGCTCGACACGCGCCGGCGCAGTTCGACGCTCGCAATAGAATCCAGCCCAGCATCCATCATCGGCGCTGAACACTCGAGTGATTTACCCACGAGTGATTGCGCGATGTCCCGCACGACATCGAGCGCGGTGGCGATGACGACGTGTGGATTGGACACCGGCGTTCCGCGTGTCGTCGGCTCGGCGTCGCGTCGTCGTTCAATCATCGGCGACACCACGACGCACGGATGCCGCGCACCGTCGTTCGCGTGCGAGATGACGCGCATTAAGATGTGCGCGCCAATGTCGAATGGAAGCGCGCGCAAACCGACGCGCTCGAGCCGCGCTTCGGTCGTCCCGCTTGCGCTCGCCATGCCTCGGGCGTAGTCAAACGCGCCCCAACGTATGGAGCGCACGTCTAATCCACTCGCGTACGCATCGAGCGCGTACGCATCGAGCGCGGCGTTGGCGGCGGCGTAATTTGCCTGTCCCGGAGCGAGCACGGAGGCGGCGATGCTGGAGAAGAAGACGCGAGATGCGGGCGGAGCGGCGTCGCTCTGTCGAAGGACGACGCGCGAGAGCGTGAGTTTCGGAGCGTAGACGCGACGTAACGCGTCGTGCGTTTGGTTGCGTACTGCGGCGTCACGGAGAACGCCACTGGCGTGGAGGACGACGCGGAAGTGCTGGCGACTCGCGAGGAGGTCGGTGGCGTTGACGTCGGCTCGGGAAGATGCGTCGGCGCTCGATGCGGTGACGACGCGACGCGGAGAGGGAGAATACGAACCGTCATGTAGTAACGGCGACGACCCACAGCGGCCGCGACGGGCGACGAGACGCACGTCGCAATCGGATGCAAGCAACACGCGCGCAATGGCGACACCGAGACCACCCGTGCCGCCTAAAATCTGCACACCGCCGCGCGTAGGATGCGGGTGTCGCGCGCGCGGTGGCACGAGCGCCGAGTCGCGCACGGTTCCGTGCGTCGTCGTCGCTTCTTCGCCACGTTCCGCTCGCGCACACGCGAATATAGCATTCAACGCATCATATGTCGTCGTCGTTGCCGTTCGTACCGCGTCTTGGTAGAGTTGCGCGGCGCTCAAGGCGGCGCCGACGAGGCGACATTCGCGAGGCGTCGCGCTTTCATCCAGTACGTCGTACGTTACGCGACGCGTCATCGACGCGTTACAAACTCGTCGCCGCCGCCGCACGTCATCGCAACACTCGTCGTCGTCGCGAACGACACCGCGCGCGCTGAACACCACCGTGCCGTCGCGAACATCGATCCAATGCGATGACGATTCGGTTCCCCGTTCGACGCCAACCGACGCCGCGGTTGGTTGGTCAGTCGTCGCGCGCGCGACGTCGACGCTTCGCACGCGTTGACACCACGGCGCGCCAGATTCCGCGCGCGCGATGCGCGTGATGTCTCGCGAGACAGTCCACGCCCACCAGCGCGCCGCCGCCGTGCGTGCTGACGAAGATATGAAACGTTCCGCGTACGCGCGACACGATTCGGCTCGAATGGCTCCGCGACTCGAATACGCCACGGCGCTGACTGTTTTCATCTCCATGTGCCACGTCGACGTCGTCGTCGTCGCGACGAAGGCACGAATGATACGACCATTAGCATCGAACGCTCTTTCGGCAACTGCGACGATGCATTCGAACATCGACGATGACGAATGAGACGTAAACCTCAACGCCGCAGAGTCCAAACGCGCGTCTACGCGCATCATCATCGACTCTCCGCCGTGGTGCGGCCAATACGTGCGTCTATCTTCAACCACACACGCTGCATGTGCGACCACGCGCACGTCATTCACGCACGCATTCGTCGTACGCAGAATGACGTGCGCATTTGAACCTTGAAACGCAAACGCGCTCGCCGCCGACGTCGACATCCATCCGGCGCTCATTCGCGTCTGTCGCGCCAATCCAACATCCACCACGCGCGCCGTCGCAAACACCTCGCCCACGTGCGCATTCACGCGACGTAAATGACACACGCCTTCATTTGCGCGCGCGTCGCGGGTGAGGGCATGGATGATGCGGGCGAGCGCGGCGGTCCCGCTCGCGGGTTCGGCGTGGCCGCGCCAGGATTTCAACGCCCGCGGCTCGAGCGCGCGACACACGTCGCCGTACGCCGCCGTCGCGGCGTTCATTTCGATCGGGTCCCCGAGCGCAGTTCCCGTACCGTGCGTGTACAGCACCATGACCGCCGTCGCGTATGACGCGTCGGCGAAGATCAACGCGGATTGGATGACGTCCCGCTGCGCCGCTCCGCTCGGCGCCGTGAGCGACGCGCTTCGGCCGTCTTGATTCATCCGCCCCGACGCCACAACCACGCCCTGAGGGCATCGTCCGTGATCGCCACGCGCATCAAAAGTAATCACGTCCACGGCTTCGGCGCGCCCATAGCCATCGGCGGTGGCGTCGAATGTCTTTGAACGTCCATTCGGGCTCAACATGCCGGCGCTCGCGAGCGCCGAATGCGTGTCGGGCGCGCACATAATCGATGCCCCGCCCACGCACGCGCCGGCGATTCTTCCAGCACCGCGCATGGCTTCGTTCGCGAGCGCCATGGCGCAGAGCGATGACGAGCACGCGGTGTCGATCACGAGCGCCTGGCCGCGCAAGGCGAATATAAATGCAATTCTGCCCGCGCAGCAGCTCGCCTCAGCGCCGACGCCCACGTACGCGTCCACGGGCGCGCCGACGATTCGTATAAGATTTCCATAGTCTTTCCCCGAAGCACCAATATACGACCCAATATCATGCGTGTCATCCATCGGTGCGATGGCGCGACAGACGACGACGGCGCGGATGAGCAGGCGCTGTCGCGGATCGCACGCGCGCATTTCAACCGACGTCGTCGGCTCGAATGGACTCGCGTCGACGCGTTGAATCACATGCGTCGGTGCGTACGCGCCGAACGCGTTGATTGGATCGTTGTGCGCGTCGACGAATCGCCGTGCGAGTGGGGTTTTCATGACGGCATCGGCGGTGGGGGTGGCGTCGTGGGCGCATCCGGACGCCGCGGCGGAGACGCGCGGTTCGGTTGGCTCGGGACGTCTCGCGACGGCGTTGACTTTGACTTTGGATGTCGTCGTCGTCGACGAAGACGACGACGTCGCGGCCAGCGCCTTGGCGGCGCTCGCGATGGTGGGGTAGTCGAAAAATATCGTGCTCGGCGCGTCGGAACGCGCCAGAGCGGTGCACACGGCGCCACGCAAGTCGACGGCGGACAAACTGTCCAATCCGTGCTGCATCAACGGGTCGTCGACGCCGAGCGTCGTTCCGAGTGCCTGAGTGACGCACGTCGAGATGATGGCGCGAATCGCGCGCTCATCGAGCACTGTCGAGGGCAACGCATTCGACGCGTCGTGTTTCGGCTCGACGTGACGACGCGTGTGCGCCGAGGGAAAGAATGTTCTAAATCCCGCGAAGCCGCGAGCCAACGCGTGGACGTCGAGCGCCGCAGCGATGATATTCGCGCGACACGTGACGCGCCATAGCGCCGCCACGCCCTCGCGCGCGCGCAGCGCCCAGATACCCATGTGTTGTAATCTTCTGAACGTGTGCGCGTGCCGCGTCGCCATGCCGACGTCGGCCCAGGGTCCGAATTGGACCGAGCGCGCATCCGCGCCGGCGTTTCTGCGCCTCGCGACGTCGACGTCCATGGCACCATTCGCCGCGGCATAATTCCCCTGCCCAGCCGCGCCGAACGCGCTGGCGATGGATGAACATGTGATGATGCGCGTTGGCGTCGCCGCGCGCTCGTCGCTGCGCATCGCGACGGCGATGGATTTTGGGGCGAAGACGACGCGGACGCGTCGAGCGGAATGTCTCGCGAGCGCTCCGTCGGCTAACGCTCCACCGGCGTAGAGTACCACGTCCGCATCCGCCAGGGCGTCCGTGCGCGCCGCGGCATCACATGCCATTGCGCACGTCACATCGTCACCGTCGTCGTGGAACCACGTCGCACGTGCGGTTCTGGAGACGAGCGCGAGACGACATTCGGGACGCGACATTTGAGCCGCGAGCGCGCCGACGCCTCCAAATCCACCGACGACGAGCACACGCACCTTGGCCCGTGCCGGTGGTTGCATTCGAGAACGACGTCGTCGAACGTCGGTGCGTCGCACGGCGGCATGCGCGCGTAATTCGACCACGTCGCCGTCGTTGAATTCAACCGACGGATGTTTCTCAGCCGAGTCCTCGAGCTCGAGCGACTTGAATAGTCCATCCGCGTACGTCGCGCCGCGCGTCGAAAACCATCGCAGAGGTTTAGCGCATTGAAACGACGCGATGATGGATGTCGTCGTTCGTGTCGCATCGCGGGGTGTTGTCGCGAGCGATGGACACGCTGGTCGCCGCGAGGGCGTCGCCGCGACAGTCGCTGCGTACGCGCGGGCGGGCGGGCGGCGACCGGATTCTGCGTCAATCGTCGTCATCATCGATCCGAATGCTTTGGCGCATAAATCGACGATGCATGCTCGCGAGTTGAGATGATGTTGTGTCGTCGCTGGTGACGTCGTTGGTGCGATGCACGCCGCGGAGGAGACGCGGGTGGTGAAACCGCCGTCGACGTACGCGGCGCAGCCCACTGGGACGCGAAGCGTCAGGTTTCTCCTCGACGTCGTCGCCGCCGCGAGCTGCATCGTGCCATCCACGGCGGCGATGTAAGATGTGATGTCATCGGCGTTTGCGCGAGGGCGCGTGATCGTTGCCGCACGATTTTGGTGGCTAGTCGCGCGACGATTTGCAAAGGCGAACCCGCCGCGCGACGTCGGTTGAGGAACGTGAACGGTCACTGGCGAAAGAAAGCACGTCATCGTCATCGTCGCGCCGCCGCGCATCGCCAGCGCCCCCGAACGAGCATTCAATGTCACGTGAAATGAAAGTTTCGCGGAAATGTGCAGAGACGTTGGAATGGCGCACGATGTGGCAGCGAGCGGAGCGTCGTCGAGGACGAGGCGTCCGGCGGCGACAGCGGCTCGAAGCATTCCTGCGCCTGGAAATAGTGCGCGCGCGCGCACGGTGTGGTCTTTGGCGCTGACGCACGCCATGGCGTGTGCCGTGAACGTCAACGTGCAGGGTGGTGAGGTGATATTGCGCGGTCGCGCGATGGCGACAGCGATGAACGGCGCCGCGCGCACGGATGGTACGCACCACGCGCGCCGAGCGTCCATCGTCGCGCAGTGCGACTGCGCTGTGGTGATTCGCCCGACACGCGCAACTGACGGCGACAAAATTAGACTCACGTGCGCATTCGTGCCTTGAAATGCGAATGCGCTCGTGCCGGCGCGTGAAAAGTATGTACCCGCGCGATGTCGTCCAACCGACGTCCCGCCACCCAGAGCCATCGAATGTGTCTGCGCGACGACGACGACGGCAACGTACGGATTCACCGTTGCCAATCCGCGCACGCCAACGCTGATGAAATGTGCGTTGTGCGCGATGACAGCGGTGATGGACACAATCCCCGACGCAGGTTCGGCGTGCCCGATGAAGCTCTTTGACGCTTCGAGCCTCGTCGGGGAGTCGTCGGCGGGCAGCGCGTTGACTTCAATTGGATCACCCAGCGGCGTGCCCGTGCCGTGCAAATGCAACGATAACAACAAATCATGTAAATTAGCGTTATCGCCTGCGTGACCGCGCATGGCGGCGGCGATAACGTTCGATTGCGCCGGACCGTTTGGGGCGGTGAGCGCCGAGCTTCGTCCGTCTTGCCCGACGGCTGTCCCGCGCACCGTCAGCGATAACCACATCGACCGGCGTTCAAAGCCAACGTGGTCGTTTGCGTCGTCGTCATCATCACCGTCTTTACGCGCACACAGACGCACGGCTCGATTCGCTTCAGCGCGCACGTATCCATCCGCGGCGACGTCGAGTGTCTTACATCGTCCCTCTGGGCTCAGCATCCTCGCCCGATGGAATTGCTCCGTCACGCGCGGACAGAGAATCACATTCACCCCGCACACGAGCACGTCACCTAGAATACTGTTTTTAACAACCATATCCACGCGCGCGTGGTGCGCGGCGACGAGTGCAGAGGAACATGCTGTGTCTATGGCGATGGCGGCGCCGGCGAAATCAAACGTAAAGCACACTCGGCCGGGCGCAACAGATATGAAATGACTCGTCGCATCGTACGCAGATGGTGCCAACGATGCGCGCGCGGCAAGTTCGGCATAATCGCGACTCGCAATACCGACGTATACGCCCGTCAACGACGACGATGACGATTTTGAGATTTCTCCAGAGCCACCGAAGACGTCGAGCGCCGCGCGCAAGAGTAATCGCTGTTGGACATCGCACCGCGCGGCTTCATCGCGGTGTACGCCAAACACACCGGCGTCGAAGACATCGATGTTGGACATGTGAGTCATGAACGTCGCTGGAACGTTGGCGTGGTTTGATTGACGCATGATGTCGATGTCCCAACGTTTGCGAGAGATGGGCCGAACGGCGTCGGCGTCGATGGATTCCGTAGAGCACCGCGCGTGGATGCATATCACTGTCGTCGCTGGCGGCGCGTGCGGCGTCATCGGTGTCATACCACTGACTAGTGGTGGATCTTTCGCTATCATTGATGCGGATTGCACGCGGGTTTCATTGAATACGCGCGTCGAGAGCGCCCGAGCGGTTGGGTAGTCAAAAATCGCCGTCGAGGGCAGCGACACGTGAAACGCTTGCGATATCGCGTTCGCGAGTTCCGTAGACGACACAGAATCCACACCAACATCCATGAGTGGTGCGTTCGGGTTGATTTTCGCCGCCGGTATCGATGCGGCACCGACGGTACGTTCGATGATACCGCACACGTTGCGTAGAATGTCATCCATCGACGTCGCCGTCGGCTGCTTTGATGCGCAATTCGGCTGCTGAAACGCCGGCTTCGGTTTTGGGGACGTCTTGTCGACGTGTATTTCATCGTCACTGAAATTAATGAGATGTTCAAACAGCGCCGCATCGCGCGTGCGACCTGAGTTGCGCACGTACGCGTTCCAATCCACGCGAGCGATGCACGTCGTCGTCAAAGACGTCTCATACATAGATGTGCGCGCAAACATCGCCATCGCGTCCGCAGGCACCATAGACGGCATGCCTAGTGACGCTAGTCGTGATTGCGTCTCGCCCGTCGCCATACCGCGCGACGACGTCGCCCACGGTCCGAATTGCGCCGCGCGCGTTGGCTCGCCCCGTCGAGCTCCAGCCTCGCATCGCGCGTCGAGAATTTCGTTCGCCGCCGCGTACACTGCTTGGCCCAACGAACCGATGCACGACGCAATTGATGTAAACACAGCGACATGCGCTATGGCGTGACGACTGTCGTCATCGGCGCGCTGCGAAAATGTGCCACATTTGGCGCTCACGCTCGCAAATGCGGCTCTCGCCGCTATGGTTCTCCACGCCGCGTCTGCCAATATTCCCGCGGCGTGTACAACCGTCGATGCATCGCGTGAAAACTTCGTTGTTAGCAATGCTTGCACCACTCCCGTGTGAATACACAGCAGTCTTTCGCCGCACGAGGTCCATGGGAGTATACGCGCTCGGCCGCGGCGGGACGAGGCGAGGACGACTGAGAATCGCGCGGGCATGAAATCGCGCGCAAAGCACGACCCAAGCGCGCCCGTACCACCCATAATCACCATGCACTCACAATATCGAACCACATTCACATCCCTTGTCAGTGAGAGCGTCGCGCCGAGGCGACGATGACGATGCGAGCGCGTCGCCTTTGCCGCGCAAAGCTGTTCAACGCTCGCGCGACTCGTTTCGGCTCCGTCGAGCTCCACCCGACTCATCGTCGCCGTTTCCAGCGCCACCGATCGCATCGCGGCGTAAATACCATAAGACACGCCATCTTCTGTCACCCTTGCGCGCGAAAACGTCCACGGCGCGTGGAGTGCTGAGAGAACGCGCCTCGCGTTTGGCGTTCGCGCGCCTTGGCTCGCTCGAACCATCGGCGCTCTGCCCGCAGCTACTCGACGGCGTCGACACACGTACGCACACGTGCGCACTGACGCACCGCGCACACGACGCTCGATACATTTCGTGCGCAGTTGCCGCGTATACATGTCGCGAGAGACGTGAGAGCTCATCGATAACGCGCGATGGATGTCAGACGCGTGGCCACCAAATGTCTGCGCCGCGTCGAGCCGAAACGCCTCAGTCGTCGCCGGGATGCGTAACGTTTTCGCGCCGTCATTCACGCGCCAAGTGGCGGCGATGGCGTGAAACGCGGCGTCAATTTCCCCGGCGCGCGAATCGCCGCGAGCGCGAGCGATGACGGCGCGAACGACGACGGTCATGTGAACCGTAGGCGCAGACGCGGATGACATCGCTCCGAGCGCTCGTCGTCGAGACTCGACGCGCGGCGTCGCGCGCAATGTCTGCGCCCGTGCGGCGCGCGACCCATCGAGACGCGCGACATCGATGCCAGACGTGACGAGGTGGCACACCATTGTAAATGCTTCGTTCACGGGTAAAATGGCGATGAAGACGCATCGCTCGACGCCGCGGTCGCGGGCGGATGTCAAAGCGCCGCTAGCGAGCTCCATCGTCCCAGCAGCGGGGAATATCGCACGCTCGCGCACGCAATGATCGCCACACGCATCGTACTGTGCGCGAACTACAAATATCACGCGATCGGCGGCAAGTGGAATGCGAGGCGAGCCATGTGACGCCGAGCATGGCGGCGAGCAGCACCACGTGTCCCTGGCGTCCCATGTGTCTGTTCGCGTCCTCGCGACGCCTCCGTGTCCTCGCCCCGAACCGAACACCACACCGTGCGCATTCGTGCCCTGAAACGCAAACGCCGACACTCCGTATATATCACGCGTCGCGGCGATGCGCGTGCGAGGCACGACGGGCACGGCTGTTGTCGGAGCGGCGGCGTCAAACGCGCGCGTCACGTACGGATTGAGCGCTCGCGTGTGCGGCGTTCCCACTCGAACACGCGTCATCAACGTTTCGCACGCATCGACGAGCGAAATCAACCCCGACGGCGACTCTGCGTGTGCTACAGATGCTTTCGTCGCGCCGATGATGACCGTGGTGGTTTTCGTCGCGAGTGTGGGGCATGCGTTTGCGGCTTCGACGTCGATGCTCGCGTCAAATGTGGCGAGCGCGGCGGCGATTTCAATTGGGTCCCCGAGCGGTGTTCCAGTACCGTGCGCCTCGCATCCGCGCCGCGCCGCGTTTGCATTATTCGATGATGCCGCCAATGTCGCGCGCATCGCCGCTCGTATACACGACGTTTGCGATGGGCCATTCGGGGCGGTGAGCGATGAGCTTCGACCGTCTTGGTTCACTGCGCACGCGCCGACGATGATGACTGACGCCGACGCTGACGTCGCCTGTTGACGCCGTAACGCCAGCGTGGTTCCAGCTTCGGCGCGTGCGTACCCATCGGCCGACGCATCGAACGTTTTACATCGCCCGTCGCTCGCGAGCATGCCGGCGCGGGCAAACATCGCACTCGTGGCGCAGTCAAACAGCGCGTTGACGCCGGCGACGATGGAACCCGACGACGATGACGCAGAGGCAACATGGAGCGCGGTGAGTCCACTCGAACAAGCGGTGTCTATCGCCACAGATGGGCCTGAGAATCCGAGCGCGAACGACACGCGCCCGGGAATGACGCTGACGAACGCCGCGCCAGTGGATATGAATGGACTTTGTGCGTATCCGTAGTCGATGACGAGACGTCGGTAATCGCACGTCGCGGCGCCGACGAAGACACCTATGTCGTCCGCAACGATAATTGCGTTTTTGTGAGCGCGTAGAGCTGCGTCGTCAATCGACTGACGACGCCGTCCATGATCAGCCGATGACGTAGTCGAGACGGCGAGGTCTACGGCGTGCGTGAGCACGAGTCTTTGCTGCGGATCCATCACGACGACCTCGGCGCGCTGCATACCGAACGCCACGGCGTCAAATGCGCGCCAAATGTCGGCATTGAGGACAAAGCCGCTAAACATGGGCGTTGCGAGGGTGCCCGGGGACCATCGCTCGTCGACGCGGGTCACGCCATCGTCCCCGCGGTGGCGCCCCGGAACGTCCTTACGCGTCGCCGCGACGACGATGGTGAACGCAGGGTTCAGATTGCTCTCATTCGCAGTCACCGTTGTGGTCACGGGCGCGGTCACCGTCGCTGTGGCGCGTCGTGTTTCTCTGTCTCCTTCTCCTCTTCGAGCGGCGACGATGAACCGCTCGAGCGCCTTGGGCGTCGGATAATCAAACACCAACGTCGCCGGACACGCCACGTCGCCCAAAGCCTGCTCAAGCGCAGTAGTAAACTCCACGGCGCCGAGTGAATCCATGCCGAGCTCGAAAAATGGTGCGTCGTCGCTCGTCGGCGGATGGCCGAGCGCGCGGACGACGGCGTCGCGGATGACGTCCCGCGCGTCGTCTCTGAAAGCTCCGACTTTTGGCGCACCCGAGACGCGTGCGCGATCGTCTTCGGCGTCACTACTCGCACTGCGCGAATGTTTATCGACGGAATCACGCACGACGACGTGCTTCAAAAACGCTGACGCGGCGAAAACACTTGCATGCCGGTTCGCGTACCGCTGCCAATCAAAGGCGCTCACGCTCATAATCCTCGTACTCACCCAGACGCCGCTCACGATCCGCCTCAAAGCCGCGACGCCAACGACCGGGTCGAGCACACCGATACCAATCGTTTTCATGCGCGCCTCGACGTGCGCCGCCATGCCTTGGCCACCGCCCCAGGCGCCCCATTGCGCGCTCGCGCAGTCCACGCCCGCGCGAGACGTGGCCAAAGCGCGCGCGTCCAAATGCGCGTTCGCCGCCCCGTACGCCGTCTGTCCGGCGTTCCCGAGCAATGCGGTGACCGAGCTAAAGAACACATGCATACTAGGTGCTCGAGCCATCGTTATTGCGTCCGAAATGTGAGTTTTTGGCGCGCAGACGGTCATGAGATTGCCGTACGTGACGTTTGGCGTTCCCGCGTCGGCGAGGACGCCGCCGGCGTAGAGCGCGACGTCGCACGATGGCATCGTATATCGTCCTTCCTCACGCATCACGTAGTCGGCGCGAACCGCAGTCATCATCGCATTGTTGATTGATGCGGCGCATATGCGCGCGCGCGATCTTCCCGAACGTCCGATGAGACGCACGTCTGACGCCGCGGGCGAAAAGACGCTTTGAGCGCAGCGGCGGCCGAGCGCGCCCAATCCACCGAATATCATCACTCGTCGTCGCGATTCGCGCGCGCGAATCGTGCAGTCGCGCCAACGTAGTTCATGTCGAGCGCTGCGCGCGCCGCCGCCGTCGCGACGCACACATGCCGCGTCGAGCATTCGAATGGATCGCGCGCCGTACGCCTCAGTCGGCGTCGTCCATACGTCCCCGTCGTCTACATCCGTCGGTGCGTTCACCTGCGATGCGTGCACGTCGACACACGATATCGCACACGTGATTTCATGTGCTGCCGAACGCATCGCACCGCACATTACATTACCACCGGCTGTTCGCGTCGTTGTGCGCACGGCGATGCGATTGACGACGCGTCGTTCGGCGGCGAAACGCTGCGTCAGCGAAGCCGTGGCTCGCGCGGCGCTCACATGTGTCATCGGCGCGCGAACGCCGCGCGCGATGTTTCCATGCGAGAAAATACGAGACGGTGTCATATCGGTGGTGCGTGCTCTCGTGACGTACATGGTTGTCTTTGTCGTCTTCGTCGTCTTTGCTTTTGTCTTTGTCTTTGTCTTTGTCGAAGACGTCATTCTTCGCGGTGGCCTAATGTCTAATCCATCAAGCGTGGCGACGTCTGGCATCCAATGCTCGTGCACGACGCGCGCATCGAGCGCGATACCGCGCGGACACGCGCACGACGCACGTGAGGAACTCGCCGCCGCCGCTGATGACGACGACGATGATGTCCGAGGCGCGGGACGCACGGCGGCGAGCGCGGCGGGCACGCGCGCCGCGGGACACCAATCGTCATCGTCGCGTCGTCGCCGATGTTGTAACACGCCTTCGGCGAGGTGAATTGCGGCATCGAGCGCATAGACGTCGACGTGGAGCCCGCAGTCACGCGGCGCGCGGCGCGCGATTTTTGCCGAGAGTGCGTGTTTTTGACGTCGTCGAATTCCAACTTTGACGTCGCGCGCGAATGCGAATGACGAGCTGCGAACCCGCGAATCAACGACGTGTACGACGACGATGCGGCCAAATAAATGCGTATGAGGCCGACACAACGGTCCTGTGGTGACGGATGCGCGACCGTCGTGTTTGCGCACCAATACATGAATCACGACGTCTTCGGCGTCTTTGGCGTCGTCTTCGGCGCTCAGTCGTAGCGGGTGCGGAATGACCACGTCGGATCCCACGCTTCGCGACCCATCCATCGCAGATTCGAGAAACAATTCAATCAACGCTGTCGCAGGCGCGATGGCTCGGCCGTGGATGACGTGATGATGCAGCGATGCGGTGCGCGTCCCGCCGGCGTCGCGCCTTTGACATCCGCGAGCCGCTCGAGCAACGTAGAGAATTCGTCCATACGCGACATCCGCGCGTCGTATCCACGCATGATTACGCCGAGCGAGCCAGTGTGCGCGTTCATCCAACCAAAACGACGACGCACCGTGCGGCTTTGCAGTACGACCCACGACCGAAGACGAAGACGAACGCGAGCGAGCCAATCCGTGCGCGTTTGTGCCTTGAAACGCGAACGCCGACGCCGACGCCGACGACGCGCCGATGAAACCCGCGACGATTCTCGGCACGACTGTTGCATGCACCACCGAAGACGCGGCGGCGTTGAGATGCGCGTTGAGCGCGCGGACGTGAATCATCGCGTGTATCGTCTTATGGCTGAGGCTTTCGACGGCGCACAACATCCCGGCGACGCCGCTCGCGGGTTCGCTGTGCCCGATCGATGATTTCACCGCGCACACGCGCATGACGGTGGTCCAACGTTCGTCATCGGTAGCCGCCTCGGCTGCGGCTGAACGAAGCGCGCCGAGCTCGATGGGATCGCCAAGCGGCGTCCCGGTGCCGTGGAGACACACCGACTCGACGGGTATTCGCGGTCCCGCGTACGCCTCTCGAATCACACGCGTTTGCGACGGACCATTCGGCGCAGTCAATGAACTTGAACGACCGTCTTGATTTACGGCGACGTGTGCGAGTTCAACGACGCCAGTTTCGGTGCGGGTGCCGCTGCGCGCGTCGCCGACGGCGAGCGTTAATTTTACGAGGGCGTAAAACTCAGCGCGCACATACCCATCCGCTTCAGCGTCGAACGTTTTGCACCTCCCGTCGCTCGCAAGCATGTTCGCTGCGTCACACGCGATCGTCCACGCCACGTCAAACATTAAATTTACGCCGCCGGCGAGCGCGTGCGCGTGGAACTCAGTGTGACTGTTGATATCCGCGCCTCGGCTCGCGTTTCGGGCGGCGACGAGCGACGACGAACACGCGGTATCGATCGCCTCTGCGCGTCCAGTGAGCGCGAACGTATACGACACTCGTCCAGCAACGACACTGAGATGTGCTGACGTGGCGTAGTACGGCGAACACGCGTCGCGCGGCGTTAACGTTTGGTATTCAATTTGCGACACGCCGACGTGCACCGAACACCCTCGTCGACCATCTGGTTCCATCATCATCAGCGGCGTTGCCGCGCGAAGAATCACGCGTTGCTGCGGATCAATGACGCGCGCTTCAGTATCGACGATGCCACACGCGTGGGCGTCGAGCAGCGCGGCGTCGGCGATAAAGGCGCCGAAAGGTGGTATTCGGCGCCGACATCGCAGAGCGTCGGCGTCGGCGTCCCATCGGTCGGCGAGTGGGACGACGGCGATGGCGTCGGCGCTCGGCGCGCACGCGTAACCAGCACTGGATGCAACGATGACGACGATGACAGATGCCGTCGCCGCCGCGGATGAACACACCACCGCGTCGGACGAGGACGACGACGAGTTCACGAGCGCGGGCGCCGAGGACGCCAAAGACTCTGCGCGGGTTAAAAATTTCACCACGTCTCTCGTCGTCGGGTAATCAAACGCCAACGTCGCCGGCACGTCGACATCTACGACATCGCACAACGCAGCGGAGAGTTTTGCCGTCCACTGAATCGCGCGCGCGGATGTTAATCCGAGCGCCATGAGCGGGGTATCGACGTCGAGCCGCTCGGCGGCGTCGACGCCGAGGACGTCTCGAATCGTCATCCGCACGACATCCTCGACCGCATTCGTCGTCGTCCGTACCGATGCACCACTGCGAGCATCACCCGAATAACTCATAATAAACCCCGCCAACTCGCGAATCGTTGGATAATCAAACGCCACTGTCGCGCTCAAACGCGCCCTCGCGTCCTGAAATTCGCGCGACAACGCCTCGCCGAGCGCCACCACGCGCGCGGATGTCAATCCCATCGACGATAACGGCGCGTCATCGTCCACGAAGGCGTCGTCGTCATCGCAACGTAACGCATCGCACACGCACCGACGCACGCGAGAGATCACGTCCTCTGGTAAAGCCACAGAGCGGCGCGGTTCAGACGAAGACGACGACAACGAAGGAGAACTTGAACCGTCACGAAGTCTTCGCCGCTTTGGCGTCACATGTTTTAAAAATGCCGACGCGTCGTTGACGGCGCGCTCGTACGTGCCCCAATCTATGCCAGGCGAGAAGCATCCAACACACGCCGCTGACGACGAACCGGCGTCGTTTGCGAGCGCGGCGCCGATGAATTCCAGCGCCGCGCTCGGCGCCACGAATCCCATGCCAACCGACCGCCAGTATCTTTCAAACCCCTCGCCGCTCTCGTGCGCCATGCCAACCTCCGCCCAGGTACCAAATGCCACGGCGATGAATCGTTTTGCGCCCGAGCCGCGCCGGCGATGCGCCGCGCGATCGCTCATGGCGCACAACGCATCCTGAAAGGCATTTGACGCCGCGTACGACGCCAAGCGGGATTGCCCGAGCACGCCAAATATTGAAGACGAGCACATGAACACATCTGATGCCGCATCGCACGCCGCGTGTAACGAACCAGAGATTTTTGCCTCTGTTCCGGCGATGAATGCGGTGCGCGTCATGTCGATGGCGGCGCGTTCGTGTAAAACGCCGCCGAGATGTAAGACGAGCGCCACGGGATGGGCGAGCGCAAACACCGCGCGGGATTGCCGTTCGTCCGCGCAATCTGCGGCGACGACATCGACGTCAAACGCGTATCCAGAGCGATGTTTAATTTCAACGTCATCGTCATCGCCTTCAGGCGACGAAAGCATCGCGTTGGTTACGGATTGAAGCGCGGCGTCGCGGACGCTGCGGCCGACCAATACAAAGCGCTCGACGCCCAGTCGCGCGGATAGAAATTCGAAATGCAACACACCGAGCGCACCGAGTCCACCAATGATGACGCACGACGATGCACGACCACTATTAGCATCGCGCGGTGGACGCGCGCCGGACATCGAGCGGAGGGCGTTGGGAGCCGGGGTCGGCATTGGGGACGCGCGCGCGCGGAGTCGCGGAGCGGCGACGACGGCGTCACGGAGAACAAGTTCGCGCTCTTCATATCCATCATCATCATCATCGTCGTCGTCGTCACGATGACCGCTGCGGTGGTGACCGCGGAGCATGCGCCGTAAAGCCGAACGCAATGCGCTCGACGCCAAATGGTCAAAATCGTGCGGCGCGTCCAAGCAATAAAATGACACCTCATCTCCGTGTTCGCGCCGAAGCACGCGCAACATCGCCATAACGGCGCTGTGTGCGATGTGCCCATCGTCCGTGCACTCGGTGTCGCAAGACACGAATGCGTTGGATGTTAAGACAACGACGCGGATGTCTCTCGCGCGAGTCGCTGAAATGTGAGCGACGAGCGCTTGGGCGAGCGCGAGAAGTAATCCAGACGCGAGCGCCGTCGATGCCGCCACCTGCGCTGATGCATCGCTTGCCGTCGTCGAGAAACATCGTAAACACTCGGCGAGCACGATGGTATCGCCAGATCGTACGTCGGCAAGCGCCGAGGCGTAGCGCTCAAGGATGAAGAGCCAATCCAGAGCGCCGCGTTCCTTGACGGCGTCGAAATCATCCGCGCATCGCACGCGCACATCGGCATCGAGCGCTCGCAAGCAGTATTCAACGCGAGGATGCGCGCCTAGGATGTGCCACGTTTGCCCGCGCAAACATATCGACGACTCGTCTGACGATAGCGATGCGTGATGACCTCCGTCGTCGTCTCCCGCGAGCGTTTCGAGCGTGACTTCGTACGCGTCAATCATCGACGTTGACTTCTTGGCGTTGGCGTTCACATTCGCATCCACCGCGAGCACCGCGCGTGAAAACTGCCGACGCATTACGCCTTCGCCCGAGCGACGCCCGCGAGACGCGTTGGCTACCATTTCCCTCAACGCCGTTTTAAGCACCTTACCGCTGGCGTTCATCGGCAACGCGTCCACGATGTGAAACGCGCTCGGGCACTTAAATTGCGATAAATGCTTCAAGCAATGCGCATCGAGCATTCGCATCACCTCATCCTCGCTCTCGTTCTCGCTCTCGCGCGTGAGCGTCACCATGGCGTGCACGACTTCACCCATCACCGAATGTGGCACTCCAAACGCCGCCGCTCGAGCCACCGCGGGACATTCGCACAACACCCGTTCCACCTCCACGCAATACACATTCTCCCCACCGCTCAAAATCATATCCTTCTTACGATCAACAATCACCAACGCGCCATCGGGACGGACGTACGCGAGATCACCCGTGGCGAACCAGCCGTCTTGATCAAACGCGCGTCGCGTGGCGTCGGGATTCCGCCAATATTCGGCAAAGACAGTCAATCCTTTTACGTACACGTCGCCAACGGATCGCCCATCGCACGGCACGAGCGCCCCGCCGTCGCGTGCGTCGTCGACGACTTTCACGCGCATCAGTGCGAATGGTCGTCCGCTGGTGCATATCGCATCGAGCTGCTCGCGAGGCGTTGACGATTGAAGAAACGCCGACGAGAGCACGCTCATTGAAATTTTCCCGCAGCACTCTGTCATGCCGTAAGAAATAAAAAATTCGCATCCAAACAGCGCGATGGCGCGCCTGACGGATGTCGGCGGCAATGGACTGCCACCGCATGACACTACGCGTAGGGACGAGAGGTCGCACGCCGCACACGCGGGGTTGTGAGACATGATAGCCACCATAGATGAGGCGAAATTGCAGCACGTCACGCGTTCGGCGGCGACGCATCGAAGCGCTCTCGCGGGCTCAAAGTGCTGAAGAAACACGTGTCGACCGCCGAGATGCGTGACGCAATAAATGGCAAAAGCATCGACGAGATGGAACATCGGGGCAGCGTGGAGCCAAGTGTCCGATAGGCCGATGCGCATTTCGACGGCGGTGGCGTCGGCGTGCGCGCGGACGACGGCGTGCGAGAGGCGTACGCCTTTTGGATTGCCCGTAGTGCCGCTCGTGTAGTAGAGATGCGCGTCCGTGTGCGCGGCGATCGCGCGCGTGAGTAACGGAATGGCGCGGTCGACGTCATCATCATCGTCGGCGATGACGTCGATGTGCCAATCGAAATTGCGAACGCCGCGAATGTACGGGGACGAACGCTTCGTCCCGTCGACAACCTCATCGTCGTCGTCGTCGTAAATCCATACGATCGCTACGAGATCACGAGGCACGTCGCTGCGATCGCGTCGCTCACCATCGCCCATCATGACGTCGCGCAGGACGTCCGCGTGCGGCACCGCGCGCGCAAAGACGGCTTTACATCCGGCGTCGGCGAGAATGTACGCCGACTCTCGCCGCACCAAGTGCGTGTTCAAATTCAACAATACGCATCGAAGCATCGCGCACGCGTAATGAATGACAAAGACTTCGATGGAGTTGGACGACAGCACACCGACGACATCGCCTGGGCGAATGTCGAGGACGTCGCGCATGAATGCGGCGGCGCGAGCGGCGCGGTCGACGCATTCGACGTACGTAAACGTCGGGCATCGGCGGAGGCGCGAGACGTCGCCGACGTGTACTCCAGACGCGGCGCGTGTCGCGCGTCCGTCCGTGCACACGAGCGCGGTGTGCGTCAAGCAGTCTGCGATTGAACCCGTGCGTGCGCACGCCCACGACGGGTTGAGAGCGTCGGCGTCGGAAACGGAAACGGCGCCTTTGCGGTCGGCCGCGACGTCGTCGGCTCGATGACGGACCATGGTGGCGACGGTGAGCGTATCAACCGTCACGACGCGTTCATTCAGCGTCAACGTCGGCGTACGTCGAGTTTCCGGCCATGAACGATCACGAGGGAGCCAGCGGCGCCATGTCGTCGCACGGCGGGGCTTGTGCGTCGTTCGAGTGTGAAATATCGTCGTCACGTTGACGTTTTCAAAGGAGCTCTCGATGGCGTCGCCTCGACCGACCGCGCGGACATCCGTCGAATACCGCATCGATTTTCGCGGTGCATCGCACGCGACGCGCAGAGCATCGACGACGGTATCGTGCGTGTGCGACACCACGTCGCCGACGTCGCGATCCGTGGCGCATTTACGCGTCCGATGCGCGAATACGAGAGGCGCGACGGCGGCAATCGCGTCGTCTCGTCGTCCCGAATACAAAATATCGCGCGCCTCGACGCCGCACCGCGCCGCCATGTGCTCAACCGCGCCATACGTGTGCTCAACGCATGCATTTGCATCGAATGTATCATCGAAATGACGATGATCGACGCGAGCGACGATGATTTGCGCGCCATCGAGCGCCGCGGACGCCGCCGCGTCTCGAATTCGAGCGCAGTACACTTCACGCATCGGTCCCGTCCCCGCATCCGCGCCCGACTCGCCAGCAGAACACGACAGGGCATCACGATTGATGAATTGATCGCGACCGAGACGTTCGACATCGCTCGCGCGACGCAGTCGAATCACTAACGTTCGACGTGACGACATGTCAGCCTCGCGCACGCGAACGCGCTTTTCAATCCTTAGCCCCTTGGCGTGCGACGACGACGACGAATGGCACCGTCACCACAGCGCACAATAATCAACACCTGCGCGTCCTCTCGCGCGTCCTCTCGCGCGTCCGTGTGCGTCGAACAACCACCGCGCGTGTCACGGTATGCCGTCGCTCTCAGTCTGCGTCTTGTGTCTCACGCTCTAATGTCGCCGCGCACGCGTCGCCCATCGTCGCCGCGCGCGCGCTCGCGCGCCAGAACGCGCACATCATTCGCGATGTATCATTCGCGACGCATCATTTGCGCCGCGGCGCCCGCGATGGGTCGCCAAGGCGCGACATTGGACACCGTTAGGCGACACCCATCGATCGCACATCGTCAAACCGCGGCTCGTGCGCCCGTGCGCCCGCGCGCGCCATGCCCGCGCCCGAGCTCGTGCACTTGAACGAAATCCACCGCTCGCATCCGTACTGCGAAAATGCCGCCATCGCCGCAGACGTGTTCGCCGCGCTCGCGAATGACGTGAGCAGATTGGCCAGCCAAGGCAAAGGCAGACGGTCTACGCGCGCGACGCGCGACGACGCGGGCGCGTACGTCTCCTTCGACGCGCGCGAACTCACGACGCATGCGTTATCGACGTGTGTGCTGTGCGTAGAGGCGTACGTGGACTTGAGGTCGGCGGCAGCGAGCGTGGATGATGATGATGAGCGCGCGCGGGCGTTGACTGCGTTTGATCTCGCGCGGCTCAAAAGCGCATTCTGTGCGCCCGCATCGCGCGCGAATGAGGATTTTGCACAGACGTATGCGAAGAAATTAGCGACAAAGAGCGCGCTGTTGGAAGTGATGCTCGCACCGGCGACGGCGAGAGGGGCAAAGGTATTTGAAGGCGCGGCTGAGGCGTTTGCGAGCGGCGCCCAAGCCGAAGCTCAAGCCGAAGCGGAACAAAGGACGCGTTCAAACGCGACGGCGACGACGAATGGTGACGCAGACGACGATATGGATAATAGCGATAAGGGTTTGTGTCGTTTGATTCGCGAGAAGCCGTGTGGGGCGTATCCTGGGACGTTTGCGATGCTCGCGAGCGGCGACGCTCGAGTGAAGCGGCTGGCGAAACAGTTGTTGCAAGAAACGCTCGCGAGCGATGACATCAAGGGGCGAAAGGTGACGAGATATCGCACACTGCGATACGAAAATGCGTCAAACGCATTGTTTGATGTGTTTGGGTATTGGGTGGAGTGTTTGGCGGATGCGCAGCGTGAACGTGAGCGTCAAAGCGACGGCGGTGGGGCGAGGCGCGCGTACGCCGCCATCGTTCCAGAGGTTGACTTTGATGGAGACGTCGTCGAACCTTTCGTTCCGAGTGAATCTCGGCTGTGGTTTTGTCTAGCGTTTGCGCTCGGGATGTCAGACGCGGCGATCACGCAGGCGGTGGTTGAGCAGCATCCGATTGTGTTTGAGTTGGCGGTGAAGGCTTTGGTTCGGTCGACAAAGAATCCGCGTTTGAAACCGCCGACGGCGGAGGATATGTCTATGATCAAGCTTGCAAGTAATGCGTGCGATGTGGTACACTTGATTTTAGCGTCATATCCACGAGGGATAGAGCACGCGAATGCGTTTTGGCGTTTTACATGCGTGAAACCGTCGACAACGATTGACGCGCTCGCCGCTGCGGCGCGCATGGCGAGCAAAGAGAGACCTCAAGATCAAATCACCGCATTGGTTGCGTTGAAATCGGCGTACTTGTTGCTTCCGCGTGGCGATGCAATTAGCTCGTCGCGCATCATGGATTGCTTGGTGAAGGATATCCCGCACTCCACAAAGTTTTACGACACCGAAGTGCAATGGGAGAGCCGGCTTTTGGCGTGCACCGCCGTGCTCGAGCAATATTCTGAAATCGGCGTCGACGACGCCGTCTTAACGATCGGGGACTGGTACGACCGCGTTGGACGCGACTTGATTGAAAGTCTTCGACAGGCGGAGGCTCTCTCGCCCACGGCGCATCTCAAGCGAGAGATTGTCGCGCGGACGTTGGTGAATACATTTGGATACATCATCTGCGCCGACGCCGTGGCGTTGTCGGCGTTATCAGATCCCGATTTCCTCACGTTTGACGAAGATCGATGGCGCCGAGATAAGCGCATTAATCCAGACACAGCGCTCGGGAAGCTGCATTTGAGAATTCTAAACACCGTGCGCACAGAGAAGCGTTGGAAGGTGAGCACGGCGATTTGGAAGTACGCGCTCGGTTTTGATCGAATGTCTGAAATCAATCGTACCTACGTCGGGAACTGGGCGCCAAACTACATCAGCGCGGTGATGTACGCCATGGGCTTGCTCGCGCCTGTCGCGAGAGATGACTTTATCAAGCCACCGCGCCAGGCGTATGACGCGTTTGTTGAAATTGCGTATGGTGAGCAAGACGACGCGAACGCGTTGCGCGGGATTTTATCCAAGTGCGGCGAGTGGTTCTTTACATCTTTACTCGAGTGTCCACTAACAATTACCGAGAAGAAGCCCCTCGCGCGTTCTGAAGACGAAGCCAAATGCACGGAAGGGGCGGTATTGTGTACTATGTCGCAGCGTAAATCGCTCGTCTCGTGCGCGGGCGAGGTGTTGAAAAAACACTACGATGAAAAGGATTTACCCAAGTGCTTCCGGAAAATGTTTCAAGGCGATTACGTCATTCCGCGTGCAGTGCTTGCGGCGACGCACAGTATGTTGAAGGATATCAAACGCATGCCGAGCGATACACCTGAAGAGGTGAGCGAGTTGTTAGCCGCGGCGCACACTCCGCTGTCTCGCGCGCGCAACCTCATCGACGCCATCAATCCAAAGGACGAAGATCGCGTCAGTGCGTTCAGCTCGCACGTGAGCAAAGTGTTGATATCATCCATGAGCTTGTTCGAAGTCATCGTCAAGCACGGTCCGCATCGCGTCGCACCAGACGATGACGAACACTTGGTCAACGCATTGCTCTACTTGTACTTGTTTTGGGATTTGGCAAAGAAGCGCCAATACTTTTCGCAAGGTTCGTTCACCAGGCAGCACCCTTTGAAGATTTTAGAATCCTTACTCTCGTGGCCACCGGCATCGTTTGCGAAGAACGAACAGCTCGCCACGGCGTGGGTGGATGTCGTGTTCTTGTTGCGCAAGGATATGACTGACGTCGACCTCGACGCGGATGGCGAGTCAACCTTGGTGAATTCGATTAAAACACACGTCGAATCCTTGTTCGCGGACGAAGGCAAAGATGGATTGTCCACGGGCGTTCGAGATAAGCTGAGCGCGACATTCCCAGAAATATCCCCGACGTCATCGCCGGCAACGAAGACGCCGAACACCAAGTCGACGTTTACGCCGTTCCGAATCTCCGCTCCGGCTCCGGTGATCGACCTCGGGAACGATGAAGACGATGGCGCTGACGCCGCCGTGGACACTGCCGACGCGTTCGTTGACGGTGCCGGATATGATCGTGTAGACGATGGTAGCGACGACGACAATGGCGGCGAGATTGATCGTGACGAGGAAGACACCGCCGCCGTCGCGGCGGGTTCAAACAAGCGTTCGGCGCCGAGCGAACCGTCGTGGTTATTAGCTTCTGACAAGAAGCGTAAAAAACCAAAAACAGTCGTTCTTCCGGCCAAAGTTCTCAAGACAACGACAGTGGCCGCGTCTGTGCCTAAGAAGAGCGCGACTGGTGGGAAATGGTCGTTGATTTCCAAGAAGCCGCTTGCGCCGGTGAAAGACATTCGAGGTGGCAAAAAGTTGCTCTCACACCCGCGTAACGTCATCAAGCCGGTGACGGCGCTCGATCTCGCGCTGGATTCAGCATCGGTGTCGTACGCAAAGCCTTCATCGATTACCAAACTCATGACGAAGAAAACGACGACACCAACCGTCACGTCGGCGCCGCCGGGTTCGGCGCTCGCGAAACGGTCTTTGTACGCCGACTCGACATCAAAAAATTCCGCTACTGATGGCTTGATAGAAGTACCGCCGCCGCCGCCACCGACCACAGAGATGGTTCCATCGTCTTCAAAGTACAAGCGATCGTCCATGTTGCGTGATGTACCTCCTCCGCTTTCGACGTCGGCTCGAGGCGCCGCCGTCGCCGCTCCGCTGCAGGTGCAAGTCCCGACCATGCCGCCGAGCAGCGCCTCACGCTTGAAACTTCCAGGCCGAGGGCGCCTGGTTGAAACCATTCGACTCCGCCCCGAGGATTACATTCGCGATGTCTTACAACAGTCGCGCGAGGCGTTACAACGCGACACATTGATGCCCGAACCCAAGGATATTCATCTCGAAGACGACGCTCCCATCGCGTTTACGTCTGGCAACGAGTACTGCGAGTTCTTCATCCCGCTCATCATCGCTGAGCTTCGACACGAAGCCAGTCGAAATATTGAAGCTGGAAATCTCGACAGCGAGGAGCTTAGCGTGGTGAATTTCCATCCAGGCGTCGGCGGCGCTGAGTTTTCTGTCGTGGAATTTGCAAAGAGCGACCAACGCGTCGATCAGGTGGACTCGAGAGGCCGCACACCCGACCCCGTGCGTTTTAAGGTGGATGATTTAGTGCTCATCGAGTCTTCTATGTCCGCGGGCGTGTCCGACAGTTGGCGTTCGAAAGATCGCGACGCGCTGAGCCCGCGTAAGAAGGAGGACAAGCCATACGTCTTGGGATGGGTTGAAGCCGTTCCCGGCGCAATGTCGTCCAAAACACCCCTTCGTGTGCGCGTATTTTTGGGAGGCAACCAAGCTACGTTGCGTCACAATAAAATTTCTCGCGCATTTGCGAAAACGGCGAGTTCGTTTACGATTTCTCGCGTCAGTGAGATTCAAAACCAGCTTCGAGAGTTGCGCGCCGTCATCGACGCCCCGCGTTCGTCGTTCTTCCCGTCGCTCATCAAGCCGACCAAGTTTCCGTTACGTCAATCGTTCGGGGAATGGGTCGAACCGAGAGCGCTGGATGTCATCCGGACGACGCTCAATCAGAGTCAACTCGACGCCGTCGTCGGCGCGACGTCACGGCCGCACGAGAGCAATGAAAAAGTGCGCGAGGCGCCCGTGTTGATTCAAGGACCGCCCGGGACGGGGAAAACGCACGTCATCGTGAGTCTCATCGCCGCGCTATTGAACGGTGTGGACGAATACGGTGAACCTAGACGCGCACGTATTTTATGCGCCGCGCAAAGCAACGGCGCGATTGATGAAATCGTCGAGCGCGTCGTTGACGGTTGGGATTCCATGGATGACGAATTCCGCGCGTTGCTCAAAGGCGTCAACGTCGTGCGCATCGGTTCGGATGAGAAGATTGTCGAAGGTTCGGCAGCGGAGAGATGCCACGTGAGCAGGAAATTACGCGAGATTGGTACCGACCCGAACGCCGCAGATTTCAACACGTACGCACAAAATAGCGACTATTACCTCAGACAAATGGATGAAGCCAAGAAGAAGAAGCGCGCCATTGAGAGCAAAATTCAGGAAGAAACGAAGCGGTTAAAGATGGTATTTCGCGACGTTCGGCGCGATCACGGATACCACGTCCCCGTTCAAAGCGCAAATCTCGACAACTTGCGCGCGCAGCTCAAGGCGGTGTACGAAGTGCTCGATTTGGCGGAAAAGAAGCACAAGGAAAAACTCGCGCAAGAGGGCCGCGCCGAGTCGGTGCCAACGACGACGCCGTTTGAGCGCGTCGTCGATCGCGCAAACATCGTATGCGGCACATTGTCTTCCATGGCGCAGCTCGCCAAAAAGCCTCAATCGAACGCGCCAAACAGTACAGCCAACACCCGACCGGATGCCAAGCAATTATGCGCGGTGAATTTGTTTGACGTCGTCGTCATCGACGAAGCGTCGCAAGCGGTTGAACCAGCAGCGCTCATTCCCATGCAGTGGCTCAAACCCGGCGGGCTCTTCGTGCTCATTGGTGACCCGAAACAACTCGCGCCTACGATCGTGTCCAAAGCTGCGAAGAATGCAAACTTTGAGCAGAGTTTATTCGATCGTTTACAGCGCGCCGGGACGCCCGCCTACTTGCTCCACGAGCAGTACCGCATGCATCCAGAAATCATGAAGTTCCCGAGCTCGTGCTTTTACTCTGGCCGCCTGCGTTGCGGCTACAGCAGTAACAACGAAGAACGTCGCGCACCCTATCACGGATTTCCCAACCTCGGACCGTATCAATTTTTCCACGTCCCGGGGGCGCAAATGCACCGCGACAGATACGGCGCAGGAACGCATTCGTGGTCAAATTCTCGTGAGGCTGAATTCGTATCCATATGCTACGCACAAATTTGTCGCCACGCCGCGAGAGACGTGCGTAAGATTCGCGTCGGCATCATCACCCCATACGTCGATCAAGTGCGACGGATTCGAGAATTTCTGCAACGTTCGATGAAGAAGAATAACGAATTTACCACGTACGCGCCGGTGGACGTGTGCACCATGGATCAAACGCAAGGTCAAGAGTTTGACGCGGTGATTATTTCATGCGTGCGTGCGCGACCGGCGCCGGCGAAGGATAGTGCGACGCCACCAACGACGACGTCAACGACGGCGCGCGCGCGCGAGAGGGATTCGGATTCGTCCAAGGAGGTTGGATTTTTGAACGACGCGCGCCGGGTCAACGTGGCGTTGACGCGCGCGCGTCTCTCCTGTTGGATTGTCGGTGACGCCAGCGTGCTTTCCACCGACCAGCTATGGGGAGCGCTGATTAAAAACGCCACCGAACGCGCGGTGTTTGTCAAATGCGAAAAGAACGAGCCTTTGGATGCGGTGTTTGACGATGAAAAGTGTCGCGCGGGCGGCGTGAAATCGTATTTCCCTCTGCAACCGTCGGCGTCGGCATCCGCGCCGGTGGCGAATACCGTGGCGGTGTTGAGGAACACCGAATCCATCCCTGCTACGCGTTTCACCACGAAAGTGCTCACGAAGAATGATCCTCGTCAAGCTGCGCGTGCCCGTAACGAGGCGACTAAGATTTTACAAACGCTCGCCGAAATCGAAGGCGACGGAGGCAAATGAAATGAATGAATGAATGAATGACAAAATAGAATAGACACACACGCATCTCTAGCACGCAATTAGCGCTGTGTAGCAGCAGTAATGATTCATGTACAACCATCAAGTAATCTCTTGCCTCACAAATCGGCAAACGCCTCGCCCGTGAGTTCGGCGGAGCGTTCCCACAACCACGCCGCGTCCGCCTCCGACAACGCCGGTTTCGCCACCGTCTTCTCCTTACAGTCCGCGTAATACTTTCCACTCGTTGACGCACCATCCGCGACACCATTGGCGAGGAACACCGACGTCTCCGCCCCTTGCGCGGGCGTTTTCAAAAAGTTTGTACGAATAAAATCATACAACGCCTTTTGCCACCATTTCACGTCGCCGTCTTCGGGTTGCAAATATCTCCCAAGTTCGGTATCCACCGCGCCTGGATGCAATACGCTCGACGACACGCCATTCTTTTTACGCGCGCAACGCCGCGCGAGCTCGAACGCGAACAACACGTTGGCCAACTTTGCTTGGCCGTATTGTCCCCACGCCGAGTACTCGCGCCCAAACAAATCGTCGCGCGACACGCCCTTCGCGGCGATGCGATGCGCCTCCGACGACACCGTCACCACGCGCGCCTCGCCGCGCAGTGCCGCCGCGCGTTCCAACGCCGGCATCACGCGAGCGGTGAGCGCGTAGTGCCCGAGATGACACACGCCGACTTGAAGTTCAAATCCATCCGCCGTCGGCGTGAAATTTGGCACCGCCATGACGCCGGCGTTTAAGATTAAACAATCAATCCCTGCGTCAGCCGCACGCGCATTCAGCCTATCGCCGCACGCACGCACGGATTCTAACGACGCTAAATCCAATCGTTCGCACGTGAGTCTCGTCGTCGATGTCTCGTCGTCGTCGGTGTTCCCCAAAGACGCGCCGCCGACATCCGCGCGGAGCCGAGCGCACGCCTTTAGCGCCTTCTCCTCATCGCGACACGCGAGAATGATTTCGTCGTACGCCCCAGACGAGAGAAGTGCCTTGACTGTTTCGTACCCAATGCCAGTGTTCGCACCGCTCACGACCGCGATAGATTTCCTCGGCGTCGAAGATGAAGATGAAGATGATGACGTTGACGATGACATCTGTATCATCCTTCTCTCGGCGCGACGCGGCGCGCGATGACGCGCGGCATGACGACGAGGCGTCGCAAGATACACCGAGGCGTGCTTTACGCGCGCCGCGGTCGCGTGCATGGTTGTCGCGCGTCGCAGAGACGCGCCAGTGTGTGACGCATGCACTTGTGATTCATCGCATCATGACGTCGCCATCGACGTCAATCGCGAGCGACATCGCGCGCGCGCTCGATGCGCTCGAGCATGACGTTCGTCGCGTGCAGGAGATGCGCGCAGAGGTTGGATTCCGCGCGCACGCTAGGCGCACGGGGGCGATTGATGACGATGATGGTGACGATTCGTTGCGTGTTGGATTAACCACATTCACGGCGCGCGCACGCGCACACGCGCGGGCGACGCGCGCGCAGATTCTAGACGCACGCAGCGCATGGTTCGTGGATGGCGCGCGCGGTAAGGCGCAGGCGCTCGAGCGATGTGCGGCGCTGGAGGAGCTGATTGAGCCGCCGCAGCGAGCGCCGCAGCGCGCGACGCCGACGCCGACGCCGACACCGTCGACGCCCGCGTGGGGGGATGTCTTCGGCGCCATCACGCACGCGGTGCGAAAACTCACGGTGACGCGCGAACGGGGCGAGGGCGAGGACGCGGGGCGAGGTGAGGCGATTGGTAAGCTGAGATATACGCGCGAGCAGCGCGAACGCGAAGCGGCGTCTTCGATTTCGGCGTCTGCGAGTCGTCGTGACGATGGAGACGATGGTCGTCACGATGTGGACGGCAATCGTGATGATGGGTTTGTTGGTAAGGCGACGTGGTACGAGGGTGCGGCGGAGAGTTTAGCGCGCGTCGGCGCCGGCGTAGGAGGCGCTATGACGTCGACGTCGACGTCGACGTCGACATCGAAAGCCGCAGTCGATGCACGCGTCGATGCAGATGCTGAAAGACGCGCGTTGTTGTCGAGCGCGTCATCAACTGCATCTGCGTCTGCGTCGGGGAAACCCTCGACCGCGCCAGAGGCGCCGGTGTTGTCGTCAAACGCCGAAGAGCGGGCGAGGCGCGTTTCGGCGCTCACCGCCGCGTCTCGTCTCGATGCGACGTCAGATACGCTCGCGCAGTGCAAAACAACCCTTGATGATGTGAATGACATCGGTGCAGGCGTTCTAGCCACGCTCGCATCGCAGCGCGAATCGCTCATTCGCGCCGGAGGTGCCGCGCGTCGCGCCCAACGGGACATGGATGAAAACTTGAAAACCATCAAAGGCATGAATTCCTGGACCAGGCTCGGGCGCAAGCCGTGACGGCGCGTTCGCATAGACACAACATAGCCACCATCGCGCGCTCGTCTGGCGCGCGCGTGTACAATTATGTAATTGGTATTGATTTTGGTTGAACAATGTCGCGTCGACGACGTCACACCGCGACGCGCGGCTCTCTTCGTCATGGCGGCAGCCTTCATCGAACGTCGACTCCGTCGCGTAAAATTCGATCAAGCACTCATCGATGATGAACACCCAGTCGCTGGTGCGTCCATCGCTCGCCCGTCGTCGTCGATATAGCGCCAACGAACGTCAACGCGCTGCTGACTGACTGACTGTTGAACACGAAACGTTCGCGCAGTGTACACCATGGAATCCCTCGTTGAACTCGCGCGCACGCTCGATGACGACAGCGTGCGCGATGTCGTCGAACATCTCGCCAATCGCGTGGAGCATAAAAGTCCGTACGTGAAGCGTAAGGCGTTGAAAGTGTTGAAGGCGTTGGTGGAGAGCGGCGGCGGTCGCGTCGCAAAACACGTCGCTAAAAACGCATCTGCGCTTCGTGCGGCTGAACAACTCACCGGAGCGCCGCATCCAAGTAAGGGTGATAGCGTAAACGCCTCCGTGCGCGCGGCGGCGCGAGAAGTGCTGGCGGTGACGTTTGCGAGAGGAGGGGAGCCGACGAGTCAGCGCGTTCCTTTGGGACGGACGTTGATGACGAGTGCGACAAGCGGCGCGACGAGCGGACGAGCGAACGACGACGAGGATGACGATGCATACGCGTTTCGCACGACGCCGACGAAACCGACGAGACGCGAAGGGGTGTTGGAGGCGCCGCTCGAAGCGTCGTTGGCGTCGACGCCGAAATTAAACGTCAGTCAAGGCGGGACAAAATGGAAGCCATTGCGGCCGCCATCACCGGAGACATCGACGAGGGCGAGCACGAGTGGTGCTGCACCAGCAGTGTCATCGACGTCTGCACCGATGAGTGCGGCGGCGACGTTGGATTTGTTGAGCGATTTCGCGGCTGGCGGCGCGGCTTCAGCGACGCAGACGACGTCAAAGGACGTCGTCGTCGGTGGCGGTGGTGGCGGCGGCGCGTTTGATGTACAGCGCTCGGAAGAACTTTGTGCGATAAACGCGTTGTGTACGCCGAGTGGCGTGCGTCTGGCACCGCTCGACGGTGATATTGAACGATTTTTAAGCGACGGAGCGACAAATTACGACGCGCGAGGCGTGGTCACGGCGCTCGCTGAGAAACTCGTCACGTACGCGGGTAACGATTGGAAGAGCGCTTACCGCGCCGCATGCGTGCTCGAGTACGCGAGTCGAACGCGCGGCGCGCATGGTGCGTGGTTGGTGGATGTGTTTGCGAATTCATCCGCGATGGAGCTCTTGATGTCGGCGGCGACGGATGCGTCGGCGCAGTCGCAGCTCCGACAAAAGTTCACCGACACGCACGCCGCGCTATCCAGCGTCGTCGCCAGCGGCCACGGCACGCACGCCATACCAGCACCAGCGCCAGTGCCGGTGACAGCGGCAGCAACACCGATTGATTTACTGTCGCAACTCGGCGATTTAGCCGTCGCCGCGCCGCCCTCGACATCCGCCTTCGACCCATTCGTCACGTCGTCGACGGCAACAACGACGACGTCGACGGCGTATCCACCCGCGTACCAACCACCCGCGCAGCCCATGCGCGGACCGGGATTAGCCGCATTAGATGCCATTCCGCCGCCATCCGCCGAAGCGCGCGCCAAATCCGTCCCGCAATTCGACTTCATCAAAGACCTCATGAAATAAATAACACACTCGCGCGCACGCGCGCGCGCACATCATCGATGCATCTTTTTATCTATCATATTACACACGCGTCGCATCGTCATCGCCATCAAATCAAATCAAATCAAATCAAAAACCAAACTTTTACTCGCGCGTAAACGTCCCCACCGCTCGATACTTGCTCATAAACTTCGCCTTCCACTCCGCCAACGTCGCGAGCTCGTCCGCGGACAACCCCTCGCACCCGCGCGCGAGCTCTTCATGCGTCAGCTTGAGGTTCATCGTCGCCAACGCGCGCGAGGCGTCGACGCGCGCGAGCGATGCGTACGGTCCATTGTCGCCATAGAAATCAGCGCCATCGCTCACGTCGAACACCACGCCGTCGCACGCGAGCACGAGCGCGGACGATTGCGCGAGATCGCGCGCGGTGAATCGCGTCGTCGGTACCGCGGGCGCGTCGCGGACGGGCGTCGGCGATGACGAGGACATGGACGATCCAGATGATGTGCGTCAGAGAGTGCCGCTCTGGAAATCTTTAATCATGCGCCTTGCGACGACGAGTTGCGGGGCGTCGCGCGCGCGGTGCGCGGTGCGCGGTGCGCATGGACGAGGACGATCGATGTCGGTGCGGTGCGACGCTCGCGCGCGCGCGACGGGGCGCGAGAAGGGTGATGCTGATGATGATTTTGGACAAGTTGTTGTTGAAGACGCGCCATCATCATCAATCTCGCGGCGATTCATCGCGCTCGTGGCGCTGACGTCGACGACGCGCGCGGCATTCGCGGCGCCGATACCGTATGGGTTATACGCGCCACCACCATCGTCGTCATCGGCGTCTTCAGGGGCGACAAAGACGACAAAGATGAAGACGACGGCGGAGCGATACGTCGATACGCTCACCGACGACCTCGCAAATAAGCGCTATTTCTTCACCGGGGATTTGACGACGGAGATATTCGCCGATGAGTGTCGGTTTATTGATCCCACGACGAACGTCAAGGGGGTAGAGCGGTATTTACGCGCGGTGCGGGCCCGACATGTTGCAGGGCGAAGATTGACTTGTTCGATAGTCAATCCAGTGAACTTGACCTTGGAGACACCACCGAAGGATGCAAAAACGACACGAAATGTACGCAACAGCGATCCATATTCATGTGCATATACGCAGTCGTGTTGTGAAGTAAACACGCGCGCAAAGACTGCGAAATCGGTACACGATGCGACTACGGCGGCGACGCGCGTCTTGATTCACAACCGCATTCCTGGCACCCGCGCGGGCCATAACGCGCGC
>Ga0255765_1000537_pt1 | contig 51119 bp, 44 predicted proteins | sample 041ome_8_FD_179965 | JGI IMG/M metagenome (GOLD analysis project Ga0255765, IMG submission 179965) | Coastal salt marsh microbial communities from the Groves Creek Marsh, Skidaway Island, Georgia - 041407BS metaG (version 2) | ecosystem: Environmental > Aquatic > Marine > Intertidal zone > Salt...
CTTGGAGCTGGGTAAGGAAGCTGAAGCTGCAGGTTTTGATGCAATTACATTTCCAGATAGCATATGTTACCCAAAAGAATGTGACTCCACATATCCTTATAATGATGACGGAAGCAGGGAATTCTTAGATGGTGTTCCCTTTTTGGAGCCATTCTCTGTTATTCCAGCAATTGCAGCTGTCACTGATAAATTAGAATTTTCTACATCTGTCTATAAGCTGGCCCCTAGACAAGCTGTTACAACTGCTAAGTTCGTTACAACATTAGGAGTTATGACAAATAATAGATTTCATTTTGGTGTTGGAGTGAGTCCATGGTATGAAGATTTCCTAGCCACAGGAGAAAGGTGGGAAAAACGTGGAAAAAGAATGGATGAGCAAATTGATATCTTAAAAGGTTTGATGAGTGGAGAATATTTTGCTTACAAAGGTGAGTTTTATGATATTCCTGAGCTAAAGCTTTGCCCAACACCCACAAAACCAGTTCCCATATTGATTGGTGGTCATTCAAAGCTTGCCTTAAAAAGAGCTGCAAGATTAGGAGATGGCTGGATAAGCGCTGGATTAAGTTTAGAGGAAACAAAAACACTAATAAATCAAATAAATGAGTACAGGGATGAATTTGGAACACTTGATCATCCAAATTATCAATTCCAAGTAATGGGGGAAGCAGCCTATTCGCCTCAAGGAATTAAACAATTAGAAGATTTGGGTGCTACTGAAGTAATTGTTGCGTTTAGAAACGCTTATGAAGGCGGCACAGACGAAAGAACTCTTGAGGGAATGAAGGCTGAAATAAATTGGTATGCTGACGAAGTGATCAATAAATCTAGGTAATATGGTCGGGATGGCCGGATTTGAACCGACGACCACCTCACCCCCAGCGAGGTGCGCTACCAAGCTGCGCCACATCCCGAAATCTAATAATATAATAAAGCAAACAAAAAATTTTAATTAATCAATCTATCATTATTAATATTAAAATTTTTGAAACAAAATATTGATATTAAATATTGATATTAAATATAGACATATTTCTAAAAAACAACATATAATGCACATACTAATTGGGTTATTAATTAAATCTAATCATTAGATTAGAATTTTATATGTTAATTCCAAATATTGACTTTTTATAGTTATAATAAATTACTATACTACTTTACGGGATAAATTATGGCAAAACTAAAGACTAAATTAAGCTACCTTCTAGCTTTGTTGATATCTCCATTTGGTTCCATCAGTTTATTTGCAGACGAACCCGCTTCTGCAAATTCTGAAGATGAAGCTAAAGAAAATTCCTCTGGAAATCTATCTGCAGGCGCAATCGCTGCCGCAGTTGCTGCTGCAGCCGCTATTGCTGCTGCTGCTGATTCAGGTGGTGGCGGTGGAGCAGCTCCTACACCGACACCTGCACCGACACCTGCACCGACACCTGCACCGACACCTGCACCGACACCTGCACCGACACCTGCTCCTACTCAAATTATTGAAGTTGCTAACGAAGTCACAGAGACTGTCTCTACAAACACAACTACGAACACGACTACTGATACAGCTACAACTACTGATACAGCTACAACTACTAATACCACAACTACAACAGATACAAACGTTACTACGGATACTAATACCACAACTACCACTGATACAAGTACGACAACCGAAAGTACCACTGTAACTCTTACCGTTGCATCACAAACTGGAGTTCCATTTGATACATCACTTCAAGAAAATATTTCGGCAACAAATCCTAATGATGGTATAGCTGAACTAGGTGAAGCTTATTTTGTAGAAATACCCTTTGAGCCTGAGGTAACTGTTGAGGTTGAAGTTGAAGTGCCAGTTCAAGTTGAAGTGCAAGCTCAAGTTGAAATTGAAGCTGAGGCTGAGATTATTGCAGAGATAGAAGCAATCGTTCCTGTTACTGTTGAAATTCCAACTACAGTTGATATCGAACAGACCACAGTTGTTACTACAACAGCTACGGCTCCAGGCGGTTAAAAAAAATAAAATTAAAAAAGGAGCTTTTAGCTCCTTTTTTTTTATTTATAATAAAAATTGATCTCATATTTTGGAAGCTTTGGATGCAAGTACTGGATTGACTTGGTCACATAACCATCATTATTGAGCCAATATTTATTGACGAATCTCCATTTAAAACCATTTGTAGTTACTAATTCCTCGAAATATAAGCCCTCATCACCAAATCTAGGGGTTTCTAAGGTCTTTAATATTGCTTCTTGTGTAACAATGGTGGCTGGATTAAATAATCTAACGGTGTAATCAAACTGTTTAGTTTGGAGGCTTTCATTCAAAGAAAAATTAGAGAAAGTAATAAAATGAGTATCATATACTACATCAAAACTTTTAATTATTTTACCATTGTAAGTTTGAAGTTTTTCTCCAGATGCTGAAACCCATGTATAGACTCCATTTTTGATTGATGCAAGAGTTAAGATTGCAACGCCAGTCCTACCAACATTCACTTTTATAAATGAAAATTTTTGTTGGTTTAAAAAATCATCATCAATTTCAATATCCTCAACCCCAAAGGTAGCAAGCTTTACAAGAGGGATAACTTGGCTATATGAGATATTATTGCAGCTAGATAGACAAATAAGCATTAAAAATAAAATAGAATTCTTAATTATAAATATCATTCCAATCTCGAGTTAAGTTTGCATTTTGTGCTTGCTCAGTTACACCCCACAGGTGATGAGAGTGAATTAAGTATGCCCCTCCATCTCTTGTAATTGGTCTCAAACCAAAACCTGCTAAGCCTTTTGAATATTGATCAAAGAAAAGCTCGATAGGTATATGAAAATAAAAACCTTTATCAAAACTACCCTCACCAAATTCCTGTTTTGATATGTCTGTAATTGTAAAAAAACCACCAATTCTAAGACCACTTTCAAATCTTCTTGAAAAATCAAAATTTATACCAGAGTCTTCAGCTAGAAAACGTCCTCCTTTTAAAGCAATTATTACCTTTGATCGTGGTTCTTTGTAATAAAGATTTATATATCCCGTTGTAGTTTTATATTTTCTAAATTTAAAGCGTTGATCAAAATCTCTTTTTTGCACCCTCCATAACTCAGCTCCAATTGCAAAATCTGAATAAAAGGGCCTATATAATGCTTCAAACCCAATGCCTCCAAACATTTCCTCTAAAATGCCTCCAGCAAATTTAAAATAAAAATCACTTTTGGGGTTTATGAAATAATTCAATTGCATTCTAGTTAAAGCAAAATTTCTACTTTCCTTTAGATAAGGAACTATATCTGTTCTAACATGAGGCAAAATACTATCAGAAGCGAGTTTTAGCTCATCAAAATTATTATATAAACCCTTAGATGCCCTTGTAATCAAAGATAGATTCTTCCTAAAAAGGGTTTCAGAGAAAAAACCTAATCTTAAGTCACCGAAATAAAAGCCATCCGGACCACCTATTTGAGATCGGACTGAGGGAGCTATTTTCCAAAAAGATGTTGGATAGATTGTGGTTGGTTGAAATTCAAAATTATCTAAATCATGTTGGTAAGAAGTAATCTGCGTTTTACGCTCTATAAGTGGAAAAAGATTTTCATCGATATTAGATTTAAAATCCTTTCTTGGAATCTCTATTGAATGCATACCCATTCCGGCATTAATATTATTAACTTTAAATTTACTAATTTTATCAGGAGCAACCTCATCAAGAACTCTTAATACTCTCCCAGCTGATCGAATATAGCTTTGATGATGAGATTGGCTGTATGTCACCTCTAACATTTCTTCATCAATGTTTGCTGACTGGAGATAGAGTCTATTATTTTGAAGGTTTTTTAAAGCTGTAAGATAAATATATGTATTGTTTTGAGAATTTATTTTTTTTATTAATTCTGAATTAGGAGTAGGTTTATGAAAATCATTCTTTCTTATAGTTCCAATAGCATTTTTTTTACCTAAAGATCCTTGAAATGAAAATCCAAAACTTAATGTATTGCCTTTGACATAAGATAATTTCAGATGAAGATTCTCGGTATAAGGGTAAACAAAGCCAGCATTAATTTTAGTTTTAGCTCGTTTGACAGGAGCAAAAGCATATTTGAATGATAATCGACCATCAGGAAAACCCTCATCATCATAATCTGTGGAATCATACTCAATCTTGAACCTTAGTCCTTTTAAATTAGGCAGGAAAATCTCAGCCCCTCCAAATAGAGAAGCTTGACCACCAAAAAATGCATCAATTGAAAACTCACCACCCCTTGTGTTTTGTAGCTTCTGCCTTGTTAAAAATCTATCATTTATATAGGTCAAAGGGTTTTTATAAGTTTTACTTGAAATCTTGCCCCACCCTATTCCTGCAGTAAAATCAAAATTATTAATTTTTTTAGAGGCGACTATATATTCTGAGCTAAACATTCCTGTTCCGGCGATATCTCTTCCCCCAATAGCTAACGCAGGAAAATAAGTACTCTCTTGAAAAAGAAGGAATTTTGCATCAAAACTTTTATCTTTATAAGTTTGATTGCCACTAAAAGAAGCAACATCGGAATATAGGGCATTATTTACATCTGTATATTGATATGAGGCCTCAAACCAACTAAATGGATAAGCCAAAATTGAACCTCTTTGATAAGGATCCATTTCAGAGTAAGAAAAACCAATCGAGCCAGCTGGAAGCATTCTAGCAGACGGCATTTGAATAAGGCCTATCGTTCCATAATTAGAGTAAGAAGGAGTTCTATAGTTTGGAAAGATATAGTCGTCTAGAGTAGCCCCAAGATTAGGCGCAGTAACTAGGGGCAAAACAAAAATTATGCTTGAAATTAACCTTGATAACACAATATATATTTATTGCGTATTAATCCCTGCTAATACTATTTAAAGATGCGAGTGAGATAGCTAAGTTACTTAAAATTGGTGAAACAACAGAAGCATATGCAATTGGAGACATGGCTCCAATATCTCTAGGAGCATATATAATCGAACCAGGATAAAGCTGAATATCGCTTGAAAAAGATAACAATCTATCTTGGTAAATATTTGTTTTTCCATCAGGATCAATCACAATGATGTCTCTGGAGGAAGAATCATTAAATCCACCTGATATTTTTACATAATTTGAAATCGAAAGATCTGGTTGGTATAGCATATTAGATGGATTTCTAAAGTCACCGAAGCTATAAACAACTTTTTCTAGCCTTGGAATCACAATTCTATCCTTATCTTTAAGAGAAATATTTTTTGATGGATCGCTCAAAATTAGGTCTAAATCAAAATGAGTAATCACCCTTCCAGTAAATTTTTTAGTAGAATTTTCTTCTTCCAAGATGTCCATTGTAGCGCTATCAATTGCTGCACCAGGTTGACTAGCATTTGAAATAATAAAGGCCAACGTGTCTCCATAAATACGTTCATTAAAATCTGATCCCATACTTGAAGCTGATTCTCGAAATAAAGCTGCACCAAAAATATAAGCATCCTTTTTGTAACCACCAGCTCTTTCAATTATTGAAGACAATTTTTCGCCTTCATTTATATAATATTTTCCAGGTCGATTAACCATTCCTTCAATAGTAATAAATTTAGCCTCTGTCATTTCATTTGTGTAAGAAGGTACTAAAATCTCATCTCTTGGTTTTAGAGCAATGTTCTGAAGGTCATCAAGAGCTATATTGGATACACTGAAGTCTCTTGCAGAATATCTTCTTAGCTCAATAGAATCATAGCCTGTGAAAGAATATGAAAAATTACCAGCAAACTTTATAAGGTCATTTAGATTTTCATCAGGCAGCATTTCATAAATAGCTGGATTATTGATGCCACCACTGATGGGGACTAAGTATGATAAAGGGTTTACAAAAACCATGTCACCTGACCTTAGTGGCATAATAAAGTCTTGCTTACCAAAGGCAAAAGTATCATACAGATCAATAGTTTTTAATATTTTTCCATCTCTTTTTAAGTCAATATTTCTATAAGAGCCTCTCTCACTTATGCCACCTGCCACATTTAAAGCTCCAATAATATTAGAACCGGCGCTTAGAGTGTAAATACCTGGATTTTCAACCCCCCCCAGAAGAATTACTTGGATATCTCGAGCCTTTGAAAGTGTCAAATATGGCTTAATTCCAAGATCAGCAATCATAAGAAAGTTTGAAACTATTTGTTGGACTTCAGAAAGTGACTTTCCAGCAACCGAAACCTTACCATAATCTGGAATAGAAATTGTCCCATCTCGTTGGACAGTTACCTCGGACTGAGAGGAGAGCTTGCCTGTGAGCATTAAGTCAAAAACATCTCCCACATCAACTATGTAAGATGTATCAAAATTTGGAATATTGATTGGCATAAATGAAGACTGGACTGAACTAAAGAATTTTGATCCAAATCTTTCAAGGCCCTCTGCTTGCTCTCCATTATCTTTCATCATTGAGTCAAGCTCATCTATTTGCTCTTTGAGCTGTCTTAAAATAACTTTATTTTTCTCTATGGAAGTCTCCGATCTAAATAATTGCTCTATACCGTCGTTTTCTTTGTCTTCGTCTTGTTGAAGTTGTTGTCTAACTTCAGGTGATAAGCCTTCTAAAAATTCTTTATCTATATCTTGTGCAAAAATTAAAGAAGTGGTAAAAAAAGAAATAAAGACTAGTAAATATAATTTGATAAAATGTGTCATAAATAAGAGATATTTTAAGCTTTAGATCAGAAATTATACATTGAATTTGGTTGGTATGAACATGGTAATTTCCGTTATCAGCTTAAATGAAAAATAGATTTAGTTTTCACCATATAGATCACGTGTAAAAACTTTATTAGCAACATCAATTAAATCTTGATGCATTCTATTGGTGATGATTAAAGAGGACCTTTTTTTAAATTTTGTTAAATTTGAATAGATTTCAGATCCAAAAAAATTATCAGATTTAACCATAGGCTCATATACAATAATTTCTATACCTTTTGATTTTATTCTTTTCATAACCCCCTGAACGGAGGATTCTCTGATGTTATCTGAGCCCTCTTTCATTGCAAGTCTATAGACTCCAACACATTCAGGTTTCATAGAAATTATATGCTCTGCGATAAAATCTTTACGTGTTCTATTTGAATCTACTATTGCTTGAATAATATTTTGTGGGACAGAGTTGTAGTTTTGTAAGAGCTGTTTAGTGTCTTTTGGCAGGCAATAGCCTCCATAACCAAAAGATGGATTGTTATAACCAGAACCCACTCTGCTATCAGCACAAACAGCATCAATAATTGTTTTAGCATCCAAACCAAAATTTATTGCATAAGAATCCAACTCATTAAAAAATGCAACTCGAAGAGCAAGATAACAATTTGAAAAAAGTTTTATAGACTCAGCTTCGTCTGAAGAAGTAAAAAAAACATCTGGCTTATTTTGACAAGATTGCAAAAATAATTCAGAAATAAATTCTTTTGAGCCTCCTTCATTACCAATTACTATTCTGCTGGGGTTGAGGCAATCATACAAAGCATTGCCCTCTCTAAGAAATTCAGGAGAAAAAACTATGTTAGGATTTTTGAATCTTGCTTGCATTTTTCTTGTAAAACCTACTGGTACAGTTGATTTAATAATAATTAATTTATCAATCGATAATGAATGAAGCTCCGATAAAACTTCCTTAAGGATTTTTGTATCGAAAGAATTAGATCTCTCATCATAATTTGTTGGCAATGCAAGAATAATAGCATCGACATTATTTAGATAGGATGGATTAAAAAAATCAGCTGTGAGATTTAAATTATGCTCAGACATGAATGACTCAGCTAACGAGTCTTTTAAGGGAATTTTTGATTGATTGATCAGGTCAATTTTACTTTGATCTACATCAAAAATTATTACATTATGGTTTTGAGCAAGCATAATGGCATTTGCTAATCCTACATAACCTGCTCCAAATACTAAAATCTTATTCATACAATATAATGTTAACTAATCGCATCATATATTGCAGATAAATAGTTCTCAATAACAATTTTTTCATCGAATTCTATTCTTACTTTTTCTCTGCCTTTGTAACCCATTGACAGCCTCTCTTCATGAGATAATTTAATGAGAGTTATCATTTTATCTGCTAAGTCTTCGGCATCCCTGGGCGCACATAAAAAGCCATTTAGACCATCTTCGATGGTTTCTTTACAGCCTGGAACATCAGTTGCTATAAGAGGCCTGCCCATTGCTGCGCCCTCTAGTAAAGATCTAGGGACTCCCTCTCTGTATGAAGGAAGAACTACACAATCTGATAGAAGAATCATATCTGACACTTGATCAGAAGTGCCTAGATAATCTATGTACCCATCATTACTCCATTGGGTAATTTGATTAAGGGTTATTCCTGCTGGATTATTTGTATCCATAGGGCCAAGCAGAAAAAATTTTGAATTGGGAAATTGATTTTTAACAATTTTTGCTGCGTGAACATATTCTTTAATTCCTTTATCCCAGAGCATTCTGGCAATCAATAAAAATTTCAACTCTCCTGTAGCCTTTGGTTTATTCAATTTCGAATAGTCAAAATTTTCAAGGTTTATTCCGGACCCGGGAATAACAATAGATTGTTTGGGTTTAGTAATTTTTTCTTTAATAAAATAAGTAAAATCATCTATGTTTTGAAAAAATACTACATTTGAATTTTTAAAAGCTAGTTTATATAAAAATTTAACAATCTTAGTTAAAAAATCTTGATTAATAAAAACTGCCCCAAGCCCAGAAATATTATTAATTCTGGGAATCCTCAGAATACATGCAGCAAATGAACCGTAAATATTTGGTTTGATAGTGAATGATAACAATGCATTAGGCTTTTCTGTATAGAAAATTTTAACGTAATTAAATAAAAGATAAGCATCTGAAAAAATATTTTTTCCTTGGGTTTTCATCGGGATTGAGATAAATTTGCAACCAAGGTCTTGAATGAGGTGAGTATATTTATCCTTTGGAGCAACTGCAATAACATCAAACCCTTGTGCAATTAATGTTTTTATAAGTCCAGAGCGAAAATTAATGATGTTCCATGATGAATTGAGGGCTATAACAACTTTATGCATTATTCATTCCCAACCAAACCCATATAAATGATTTATATGGAATCCAGCTTCCTGAATTGGCACTATAAAACATCCAAACAACAAGAATCAATAAACTATAAATTATAATTAAGTAGTTAATTATTGGGTTTCTTTCTCCATAAATACCAAAAATATCTGGCAATCTAGACATTACAAAGAGTTGCAGGGGAATGAAATACAAGCCTATTCTATCTAAAGCAACTGATGAGGGAGAAAGGAAAAAGAGAAATAATAGTGCCAGGGTAAAAATGGACACCCCAGTCCAAATATCTCTCTCAACGTGATTCAAATTAAATCGACCTCGAAGAGATAAAAATATTATTGCTGGAATTGCATTCATTAAAAGCCTGACCAAAGCTCCAGCGGCGTTATATTCAGTCTCAAGATAGTTTTGGACTAGGATATCTAAGGCTTCAAAAAAGAAAAAATAATATAAAAGCAGGCAAAAAGAGATTCCTGCGATTATAGCTAATATCCTATTTTTTTTGATGCCAAATATCGCAAATGGCAGCATTATCAAGGCTGTTTTATGGATCATTGCGCCTATCAGAACCCAAATAAAATATTGGGCCAGCCTGCCATTAGATATGGCTGATAATGCTATCATGATGAAACCTAAGGCTGCAGATTGCCGAGTATATCCAATACCAACAACGATAATTAAATAAGGAACTGCTACACATAATGCAAGCCAAGGGCGAGGCTGACTCATACAAAATATCATCAAGCCATAACAGAAAAATATAGCACAAACTGTATTTAAGAATTGTAGCCCTCCTTCATTATAAGCACACTCGCTGTTGTTATACTCGCACGTAAAAGAGGCGGCATATGCTTTAATGGCTTGATATAAAGGATCTCCTCCAAATGTAATTAACTGATTTAATTTCATCAAAGATGCCTTTTGAAGTTGATATATATAATTACCCCAATCTCCTCCAGTCTCATGACGCAGACCAATAAAAATGACCAAGCATATAAAAAATAAAAATGAAGATGGGGGAAGCAAAAGACTAAAATTTTTGCTTAATGCATCCCCAGCGGGCCTCATATTGCTAATCGCTAAAATTGCAACCACAAAGAAGAGTAAAAAATAAATAGCCATCCTTTAATTACTTATGAATAAAAAGATTTCTTTTTTCAAAATCCTGCCAAGATAAAAACATTAAAATATTCCAAAGGCTTTTGCTCCAATCTTTGCTGCCAGATAAATGCTGTTTCCAGCCTATGGCGATCAAATTAGAATCAATGTTTTCGTGAGATTTCAGATTTTGTTCATCCAAAAGATCTTCAGCCCAACCCCTCAAAGGACCTCTTAGCCACTGATCTAATGGAATACCAAAACCAGCTTTTGGTCTATCAATAATTTTTTTTGGAATATGCTTATATAACAACTCCTTTAAAATCCATTTACTTTGACCGTTACGAATTTTCATATTTAAAGGTAACTTCCATGCAAATTCTACTAGCCTATAATCCAGCATAGGAACTCTTGTCTCTAAACTAACACTCATTGATGCTCTATCTACTTTACAAAGAATATCATCTGTGAGATAACTCAGGGAATCCCACGCCATCATTCTATGCTCTGGATCTATAAGTTGAGATATTACTGGATATCGATCTATCAAGGATGGTAAATTTTTATTTACCATCATGGAGTTATTCAAGAATGATTCATTCATTGTCAAGCTTCTATAGACATCATCTAAAGACTTTGAATTTTGCATTGCCCTAGAAAATTTATGGGCTTTATCTCCTAATAAATTAATACCTTTGAACAAAGGGAGAACTTTAAGAAATTGATCAAGCATCTGTGGGCTAATGTTTTCTATGCTGACCCCCAGCATTTGTCTTATCTTGAATGGTAAAAAGTTAAACTTTTTCCAAATACGACTGCCAAGAGCATATCTATTATATCCTCCAAACAATTCATCCCCAGCATCTCCTGTAAGTGCAACAGTAACATTTGACCTTGCCAATTTTGAAACCAAAAAAGTTGGTATTTGAGAAGAGTCAGCAAATGGCTCACTGTACATTGAAGAGAGCAATGGAATAACGTCTCTGGCTTCGTTGTCTGACACGTAGAATTCATGATGATTGGTGCCTAAAAACTGGGCCACTTTATTTGCATGAATTGCTTCATTGAAACTGGATTCATTAAAACCAATTGAAAAGGTGCTAATAGGACTTGTGTTATGTTTTTGCATTAGTGCAGCAATAAGAGAGGAATCTATGCCACCAGATAAAAAAGCACCAATGGGCACATCAGAAATTGATTGTAATTTAATCGAGTCAGATAGTATTTTTTCAAGCTCATCCATTGCATAATCTTCGTCGAGTATTAAATTGCTTTGGCCATTAACAGCAATAGAATCTAAAGCCCAGTATTTCTCAATATTAATTGAGCCGCAATTAAGAGGAGCATATGGCAGCTGATTTAGAGCGGATTGAGAGTCCTCTCTGGATAAACTTAAAATAGTTCCAGGCTCTAACTTATATATATCTTTATATATTGAATATGGAGCAGGTACATATGAATATTGTAAAAATAGATCTAAAGCATCTTTATCAATCTGATTAGAAAACTCTTTAAATGCATGGAAAGCTTTTAACTCAGACGCAAAAGCAAAGTTTCTATTTATCCAGCCAAAGTATAAAGGCTTTTCTCCTAAGCGGTCCCTAGCTAAAGAAAGACGTTTTTTTTTATGATCCCATAAAGCAATAGCAAACATACCATTAGATTTTTGAAGGGCTTTTTTAAGACCCCATACTCTAATAGCTTCTAATAATATTTCAGTATCTGATCGACCCTTCCATGTTGAGTTCGATAATCTACTATTTTCTAATTCAACTTTAAGATAATTATGATTATATATCTCTCCATTAAATACTATTGTATATCGTCCACATTGAGAGCTCATGGGCTGATGCCCTGCAGATGAGAGATCAATGATTGCTAGCCGTGAATGACTCATCGCGCAAATATTTCCAGAGTTCACCCAAAGTCCAGAGTCGTCAGGCCCCCTATGAGATAAAATACTAGACATAATAGATGCTGTTTTCTTTATATCTATTGCATTGTTTTCTTTATCAGAAAACACTCCTGAAATTCCGCACATATTTTATTAGATGATGTTGTTAACCTACATTATAGGTAAGAACTGATATCATCGATACTATTAAATGAAACAAGATCTAGCTCAGTTGCAATTTTTAAGCCCTCAATTTTAAAGCCCCTTTTATATAGATGACTCACTAAATATAAAAAACCATGTTCACTTGTTAATTTACCAACCCTATTTGGCAGATCTTCTTTTAACATACAGAAAATAGGATGTTTTTTAAAAATAAATACCCCTATATCTCTCTCACCAGGTTGTGGTTTTTTAATGCCAAGCTCTCTAGTCTCCACTAGCTCTTGAACATCACCAGAGTCATCTCTAGAAACAAAAGTATAAGCTGAATTAGACTCTCTTGTGGGAAAGGTAAATGTATTATTTCCTGTTAGATGCGTGCTAACCATTTTGTCTATAGTTTCCTTTTGGATAAATGGAATGTCCCCCCAAATTAATAAGATATGCTCAGCATCCTTGTAAAATTCTGATCTCTCATATTGAAGAAGAGCATCACCCATTCCAAGTGGGTTTAATTGGTTAATTAATTCAGCATCAATTTCGTATTGAGAAAGAGTATTTTGAATTTCATCTTTCCAATCAGGAGAAACAATTACACTGGGATTTCTATCATATTGTGAGAGAGCTTCACAAATTCTAACAATGATTGGGTAATTCCCTATCCTAAATAAGGTCTTAGGATATGAAAGTCCAGATCTAGTTCCCTGCCCTGCCGCAGCTATAACTACCTTAACAAGAGATTGTGATTTAGAAGTCATAATCTTTAGCAATCCTTCCTCTGAAGCCCCTATATACAGCAGTGTAAAATACAGGCGCTAAGCTACCTGATATCAGTGAAATTGATGTTTTCAAGCCATTTTTTTTTGCAATCCTAAATAAGATTAAACCAATGCCTGCAAGCTGATAAAAGCTAGGCCAAGGAAAATACTTTCTGTACAGAATTAAAGTATTTTTAATGTAGTAGTAAATTTTAACTTTATTATAAGGTCTAATGTTTACATCAGGATGGAAATGCTTGGCAGATAAAACTGAAATAACGCCTCCTGCTTGCCTAATCCTATAAAAAAAATCTACCTCATCTCCATAGATATAGTATTCCATATTAATGTTTCCAATTTTTCTTATTGCGTCCGTTGTAATTAAGGCGCCATTAAATAGCATGGCAAATTCATAAATGCCATCTCGTGAATGTGCTTTAAGTTCATTTATTGTGGAATATTTCCTAGGCAAACTAAATATTTTTGGTAACTTAGATTGATTCAATTTAGGCATATCAAAAACGAATCTATCGGGTTGATTTTCCTGAAGAACTAAAGAAGAAGCGCATACTATATTGGGTTGCATTCTTTTTTCTAGATGCAATAAAGCATCTTTATGAGGAAAACCATCATCATCCATCAACCAAATAGCATCAAAGTTTTTCTCTAAAGAAATAGAAATAGCCTTATGCCAACCCCCGGCTGAGCCAACATTTTCTTGCGTTATACATTTAATGCCTCTTGCCCTAAGCATTTCTTCAGTATCATCAGTACTTCCATTATTGATTACTACTATTTCATCAGGCATTCTGGATTGCATAAGAATATTATCTATGCAACGTGATAAGAGCTTTGATCGATTGTATGTAACAACAGCAACTATAATTTTCATTTAGATTCTTTCATAAATGAGGTCCATAAATTATTGTTTGCATCAAAATATTCTATGCCCGCATTTACAGATGCCTCAAAGCCAGCCTGAGAATCTTCAAAAATAAGAGCATCTTCAGGCTGATAATGAAATTTTTCTAAAACTTTTAAAAATATTTCAGGATCTGGTTTTCCATTTTTTACATCATCACCACATAGAATATAGTTAAAGAAATTGATGTACCCTAACTTCTCTAGGCAAAATATGATATTGCTTCTTGATCCAGAAGAAGCAAGGGCTAAATAATAAGAGGACTGGGCCCACTCGATAAATTCATGCACGCCTGGTAAAGGCTTAATGGTTTTTGAAATTTTTTCTTTAAACTTTTGCTGCTTAGTCTTTGTTAAATCAATGTATTGCAAATCATCTAATGCCAAATTTTTGCAACATAATTTCATAGCATCTATTGTTTTCTGCCCAGCAATTAATTGATAGTCGACTTTTACTTTTAAAGGTTGAAGAGTTTCTTTAAACGCTAATTCGTGAAAGGGCGAGGTATCAGCAATAGTTCCATCAAAATCAAAAATTAGTAGCTTTTTCCCTTCAAGCTTTTTCTTGAGGGAATCTTTGTTAATCTTCATTTAAGCCTGGTATGACTACCTAATTTAAATATTTTTAAAATAACCTCAATTAATTTTTGACCATCATGCTTTCCGGGCGAATTGCTAGATTCAAACTTGTCCACAATTAAATTAACATCAATATTTTTAAAACTTGATTCATCAAACTCAACATATGACTCGTCTGCTTTAAAATTACTCTTATTTACAAAAACAGCATCAAATAATTCTCTAGTCGAATAATCCCTTGCATCAGAAAGATTTAAATATCGAAATGCTCCCAAAATGTAATCAGAAGCCTTGTATGTTGGCGTTTCATAATCTGCCCCTATATTAGTTATAAAAATCTTTGAAGCTGATTTATTATCTGCAATTGCTTCTGCAAGACCGGAAAGCAAGTATGTAGGGTAAAGAGATGAATGCTGCGTACCAGGAGCATATATAATAATATCTGCATGCTTTAGTGAATTTTTAACCCCTGGAGATGCGCTTGTATAAGAATGATGTCTATCAAGATAATAAGTTTTTTCTTCAAAAGAGAGCCGATCAAATTTTTCTTTTTCCAAGTATCGATCCAAGAGATAAATCCTATCAATTCTAACATTTGATCTAAGCTCTACTATTTCTGCTTCAGAATAAAGCATTTCTCCATTTTCTCTAAGGGCCATAAGCTTTTTATCTTCAATGCTTGTTGGCAATACTTCGCCTTCTAATTTAAATAACTTTCCGATATAAGTTGCTGCATGTTCTATATTTCTGCCAAAAGCCAAAAATGCACCTGCATAAATACAATTCATAATAGAACAATCAGAAAAGTTAAACTTATTTTTTTCTAGTTTTTCAACTAATTTCAACGACTCAAGAAATTCATGCAAGAAAGATCTTAAAGCCAAACAAACGTCTTCATCATGAATGAAAATGCCAGTTAAAAGGTTTTGATCCCCGCGAGTAAACTTTGTCAGCTCATCAATAACTGATTCATATGAAATATTTTCAGGATATCTGTAAGTGAATAAGTGCAGATGATCATTATAATTTAGATCACTTTTAGGAAGCATTAACTCTTGAACTTTCCTTATATCTGAGGGGCCCAGCATTCCAAAAAATTTTCTTATTGCCCCTGTAGATTTTCCATCATCATAAGCATTAACTATTGAGGTAAGGCTAACACCTTTAACATCTAATAGTGGTGGTATAAGCGTCCCTGCGCCTCTGCCACCATTTAATACAACTATATTTATCAATTAATTAACCCCAAAAATATTATTATAGATCATCTTATATCTTTCATTGGCAACATTTAAATCAAAGATTTTTTTTGAGTCCTCTCTCAGCCTCGTACCGCCAAGATTAATAATTCCACTTAAATTTAAAGATATTTCCTCCAAAGCCTTATCTGACAAAAAATCAATAATCTTGCCGCCATTTAAATTATTAACTTGAGCTTCTATGTCTCCAACTCCAGGGTTACAAATCACTGGAATACCCATAGCAAATGATTCAGCTATTTTTGTTGGAGAAGATGCCTGTCTTGCATAGGAAGGCTCAATAAAACTTACAGAAATATCAACAACCTGTAATAAATTTGGCATATTTTTTCTTGAACCATATTGAATATGGATATCTTTATGAATAGAGCTTGGAACTAAATCTTCAATTAGTTCATAAAGAAGAGTGGTATCTCTAGTAATAATTAAAGCAGAGATTTTATGATCAACTTTTTTAGCCAACTCATATAATTTTAGAAATCGGTCTATTCTATACATAGATCCAATAGATCCATGATATCCCAAAATAATTTGATTATTTTTAATACTAAGTTTCTTTCTAGATTTCTCTCGATCTTTTGGGGTAGCTAAATGGAAATGCTCATAATCAGCACAACAGGGTATAACAGTAATCTTATTAGAGGGTTGGCTAGATATTTTAATAATCTCTGGGTTAATAATTTTTGTTAAAACAACAATGTGATCCGCAAATCTTAACGTATATTTTTCTAAATATTTAAAAAGCACATATTGCTGACGATGAAAAAAGATTGAAAGATTCCACCCTCCTTTATCCACCCTTTCATCAACCCATAACCCTCTAAAATCAAATAAAAATTTGCTGCCTATCATTAATTTAATCCAACAGGCAATTAAAGCAGTAATATGACCTCTTGCATGCACAAGCTTGGGTTTATAATAAATAGAATATTTACTACAAGTTAAAAATAACTTAATCAGGTCCCATATTTTACCCAAAGCACCATATCGCTGAGAGAAGATTAATGGAATCCATTTAATATGATGTGCATCTAATTTTTTCTTTAAATTATTTTGATCTAAGCGAAGACTATTTCTTTTCTCAAAACTAATAATTGTTAGCTCGTCAATTGATTCGAGTGAACCCAATAAATATGGCAGTATTTGGCTTTCCCCTAGAGGATCAAGCAATCCATCATAAGTGATATAAAGTAAAGTTTTTTTATATCTATAATTTTGCAATGATTTAGATGGTTAAAATTAATATCATTTTGCATGCAATATCTTGAAAAGATATTTTCCATATTCGCTTTTTTTAAATTTCTCAGCTTGGTCTTCGAGCTGATCATGAGAAATCCAACGATTGTTCCATGCAATTTCTTCAAGGGCGCCAATCATCATGCCCTGACGTTTTTGCAGTGTATGAACAAACTGACTGGCTTCAAGTAATGACTCATAAGTTCCTGTATCTAACCAAGCCATACCTCGACCAAAAGATTGTACCTCTAGAGCGCCATTAGAAAGATAGACTTTATTAACCGAGGTGATTTCAAGCTCACCCCTATCTGAGGGAAGAATAGATTTAGCAATATCAACTACTGAATTGTCATAAAAATATAAACCAGTAACAGCATATGTTGACTTTGGCTTATCGGGTTTTTCTTCTAATGATATAACCTTACCTTCTTTATTAAATTCAACAACTCCATATCTTTCAGGATCATGAACAGGATAGGCAAAAACTGTTGCGCCATCATCTTTATTTGATGCATTAGTTAAAATTTTCTGTAGGTCATGCCCAAAAAATAAGTTATCTCCTAGTACAAGTGCACAAGCGTTATTTCCAATAAACTTATCTCCAATTATAAAAGCTTCTGCTAGACCATTAGGACTTGGTTGGATTTCATAATTAATATTAATCCCCCACTGAGAACCATCTCTTAATAACTCTTCAAACCTTCCAATATCTTGTGGTGTAGAAATAAGTAAAATGTCTTTAATCCCAGCAAGCATTAGAGTGCTTATAGGGTAATAAATCATGGGCTTATCATAGATTGGCATTAATTGCTTTGATGCAGCTAATGTTATTGGATAAAGCCTTGTTCCTGCGCCACCTGCTAAAATAATACCCTTCATCTTTAGTGTTACCTATAAATTCAATTCCGTGATTCAGTATTCTCTCAATGATTTAGTTTGTTTAACCAACCTTCATTCTCAATATACCAGTTTATTGTTTTCTCTAAGCCTGCAGAAAAAGTTTGACTCGGAGTCCAGTCAAGTTCATTAATTATTTTACTAGCGTCAATTGCGTATCTAAAGTCATGGCCAGGCCTGTCTGCAACAAATGTAATTAAGTCACCGTAGGATGAACTTGATTTGCGTGGCTTCACGCGATCTAAAATAGCACATATTTCATTTACCACTTCTAAGTTTGTTTTCTCATTATTTCCACCAATATTATAAGATTCTCCAACTTTCCCGTTAAGAATTACTTTGTACAATGCTTCAACATGATCCTCAACAAACAACCAATCCCTAATATTTTTACCTGAACCATAAACTGGCAATGGTTTTTCCTGCAACGCATTTAAAATCATCAAAGGTATTAACTTTTCTGGGAATTGAAAGGGCCCATAATTATTAGAGCAATTGGTTAAGAGAACTGGAAGTTGATATGTCCTATTCCATGCTCGAACTAAGTGATCTGATGCGGCTTTAGATGATGAATATGGCGAACTTGGATCATAAGGAGTTTCTTCAGTGAAAAATCCAGATTCGCCCAATGTGCCAAAGACCTCGTCCGTAGATATATGATGAAATCTGAATAACGACTTTCTGCCGCTCTCTAGTTGATTCCAATATTTAGTAGCTACATCCAATAGATTATAAGTGCCTAAAATATTGGTATTAATAAATTCCTCTGCACTTTCGATTGATCTATCAACATGAGACTCAGCAGCAAGATGTACAATGTATTTTGGTTGAAATTCATTAATTATCTGGGTTAGTAATATCTGATCAACAATATCTCCTTTAACAAAAGAATATCTTTTATCACTACTTATAGATTCTAGTGAGCTTAAATTTCCTGAATAGGTTAGTTTGTCTAAATTCAAGACTTCATGCTCAGTGGAATTGATAAGAAACCTAACAAAAGCTGACCCTATAAAGCCAGCTCCGCCAGTTACAAAAAACTTACTCATTATTTTTTCCCGTTAATTTGTCTTCTCTTAGCCTAAAGATTCCTCTGAATCTATTACCCATCACTTTAAAAAAAAATCTTCTACCTCCTAAATAAATAGAAATTTTTGCTATAGTATTCTTTATAAATCCATTGTTTCTATAAGGCCAACCGGTCTCATAAACCTCCCAATGCAAACACTCTATCCTAGAATTAATCTTTAAAATAAAATCTTTTTGTGTTTTTGCATCAACTCTTATTAGATGCGTTGGCTTTCCGCTATTATCAATTGACCAGAATGTTTTTTTAATTAATCCAAATAATTTTGCAGCCCAATATACTGGACTAGGATTTGTTTCTATTGGACCTTCAATAAAAATTATTCCATTAGAATCTAAAAGCTTTATTAATTTTTCTAATGTTTGATGTGGGTCAGGTAAATGCTCCAATACATCGCCTAAATGCAATACATTGAAAGTATTCTTTTCAACATTAACTAATTGATTAATTGGATGAACTTTGCACCCAGAAAATAGCTCAGCTTTTGTACAAGCAGCTTTGTCGAACTCAAATCCCTCTGCTTTAAAATTTTTATTTAATAAAGCTTTTAAAAAATGCCCATATCCACATCCATAATCTAAAACTTTAGCATCTGAGTTAGAAATATATTTTGACAGCAATTCTGCAGATGCTTCATATTGTGATGAGTCGATTTCAACATAATGCTCTTCATGGTAATTGTCATTTTGATAGATTTTTTTAAAATCATCTTCTGAGGGAATGGGGTTAATAAATACACAATTACAATCGCTGCATTTATGGTAAAAAAACTCCGATTTAGAAAATGTAATATTGTAAGGAAAAGAAATTTTGTTGTCTGTTGAGCCACACAAAATGCAAGAAATTTTTTTGTTGATTTGCATAATCTCAGAATCTATTATCAATTAAGTTTAAATATTTTACAGCAATCTTTTGGGGTGAAAACTCCCCAGCTCTATTTATTAAATCCCCCTTATTGAAAGACTTGTTACCTGATAAGATTTGGATTATCCCATTTGCAAGTTCCTGCGGAGAATTATTCTTTACCAAGATGCCATATTGATCATTGCCTAAAATCTCTTTCGGTCCTCCACTACAATTCGTGGCTACTATAGGTAACCCAAAGTACAAAGCCTCTATTAATACATTACCAAAACCCTCATACTTGGATGACAAAGCGAATAAATCAGCAATTTTATAATATTCTATAATTTGTGATGAATGCCCAGGAAGCACTACTTGATTTGAAAGATTGTTAGCTTCTACATATTGTTTTGTTTCTTCGAACATATCACCCGAACCAACAATGATAAGTATAGCTTCGAAACTCTTGGAGATTATTTTAAAAGCATCTATAAGTAATTTATGATTTTTTTGCTCTTTCATTTGACCAACTGAAAGTATTTTATATCCTTGAAAATTTTTAATTCTGTCAAGATACTTAGAATCGTTTGAGTGCAAAGAATTAGCTGTTGGAAATGTAACTAAATTATTAATTACTACAAACTTTGAACCAGATAATTTAAAGTAATTTTTAAGATCATTTCTTATGTCATTTGATACAGAAACATGATGATCAGCAAGCCTATAGGTTATATTAGTAAAAATTCTCATTAAGGCTTTTTGAAAAAAATTAAAGTAGTAATATTGTTGCGATAATGGATTATGATCAGAAAATACCAATGCAGCTCTGCTTGAGCTTAATCTATGAGCAATCCCAACTAAAGAGGTTAAAGGCCATAAGGCTGCAAAAATAGCATCTGGTTTTTCATCATCTATGTAATTTTTTAACGGGCTAATACTTTGCAGTAGGCGTTTAGATTGAAAGTTAAAAACTTTTACATTCTTATCAATATACTGATTAAAATTTTCTGATTCATTGATTAGAACTAGGTCTATATCTAAATCATATTTTAAGAACTCCTCAATTAGGCCTAAAGTTAGAACTTCTAACCCCGCAAGAGGCATTAGTCTTGGTAATACAAAACAAATCTTACGTTTTTTTAAGTGTGATGCTTTCGAGTTAATGATCGAGTATTTTTATAGAAAAAAGATATTACTAATAGAGTAAAATTATATATTAAATGAGCTTTTATATGTGGCATATGCATCCCACAAATTTTAAGTATAAAAATTAAGTATATTAAGAAATATGTTTTTGGACTTTCGCTGGGATTCCAACAGCCAAAGAAAACTCTTTTATTGAGCCTCTTACCAAAGCATGGGCACCTATAACTGAACCATTGCCAATAGTTGATCCTTTTGTAATTGTTGCCTTTGCTCCAATCCATACATCTTCTCCGATCTCAATAGATTCAGTTTTAAAGCCAGCATCCTTAATCGGTCGAGTTGAAAAACTATGATCTTGATCTCTAATAACAACATATTCTGCGATTTGACAGCTAGAACCTATCTTTATATTGGCCTGTGATACAAAAATACAGCCGTCGCCAATAAATACATCGTCGCCAATATCAATGTGTCCTCCTTTTGCCTCAATCCTTACATTGTTTCCGACTGATACTCTTTTTCCAATTTTAATTTGACCACCATCAGTGGCTCTAAGGTAACCCTGTTTTCCAATGATTAAACCAGTTTGAATTTCAATATTCTTATTAAAAAGGATTTTAAATATATAAAAGGAGGCAACTCTTAATTTTGAAGCCAAAATTGTTAGCAGGGAGTTAAATTTTCTAAGAATTTTCATAAAAATTTTGCTTATAAGTTTGAGCAAAGTAATCAGAATATATTAACTGTTTAATGCTAATTTGTATTTTTTTTTAAAAAATTAAGTTGTTTAGGTCGGATAAATTTTTTCTTAAGAATGTACAAATCAAGAAAATAATATAATTTATAAAAAATAAAATATATTTTTGGGAGCTTAATTGAAAAGTTATATCTTTTATTTAGGGCGTCTGCTCTATTTTTTATAACCGTTAAATGTTCTTCTAACATTCCAGAAAATGAATTTAAGAATCTCTTTTGAGTGGAAACGTTAAAATTAAAATCTTTAACTAATTCATAAAGTGCATTCCATCTATTCTGAAGTATCATTCTTCTAATTGGTAAAGGATAAGTCTCTCTGATCACCTCAACAGCGCTAGAACTGCCATGTTGTTGAAGAAAGTATGTATTATCAAAAACTTTTATTTTTCCTCTATTCAAAATAAGCGCAAGTGCTAACGCCTCCGATGCAAATAGATCTAAGGGATCTACTTTTTTTAACGAATCAAAAACATCTTTCATCACACTAGTTCGATAGATGCTATACCAATTTATTAATACATGATCTTGATTAACATTTGAAAACAGATAATCAATCCTATCAATTGAGCTGTCATGTTCAATTGAAAAATTTGCCATAGAAAATGCAATCCATTTATTGCCATAGGGCTCATTAATTGAAGAAATGTTCATGCCTTTGTATAGCCAAAATCTATCAGCCCTTCCTCTTGAGCCAACATAATTGTTGTCTGATTCTAAAAATTCAATATATTGTTCAAAATCATCAATCGCGTAAAAATTATCATTATCATCAAGTAAAACATAGTCAGTCTCAACCAGGTTAAACAATGTTGGTAGCTTATCCTGAAAGTAATATACAAGCGGCTCTATATCTGAATTAGTTTCATTAAAATTGCTATGGTTAGAATCTGAGGGATCAAAACGATGATATGAACAATCTAAGTTTGGAAAATTTTTAGATAAGTTTTTAGGATCATCAAAAAATGGATCGCCCTTTGAATCGCCGATAATAATCTTATATGGGCATGAATGATAATTCATATATTCTAACCATCTCTGAGTAAAGTCCTCTCTTCCGTAAAGAGTCAAAATAATTGTTAGTTTATTTGAAAGTTTACTCATGCTAATTGCATTATTTAAGTGTTCTTTTGATTGGCTGATTTTAACAAATCTATGGTTGATTTAATTCCCAATCGAAGATCGCCGGAAAAATTAAAGCCTTTTGATTGAATCCTCTGAGAAGAAACTTCATATGAGAGTTGATTCATAATTTGATTGTCAACAAAGGCAATGTCTAAATTTGGTTCAAATTCTTTAATACAATCAACAATCTCCCTAACGGTAGCATTATGAGTCAGGATATTATAAATTCTCCCATCAAATAAATTATTTTTAATAAAAAAACCTATGGCTCTAGAGGCATCTCTTAAATCTAAGTAAGGACGTTTTTGATCATAGGCTGTTTTCCAAACTGTAATAGGCAGACCCATCACAGCTTGCCAGCAAAACTTATTTACCGCAGTATGAAATCGCATTCCTGGAGAATCTCCAAAAATAGTTCCAAATCTCAACGAAACTCCAGAAAGACCTTGTTCTCTGCATAGTAAGTCTATTAATCGCTCTTCTTTAAGCTTGGTTAATGCATATGGGCTTTGTGGTTGAAGTTCACTCTCATCACAGTCCTCTGATACAACTGAGTTTTGAGTTCCATAAACGCTTGTAGAAGAGAGCGTAATTAGACTACAAGCATTTTCCAAGCATGCAGCTGCAACTTTTTCTGTTCCAGTAAAATTATTAGATTCAACTAACTCAGCATTATTAACACTTCCAGCTGCATCAGTAATTGCAGCAAGGTGAACAACTATATTCGCTCCTTTAAAAATGGGATTTAGATTGGTTGTTGTTAGATCCGCTTCAATAAAGCTATATTTCGCAGAAGTTGGAAGATTGAATAGAGATGGAAATCGTTGAGTCATCAAATTGTCAATCATTAAAATTTCTGAACCTGGGAACTGCGCAGCTAAATCACGGATAAGATAGGAGCCAATGTGCCCTATTGCACCAGTCACAACTATTTTCATATTTGCACCATAAAAAATACTTTTATTAGTCTATGATTATAGATAATCGATCGACAATAGTCTTGCCGATTGACAGAGAAGCCGTTGCTGCAGGAGATGGCGCATTACAAACATGAATAATATTTCCTGAATACCTAAAATTAAAATCATCTAATAGGTCTCCATTTCTATCTAGGGCCTGCGCTCTTATACCGGGAGTACCAGGAACAACATCGTTAGTTGTAATTGAGGGTATAAGTTTTTGAAGTGAACTAACAAAAGCCTTTTTTCGATACGATCTATAAAATTCACCCGCCTGCATTTTCCAATGTTTTGCAGCAATTTTCCATAAGCCAGGCCACTGAAGTGATTCCAGGGTATCTGAAATATTTATTTCAGATTTATTATATGCTTCTCGACCAAATGCAAAGACAGCATTTGGGCCGCATTCAATCCCACCTTGGATCATCCTAGTAAAATGAACGCCTAGAAATGGGAAAGCAGGGTCAGGCACTGGATAAATAAGATTCTTTACCAGGCCAGCAGATTGCTCTGTAAGCTCATAATACTCGCCTCTCACAGGAAGAATTTGGAGAGGGAGATTAGCCTCTGTTTTTTTAGCTAATCGATCTGCTTGAAGACCAGCACAAATCACAGCAGCTTTGGCAGTCCATGATTTTGAATTAGTAGATATTTCTGCTTTATTGCTAATGGATTTAATATCTGAAACACATTCTCCCAAAATAATGTCTCCCCCTTGTTCACAAATAATTTTTGCATATGTATTAGCAACTGCAAGATAATCTACGATCCCAGTCTGAGGCACCCACAAGCCTTTTAGGCCTGCAGTGCAATATGGCTCTTTTTCTTGGATTTCCTCAGGCTCTAAAATTTTAATACCCTGGAGTCCATTCGCTATACCTCTTTTAGCCAAAGCATTAAGTGCAGTTATTTCTTCCAGAGTTGTAGCAACCACTACTTTGCCACAAACATCATGAGGAATTGATTCTTGTTCGCAAAATTTAAGTAAAGCAGAATAGCCATCAAGACAATTTTTTGCTTTTAATGATCCTGGCTGATAATAAAGGCCTGAGTGAATCACACCGCTATTTCTTCCAGTTTGATGTTGCGCAAGTTCAGTCTCTTTCTCAAGAATGAGCAATTTATAGCCAGGGTTCTTTTTTAAAAACTGATAACCAGTAGCTAGTCCTACGATTCCACCACCAACCACAATAAGATCATAGTCATATTTAGATGAATGTGTCACTGACTTTCAACCCAAGCCCTAATAGCTGCAGAAACTTGATGCGCATCTGAGAGTGGGAGTTCAGGATAAATAGGTAGCGAAACCACTTGCCTAGATAGCTGCTCAGTAATTTCCATGCTCGATGCTTTAACTCGATTGATATAAGCATTCTGCTGATGAACAGCTAGGGGGTAATGAATTCCAAGATTTATACCATCTTTCTTAAGGTCTTCTATTAAATTTTGCTGGAAGTTACATCTCAAAACATAAAGATGGAAAACATGCTCAGCCCCTTTACGAACTTTTGGGAGATGAAAATCAAGACCAGTTAGAGATTCCTGATAAATTTTAGCTATCTGTCTTCGTTTTTCATTGTCTCTATCAAGCCCTTTTAATTTAATTCTTAAAATAGCAGCTTGCAACTCATCCAATCTTGAGTTCCTTCCAGGAAACTCACTTACATATCGATTTTCCCAACCATATTCTCTTAACATCCTGACTTTTTTTGCTAGCGCTGAATCTTTAGTTGCCACAAGACCTGCATCACCAATTGCACCAAGATTCTTGGTTGGATAGCAGCTAAATGTTGCAATGTCTCCTATGCTTCCTAGACGAGAACCATTCCATTTGGCTCCATGAGCTTGAGATACATCTTCAATTAAAAAGAGTTTGTTTTGTATGCAAAAATTACTAATATCTTCAAGATTAGCGCTTTGTCCATAAATATGAACAGCAATCACTGCTTTTGTCTTTTTCGACATCGCTTCTGAGAGTTTTGCAGGATCGAGGGTATAAAAATCTTGCTCTACATCAACTAAAACTGGGATAGCTCCCAAGGATTCAATCGCTGCAACGGTAGCAACCGCAGTATGGGATACAGTGATGACCTCATCTCCAGGTTTAATGTCTAGCGCACGCATTGATAGCTCTAAAGCATCTGTTCCATTCGCCACACCAATAGCATGACTAACACCAATATAACTCGCAAATTCTTGCTCCAAAGAATCAACTTCTTCTCCCAGAACATATTGATTGCTCCTCATGACCTTTAGAACTGCAGCCTCTATTTCAGACTGATAGGTTTTAAATTGTGCTGAAGGATTGGCGCAAAAAATCATTACAAGACCCTAACTTCTGGAACATGCAATATCCACTTACCGCCATTTTGCATATAGCTTTGCTCTTTAGCCATAATCTCTTCAGCATGGTTCCATGCAAATAAAACTGCATAATCAGGAGGATTATCTGCAAACACCTCATAAGGAACAACGGGAATATGCATTCCAGGTGTAAATGTTCCATGCTTAATTGGAGTGGTATCACAAATATACTCAATTAAATCCGGTCCAATATTGCAATAATTTAAAATGGTAGTGCTTTTCGAAGTTGCAGCATAACCAACCACTCTTTTGCCTTGTGCTTTAAGTTTTGTAAGGAGTTCTACTAGATCTTCTTTAGATTTTTCTACATTTCTTTGAAATGCTTCAAAAGTCTCTAACTTATCCAATCCCTGCTCTAACTCAGTCTTTATAATTTGAGCAACAGAATCTTTTGCCTCATATGCTCCTTTGTGAGCTAAAACATATCTCATGGAGCCTCCATGAGTAGATTGAGGCTGCAAATCAATCAGTTCTATATCCTGGGTGCCAAAGAGGTATTGCACAGATAGCGCAGAGAACAGAAATACATGCTCATCATATAGCTGATCATATGATGTCTTCTCGATAATTTCACCTAAGTAAGGATCTTCAAACATAACTACGCCTGATGGTTTTAATAGCTTCTTGATGCCTTTAGCTACACCCATAATATCTGGTATATGACACATAACGTTTGCAGCGAAAAATGCATCAGCTTGACCGTGATCTCGGACTACTTCATCAGCTAAATCTTCAGAAAAAAATTCAGAAATTGTTTTTACTCCTACTTTATTAGCTTCTTGAGCAACATTTAGCGATGGCTCAATTCCAAGATGCCTAATGCCCTTTTCTGCAAAATGTTTTAGCATAATTCCATCATTACAGCCTAACTCAACTACAAAAGGGTCAGTTTCAGACATATAGCCTGAATTCATAACATGATCAGCAAAAGTTTTAAAATGATTTGCCATATGCTTTGAAGTACTAGAGAAAAAAGCATAATTTTCATGGAACATCTTTTCAGGTTCTGGCTGATCAATCAATTGAAACATCATGCTATCTTCAGCAAAACCAGCAACCATAGGGAAGAAATACTCCTCAACAGGATTGTCTGAAGAAAGAAATCCGTTGCCAAGGGGTTGAGGGCCAAAGTCAACTGTCTTAGTCAACGGCGACCCAGAAACTCGACAAACATTATTTTTCATATCTATGCTCCAATTTTTTTGTAAATTATACGTAATTTATTTATATTAAGTATCGTCAACTCAATTTTATTTAATATAGAATTTCAACCTTGGCTCAAAGAATTCTTTAGCTAGATCTAAGCCCTCTAGCAAACTATATCTTGGCGACCAATTTAAAATATTTTTAATTTTTTTATTTGACATGACTGCATGACCAACTTCAATATTTTTTTTATCTTCAGGCCAGTCTATATATTCAACTTTTCCTAATCCAAGGCTGCTGGTTGCCTCTGCTATTTCAGATAGAGTGTGATGATCGTTATGTGTTGCAAGAAAAACTTGGCCAATTGATTCATTAGACAAAGCAGAGAGAATCAAAGCATCGATAGCATCATCTACATAGACATTATTTCGTAATTGCTCGCCCGAGCCATAAACAGAAATATTCTTATTTTGTAAAGCTAAACCAATAAAATAATTGTTAAATGTAAAATTTGGGCTATGAATGCTTGCCCTGGGGCCATAAGTATTTGGAAGGCGCACAACAGAATTTTTCATTCCATAAGCTTTCGAGTAAAGCAATACATATTTCTCAGATAAAGACTTATGTGCTGAGTATATATCAGTAGGAAATTCAGGATGATTTTCATCAGCTGGCTGATAAATAAGCTTTCCAAATTGAGTAGTTGTTCCAAGGTGGACAAAAACTACATCATTATTATTCTTTAAAATCTCTAAAATATTTATGACTGCTCGACAGTTAACATCTAAATTACTATTAGCATTTTTCATTGATTCAGCATGAGAGGAATGAGCAGCACAATTAAATACATAATCTTGATTGGTTAATGAGTCTTTTAGGGCTAGATCATCCAAGATATTAAATTGCTTAAATTGAATATCATCTTTAAAAGATTCAATATTAAATGTATTGCCTCCACAATTCTCATCAAGCGAATCAAAGATAGTTACATTCCCTCCAAGCTCCACACATTTTTTTGCAAGATTACTGCCTATAAAACCCAACCCTCCTAAAATTAAAATATTTTTATTTGTGAAATTCATACTTCATAAAAGATTCATTAATTTCTGTAATTAGAGCTAAAATAATCAACGGTTCGTTCCGCGCCTTCCTCAAATGTTACAGAGGGTGCCCAGTCGGTACATTTAACGAATCTTGAAATATCAGCGTAGAAATTTCTGCGTTCAATTTCGTCAGCTAGCTCTGGCCAATCTTGAAATATAATCTCAGTTTTCTTATCAATTCTTGCATCAACTAGTTTTGCAATATATGAAAAAGCATCCTTAATTAAGGTTCCTTTACCACTACCTATATTAAAAATTTGCCCGGAAATATTATTTACTTTTCCTGCTTCTAAAAAGGCGAGTGCAACATCATCAATGTATACATAATCTCGTAAATAATTTCCATCTCCAAAAACTGTAATTGGTTGCCCGGATAAAGCTAAATTTGTGATTTTATTTAAAATTCCTCGATCGTTTGAGAGCGCAAGAGTCGAACTAGGTCCATAGACATTTGCCAAACGCAAAATAACGCCATCAATAAGCCCTTCATTAGAGGCTATTTGCAAGTGCTTTTCAGCAACACTTTTATGCAGATCATATACCGTAATAATATCTTCTTTTTGATCTTCACTAACTGGCAAGGAAGGCGAGGTGCCATATATAGATGCAGTTGATGCAAATACTATTTTGGGAACTCTATTAAGAGTTTTTGCAGCATTAATGATGTGAAGAATAGGCAAGATTGATGAATCTATGCTCTTTCTTGGGTCCTCTTTTGCAGAATAGATACTAGTATTACCAGCCAAATGGATAATAATATCTGCTTTTTCTATCAATGCATGCCATGTCTCAGAATCAGCAATATCGCCAAGCAAGTACTCAATATCCTTGTCAGTGCCAATATCTTTTCTTGAGAGGCAAATGATTTTAGCCTCTGCGCTTTTTAAAAAAGGGATGATAGAGCTTGCAATGTAACCATTGGAACCAGTAATTACTACATTTTTGTATGCGTAGAATTTTTTAAGCTCTGGAAACATAAGTCTCTAAATTTACTTTTTAAAAGTCTCAGTATAGATTATTAAGAGTTCTTGGAGTTTAATTAACTTAGAAAATTTAGTTTTGATGGGGATTAGCTGCAATAAAATCTTCTATAATTTTAGCTACTTGATCAGGCGATGCAATGTTTCCTCCAAAACAGTCATTAAATATTTCTTTTGTTTTGTCCGAAGCCTCGGGTCTTCCGTCATTGAGAGTTAATACATGGTCAATACATTTTTGAGGGTCTTTAAAATAGAATTTTTCTTTACCAAGGTCTATAAAAAATTTTTTTACAGAATCCTTTGCCACTAACTCGTCACCAAAAAAAGTATTGGATGACGTCCTAATGCAAGACAATCATTTACTGTTGTTGTGGGTTTACAACAGATAACAATCTTTGCATTTATTATTTCTTCATAAATAGAAGGTACTTTGCCTAGTCTTCTTCCCCGAGAAATTGAAATCTCATCTTCCCTCCAACCATAAGGTCGATACCGTGGCGAAAATCCATTCTGTTCAAGTAAATTAATTAGATTTTTTAGCTTATTTGCTACTTTAGAGTTTTCAATAGGGTGCTGTCCATTGTTATAGATATGAAAATCTTTAAACATTGGGCCTAAAATTAATACATCAATCAAAGGATTAACCATTTTCCGCTGGTTAAATTGCTTATTTGCAATGATTAATGATTTCCTAGAAACAATACCAGGGGCATCATTAGACTCTCTCCAAGAAAAAAATTTGTCTGCAAACTCTCTTTCCATTTTTTCAAAAGAGTCATAATACTCTATATCAAAACCGCCCCCATGCTGAAAAACTAAACATTGTGCCCCTTTAGATTTTTGATCGGCAAAAATATGTCTAGAGACTGCATCCCAGAAAACTATAGAATCTGAAATAATGAAGTCAGATCGGATATTCTTCAGATAAGATCTAAAATAATTATATTCTTCTACACAAAATGAAGGCAGTAAAGATAGTAGATTTTTTTCAAGGAATTTAGTGTATAAATTGAGTTCCGGCACTGAGGTCAAATGTGCAGACAGGTTTATATGCTCACTTCTAAAGTTAGTAAAAGTTTTACGCATCTCTAATGATAAGACTTCAGAACTTTTGCGTTCTAAATAGAATTGTAAATTTGAAGATTTAATAAATTGCATTTTATTTTTTAAATTTCTTTCAGTTTCTCCATCAAGAAAATCTCTTAAAATCAAGACTTTGCTATTCTTAGTTCTATAAAATTGCCTTATTTTTATCTCTTTATATATATGTTCTAAAGGGGACTTCACACATTTTTCTATAAAATTTCTAAGTATCTGCTTGAACGCTAGTAATGGATAAAAATTACTAAGGCTTTTATTTGAATCATTTAGGGTTTCATTTTTTTTAAAGATGGTTTGATTAAAATCTATAGAAGACTTTTCAAGAAATTTCATAATTTTTGTTAAAATAAACAGTTCATTTTCTGGTTTTTGAGAAAACCAAAATAGTGGATCATGGGTCATCTCACTATCTGTAGTAATTTTTTTAACAGGTACATCTTCAAATAAATCGCCATCTTGAATTCTTACAAGTCTATCTACAATCCTTTCTGACATGAGTTGAATATGAGGGAGTATTAAAAATTCCCAGTAATGGTTAGATTCGTTAATACCATGTAATTTATTTAGGTGAATAGCCAAGACTGGGATTAAAGATTTACTAAAAGATAAATTATTTATATTTTGTGGAACTTTGGGGCGTTCAATCATAGATTTTATAATACCAAATTTTGTTTTAGAAAATTTAAAGTACTTCTGAGAATTAAAGGAATTAAAAAATTATTTAGCGTAGGTCTTTAGTAGAAATTCTTCTAACATGCTTGCTGCATGACCATAGGCTATTTCTTGAGCCTCTCTAGTCATACCACCAACATGCGGACTTATGGTAACTTGATTGCTCTTATTAGCATATTGTAATAATGGACTTGATAACCTATTTCTAATTTCATCGGACAAGACATCAGTAGCTACTTGAGATTCTGGATTAGCCTCAAGAAACTTGACCAAATCATCCTCATTTACAATATCACCTCTTGCAGTATTAACTAAAAGTGCGTCTTCTTTCATAAATCTTAAGACATCCTTATTTATCATATTGATTGTTTCATCTGTAACGTGAACATGAATAGATATGACATTAGAATTAGCAAAAATATCCTCTAAGGATGCTACTTGCTCATATGCATCATTTTGTATAATTTTGTATGGATCATAGATTAAAACCCTAGAACCAAAAGCCTTGCAAAAATTTGCATAAATTGATCCAAGCCGCCCATAACCGATTACTCCTATTGTCAAGGCATTCATTTGCCTGCCAATGAATTTTGTATAATCCCACTCTCCTTTCAGAACTGCTGAATGGCCAGCTGAAATATGCCTCAATCCAGCAAGGGTTAACGCGAAAGCTTGTTCAGCAGTTGAACTGATTTTATTTATAACTTCTCGCTCTTCTGTTAAGGCAAGAATTGGGATTTGCATTTTTTCTGCATACGATTTATCTATATGATTGGTGCCTGTTGAAGCGGTGCAAATAACTTTTAAATTTTGAGCAGCCTCTATAACTTCTTTACCAATAAAGACTTTAGATTTATTTGGATTTGTGTAGATGGCATCAAATGATGGAATAAGATTACAGACTTCTTCTGGGGTAGGATCATCTAGATAAGTAACCTCACCTATCTTTTCCAATGCCTCTACAATCCCTGAAATATGGTGCACCGGAGTAATAACTAATATTTTCATATAATTTATTTTAAGGCATTGAATAAATTGCTAAGCAGATAATAAAATCTCTGCAATTTTAAAATCTATCTCTGTATCAACATTAACAGCTCTTTCTTCTGGAAGAATGTATGCTCTGCTTTCAATAGAGCCATAGCGTTGATTATCCACCATCAGATGATCTCTCTTTAAAGCATATATTGAGCCACTTCGAATATAAGCATCAGGCTTCAGATCCTGACGTCTTGACTCTAAAGGCTCCTCTAAACAAAAATCAACAATACGGCCATCAATAATTTTTTTTATGCGAAGTGGATGATGATCTTCAAGTTTATGAACGGCAATCACTGAATCTGCATTTGTTTTTACTAGCATATCGATGCAAGAGTCAATATCTTCAACTGTCTTAGTTGGATTGGTACACATTAGCTCAATTACATAATCATATTGTTGACCAGTATTTTCTTCCATCCAATGAACTGCATGTTGCAATGCTGAAACAGAGCTTGCTGTATCACCTGAAATATTTCCTGGCCTTAAAAAGGGAGCTTGCGCTCCTAATGAAATAGCAACTTCTTGAATTTCAACATCATCAGTTGACACAATATATGTATTGATAAACTTGCTTTTCAGGGCCTCTTCAATGGTATATGCAATTAGGGGCTTCCCATTAAGAAGCTTTATATTTTTTCGCGGAACTCCTTTGGAGCCCCCTCTGGCAAGGGTAATTGCTAAGATATTCAAGATTTACCCTATGCCCTTCCAGGTATTTCCATTAGGGGTATAGTGATGGTCAGCAGACATAGAAGGATCATAGAGAATATCTTTTTTTTCTTTTATTATGTCAATTGCCCAATATCTGTCCTCTTTGCCAGTAAGAACCTCATTAAACGGCTCTTGTATAAGTGTATCTTTCTTAAAAAAAGAAAGCGCATTATGAAAAAAGTATCTATCTTCCATGTCAGAAAACATGTTAACCACCTCAACATCTCCAAAATGACTCCATAAATATCTTTTTTGAATAGTCCTGCCATTATATTTAGGAATTTGGTTCCCAAATATGGCTGCGTATTTAGAGGAATCTGAAACATGCTTTTTTAAGTTAAATTCTTTCAGCACACAATGACTCGAAAGAATCAAAATATACTCATGAGAAGAGTGTTGAACTCCCAAATTCAATGCCTTGCCTGGAGAATAATCATCAATTGAAATTATCTTTATCTCAGTAAATCGATTGGAATTTTCTAATTCTGGATCTGCCTGGAAAGTCCGAGCGATCGCAAGAGTTTCATCAGAAGAATGGTTATCAATAATGATTATTTCTGGAGAATCTATATGATCAATAACCGACTGAATAGCATGACCTATCCAGCGCTCCTCATTTTTTGCTCTAATAATTACTGAAACTTTTTTATCTTTACTCATAATCTTGAGGCTCCCATCTTCCTCGATAATTGCTCACTGTATCCTGCTCAATATCTAGGTAAGAATTTCCATGATCTATCATTGAAAGATTAACCTCATTAATATTTTTTGTCATTTCTTTAAATTCAATTGGATCTAATGCAAATTTATTATCTCTACCTGGAAGATTCTTATCTGTTGTGAAGTGCTTTTCTATTACACTGGCACCTAATGAAACTGCTGCTGCAGCAATAGAAGTGCTTCCTGTATGATCACTAAAACCTACTTCTGAATGTAGTGTTTTAAGCCACAAGATTCTCGCTAGATTAGCCTTTTCACTTGGGCATGGGTAAGAAGAGACGCAATGCATTAAATTATAATGGCATGAACCGTTCTTTAGAATTTCCAGAGCTGCAAGCACCTCGGCCTCTGTTGAGGCTCCGCAAGAAAAATAAACCTGCTCAAAATTATTGGCACAGAATTCTATGAGCTTATAATTGATTGTTTCATGGGAAGGAATTTTAATATCTTTTATGCCCAATGAATGCATCATTTTAGCTCCCTTTGTTCCAAAGACACTAATCAAGAATTCGCAATTATATTTAGCACAAAGTTCTTGCAGTTCTTTAATCTTTATTTCATTAAGTGCTGCATTATTGTAGATTTCCCTCCTGCCGTCTGTATCCCATGGGCCTGCTTTCAAATGTAAAGGATCCCAATATTGAAATTTAGCTACGTTAGCGCCCCCTTCTGCAGCAGACCTGATCATGTCCTCTGCCAAAATAGAATCGCCCATATGGTTCCAACCAATTTCTGCTATTACTTTAATTTTTTTATCGTTTTCAATCACCATACTCATCCTGTTTATTTTTAAAAAAGAACATTTAATTGTACTATTTAGTTAAGTACCATCTCTCATACTCGCTATTAGGAACAGAAACTTGTTTCTGAGGTTGTATATTGTGTAATTGACAAAATTCATCACAAGCGATCTTAGCTCCAGGAAACTTCAAACTATAATATTCATCGAGGTGAACATAGCCGCCTGTAGATAAATGATTCCATATGTTGGGTAAAGTAGTTTTGTATCCATCATATAAATCGCAATCTATATTAGCTGAAAAAATTTTTTTATTGTATGACTCGAAAAGCATTTCAACCGTTTCAGCAAAATCACCCTCAATAATAGTAATATTATCTAAGCCAAAATAAGCAATCTTTTTTAATAAGGCATCCTTTGATGTGTCTGAAAAATTTCCAGAAGACGAAACATTAGATGGATCTAAAACTTGTACGTTACTGTCATTACGAATTTCATGAAGAATACTGATCCTCTTTAATAAACTTTTATCTAAGTTTAATTTATCAAAGTATGAAAAATCATCATACTCAGAGTAGGAAGGAAACCCCTGGAATGAATCAAATGCATAAATTTGTTTATCAGAACCAAGTCTCTTCAATAAAATAGCCATGGATAGAAGAGAAGCCCCCCTAAACACACCAAACTCAAAAATATTACCATCAATTGAATCAAATTTATCACGGGCATGTTGATACCAAAACCTTAGCCTACTTTTTGTATCAATACTGTGGTTGTCTATTTTTAGTGAGGAGTAAATAAACTCTGCATCATCTTCATCTAACCAATCAATAACTTTTTTATAATTCATATGATCTTAAATAGCTCCTCTAGTTTTTTTGTGGAAGATGATTATATTCAATATTTGTTAATAATGGATATTTAGAATCTTTTTTTCCTACTATAGGATTATCAATAGGCCAATTGATTCCGACACCAGGATCGTTCCAAAGCAATCCGCCTTCATCTGAGGGATCGTATTCCTCTGTAACTTTATAATGTAAATCTGCCCAATCACTCAATACGCAAAATCCATGGGCGATTCCATGCGGCATATAGATTTGGCGAGCGCAGCCATCGCCAAGTTCCACTCCATACCATTTTCCAAATGTTTTAGAATTGCGTCTTAAATCAACCACTACGTCAAATATTTTTCCACGAACAACAGTTAGCATTTGAGCTTGAGGCTTATTGATAGTGTAGTGCATTCCTCTTAGCACCCCCTTTTTTGATCTAGATAAATTATCTTGAACAAATTTTATATTTTCTATCAAAGGATTTGAGTAAGAACTCACTTTAAAATTTTCAAGAAAAAAACCTCTTTCATCTTCAAAATGATCCGGCTGTATTATTGCAACACCCTCAATCAATATATTTTGAATTTTTAAATTATTCATATTATGTTTTTGACTGCGTCATAGATTTAAATTTTTGATTTTTTTTAATCAGTTCATCAAAAGTTCCATGATCTTCAATTCTGCCATCTTGAAGAAAAAATAGATTGTCACAAGACTGAACCGTGCTGAGCCTGTGTGCAATTAAAATAATTGTAATTTCTTGCCCCAAGGCATTAACAGCGTCCATAACTTCATGCTCTGTGATATTATCAAGTGCGCTAGTAGCCTCATCTAAAATTAAGATATCTGGTTGATGATACATAGCCCTAGCAATACCGATTCTTTGTCGCTGGCCACCCGATAGACGTACTCCTCTTTCACCAACCTCAGATTTATATCCATGAGGCAATTCTTTTTCAATGAAATTATCTAAATTAGCAACCCTTGCAGCTTTTTTTACCTGATCATGATCTATTTTGCTTGGCTCAACTCCAAAAGCTATATTTTCAGCAACGCTAGCATCAGCCAAATAAATATTTTGAGGAACATAGCCGATCAATTTTTGCCATTCCCTTCTGTTTTTTTCAGTAATTATCTGTCCATCTATTAATAAAGAGCCATTTTTAGGGCTGAGTATTCCCAAAATAATATCTGCTAAGGTAGTTTTACCACTACCTGTTGAACCCACAAACCCTATGGTCTGCTTGCATTGAATAGTCATATTGATATTGTTCAATGCTAATTTTTCTGCCAATGGATATGCATAACTGACATCTTGCAGTTGGATAGTTTTGTTAAATGAAATAGGTTCACTGAGCTCTTCTAAATCAACCTCATGGACCAAAATACTTATATAATCTTGGTGAAGATTTTCAAACGCTGCCTGATGGTAACGTAGTTGGGAAAATGACGAATATACTAGCTGAATAGCTGGCATTACTCGATATCCAGCAAAAGCATACAGCGCAATCATTGGCAAAAAGTTTCTACTGTTGGCTTCGTCTCCAAGAAGATTCAGCATTAAGAGCAACATCCCACCAAAGAGAATCGCCTCTAAAAAATATCTAGGCAATTGAAGGATTGCCTGCGAGGCAGCATGATATGAGGCAAAATTTTTAGCCGGTCTATTAAAATTTAAAGAAAAAGCTTCTTCCAGCCCTCCTAACTTCACCTCTTTAATAGCACCAAGGCCCTCACTCACAGCTTTATATCTTTGCTCATTTGCTTCTAATCTTTTTTTCCCAATAAAAGCGAGATATCTATTTACAACAAAAAAAATAATTACATAAGATGCAATCAACACCATCCCCATAATAATTGACAGCTTGGGATTAACTGCAATTAGCAAGATTAGAATAGCAATCACTGTTGCACTTTGTGCAAGCACTACCGTAATTGGCAATATTGCCCCTTGAACTACAGTCGTGACCTCAGAAAGAAGAGTCTTACCCAATTCTGCACTATGCCGATTAAGAAACCATGAGTAAGGATGCCCAAGGTACCCTTGGAACAATTTCTTAGAAATACTGTAATCAATTTTGGCGGTAAACCTTAACTGTAAATAAATAGTTATTGATTTAAAAATTAATGAAAATACAAAAATACAAAAAACAATTGCGCCCAAAAAAAATAAAAAGTTTTTAGGATCTTGATATTCAAAGAATTCATATAAATAAAAAAGATAAGGATTTGTTTCAACGATTGTCGGATCAGCCAATGAGGCCATAAGTGGGAAAATTGATGCAACCCCAAGCACATCAAATAATGCCATGATTAAAATCATGCCAAATAAAAAAGCAAATTGGATCTTTTCGTTCCTTTCAAGGAAACTTAAAAGTTTAAAGAGCATCAATTAGAGTTATAACTGTCATTGCAAAAATACATATACCATTTCTTAAACATTAGAGCCTTATAGATGATTCGCCTTCATCAAAGATATATTTTAAATCATAAAAGACATGCTTTTCTTTTGCGAACTCTTTAATCTTTTTAGCCCCTAAATCTTTAAATTCTTTATGAGCAACTGCAAGGATTATTCCATCATAGGTATCTTTGTTGATTGAAGAAATTAGCTTAATTCCATATTCAGATTCTGCTTCATTGGCTGAGACCCATGGATCATAAATATCAACCTTACAATTGTTGCTTTTAAGCTCATTGATTAAATCGACGACCTTTGTATTACGAATATCAGGACAATTTTCTTTAAAAGATAAACCTAAAATTAAAATCTTAGGATTGTTTTGATCAATTGATTTTTTTTTCAACTCAGACATCATGCAAGATGCCACATAAGCACTCATGCTATCGTTTAGGCGTCTACCAGCTAAGATTATCTCTGGGTTATAGCCAATCGATTGAGCTTTATAAGTTAGGTAATATGGATCGACTCCGATGCAATGTCCACCTACTAAACCTGGTCTAAAAGGAAGAAAATTCCATTTACTTCCTGCAGCGCGAAGAACTGCTTCAGTATCTATATCAAGCTTATTAAAAATAATAGAAAGCTCATTAATCAATGCAATATTTAGATCACGTTGAGTATTTTCAATTACTTTTGCTGCCTCGGCAACTTTTATAGACTCTGCTTTATGCGTCCCAGCATCAATAATCTCTTTATATAATTGGTCAATAAATTCAGCTATTTCACTGGTAGAGCCAGCTGTTACTTTAATAATATTTCTTAATCTATGTTCTTTGTCGCCAGGATTGATTCTTTCGGGGCTATAGCCACAATAAAAATCTACATTAAATTTTAATCCTGAAGCTCTTTCTAAAACTGGCACACATTTTTCCTCAGTTGCTCCTGGGTAAACTGTAGATTCATATATAACAACATCTCCCTTTTTAAGAGCATGGCCTACCATTTCACTGGCATTCAGAAGAGGCTGAAGGTCAGGCTTATTATTGTGATCTATAGGCGTTGGAACTGTAACTATAAAAATAGACGCTTGCTTTAAATCTTCTTTTTGCGAACTAAAGCTAAGATTAGTAGCTGCAGCAATTTCATCAGACTCCAGCTCTTTAGTAAAATCAAAGTGTTCTTTTAGGTCACTTATGCGTTTAGAATTCAAATCGAAACCAATAACCTTTCTAGACTTTCCAAATTCAACAGCCAAAGGCAGACCAACATACCCAAGGCCAATAATGCATATGATTTGATCTTTAGAATTCACTGTTTAGCCTCTAAATAAGAGTTAAAATACCGACATTATAGTACGCATAATAAAATTTAAAAAAATGATCTAATAAATTAAACCTTATAAAAATCTCTGTACCAGTCAACAAATTTTTGAACTCCAATTTCAACAGATGTATTTGGTCTAAAGCCTACCCATTTTTCTAACTCCGAGGTATCAGAACTAGTCGCAGGAACATCTCCAGACTGTAAAGGTAAAAAGTTTTTTTCAGCCTCAATGCCAAGAGATGTTTCAATTGAATCAATATAGTCCATTAAGGGAGTTGGTCTTGAATTACCAATATTAAAGACTCGGAATGGTGCGTTGCTTGATCCAGGATCAGGATTAAGCGAATCAAAGTCCTTGTTTGAAATGGCAGTTTTATCATTAACCCTAATTATGCCTTCTACAATATCATCAATGAATGTAAAGTCTCTAGTCATTTCCCCATGGTTATATACATCTATAGGGCGCCTTTCTAGAATTGCTTTTGTAAACAAGAATAACGCCATGTCCGGTCTGCCCCAAGGACCGTAAACAGTAAAAAATCTTAAACCGGTAGTTGGCAATCCATACAAATGAGAATACGTATGCGCCATTAACTCATTGGCTTTTTTAGTTGCTGCGTAAAGACTAACCGGATGATCCACTGAATCATGCTCCGAGAAAGGTAATTTTGTATTGCCTCCATAAACGCTTGAGCTACTTGCATAAGTTAAATGTTTACATTCAAAGTGCCTACATGCTTCTAAAATATTTATGAATCCCTGAATATTGGCATCAATATAGGCATAGGGATTTTCAAGAGAGTATCTAACGCCAGCCTGAGCTGCTAAGTTTATAACTCTATCAGGTCTGTGACTGTCAAAATATTCTATTACTTCTTGTTTATCTTCGAGGCTTACTCTCAGATGTTTATAATTCTTATGATTGATAAACCTATCTAAGCGAGCTTCTTTTAGAGTTGGATCATAGTAATCATTATGGTTATCTATTCCAAATACCGTGTCGCCCCTTTCAAGAAGTTTAAGCGCAACGGAGGATCCAATGAAACCAGCCGAACCAGTTACCAATACTTTCAAATTTTATTATCCATTTTAAATATTTAATAATTTTCGCATAAGAATTATTGAGAGTATTTCTGCAAGCTTATTATTGCGATGAGGAACGCAGATAAAAATGTCTTAGTAAGACAAGTATTATACTAATTAATAAAGAGATAAAAAAAACGACTATAACTATATTGCGCCTGAAAGGAAAAGATTTTTTTTCTGGAATTACAGCTGGATCTATTGGGATAATCAAGTAATGCTCATCTATATTTGCTAACATCTTGGTTTGTAACTGAGATTCAATAAGCTGATAGATTATATTTTGAATACCTGCCTGTTTTGTTTCTTCGAGTTGTTCGTTTAAAAATTTAATTGCTCTTGAAGAGTTCATAATATCTTTTTCTCTTTCCATTGCATTAAGCTGCCCTTCAAGTAAATTAATAAACTCATAAGCAAAAATAGGTGAGAAATGCTGAAAGGTGATTGTGAGAAAATTGGTTTCAAAATCAACATAAACTTTCATCCGCTCTTTTATTGCGGCAACAACATCTTGATCTGAAGGTATTATTAGATTGCCATTTATATCAGTTTTTTTCCATTTTCTTTTTTCTGCATCAAAGAATTCTTTTTTATAAAGAATTTTTCCTGTTTTAGAATCAAAACCATTGGCAACTGTTAAATTCTCTCGTATACCAGGAAAATTAGCTATATGGCTTAAGAATTTCTTTGATCTTAAAACAGCATCAGCGTAATGTGCTTTATTGCCACCTGAGCCCAATGTAATACCAGCCATTGATGCTAAACCTGCAGCGCCTCCAATCGATGCTGATGTGCTTTGCGAGCTCTCATCAGTGAGCTGCAGCAGCACAGATGCTGAATATTGATTAGGGATAGTGAGGGTAAAAAGTGCAGCTGAAAGTGAAATAATAGCTGTAGAAATAATAATAAATTTTTTATAATCTAAAATAGTTAAGAAAAAAAATTTCCAGTCAATCTCTCTCTCATTAGTAATAATAGTTTTAGGCTGGCTATCGGATTGCATTATTTCTCCATAGATAGTGAATTATAACTTTTTTTAGAAAATATTGGAGGCTGAAGCCGGAATCGAACCGGCGTAAACGGCTTTGCAGGCCGCTGCATAACCACTCTGCCATCCAGCCTTATTATAACTAAAAATAGCTATTGTATACGAAAGTCTAGTTTGATTAGTAATTATTAATGTAATACTAAAATAAGCAAATGATTAAATGCGTTCTTGCTTATTTAGTTATCTTGCCTGCATTATCTTTTCCTTCGAATATAATAAGATTTCTTGACCCAATAGTTCAATAATCTCCTGAGATTAATCTGCTTCTTAGCGAGGTAAATTAAATGGTTTTAAGATCTACTAACTAAAAGAGCATTACATTAATTGCATAGTTAATTATATTTATCTGCATTAAAATCTATTTAGTGCTTAGAGTAGAAATCAATAAAAATAACTCTACAGGAAATGAAAAAGCTAAATAATGTTTTGTTGTAATAAACATAACGAAGAAAATTTTTGCAACTGAAAATACCTAATTATTAAATTATAAAACAATAGAATGTTAGAATAACTATATCCTAAATATATATATTTATTTTGACAATCCAAAAAATCAATTATTCAGAGTATCTTCGAGAAGTTATTGTGGTGCTTGGTTCTAGAAAAAAATTTATACCCCTCCTCTTTTTAGGATTTATTATTACAGCTCTCCTCGATTTATTTGGCATTGGTATCGTAGGGCCTTTTATTGGAATGTTTTTGGCTCCAGAAGAATTCACACAAAGGTTCGAAGGATTACAGGATGTGAATTTTCAAGTGATTATGATCAGCGCATCTGTCCTGCTTGTTCTTATTTTTCTCTCTAGAGCTATATTAGGCTACGTTGTACAAAGCTTTATTCTAAGAATTGCATTTGGGCGGCAAGCTGAACTCAGAAAAGATCTTACAACTGCATACTTAAGAGGCGAATACACTCAAAGACTTAAAAAAAATAGCGCTGATTACAATAGAACAATTATTTTCTTCTGTGATAACTTTATAGAAGTGCTGATATCAATTCTGAGAATTTCAGCTGACTTGCTAACATTACTTGGATTGGCTTGCTTGCTAATTTATACCAACTTCTTATTATTTTTGTTCTGTCTAATCATGGTAGTAATATTTTTTACAATATATTCATCAATATATGCTAATAAATTTGTAAAACTTGGAGTCATTAAGAATAAAGGTATTCATGACTTTTCTCAGGCACTCAATGAAGCCATAAAAGGACTTAAAGAGATTAAAGTACTTAATGTGGTTAATTTTTTTGAAGAAAGGGTTCATGAGGGAGCTAAAAATGCAGCTGAAGCAAATAAAACATTGTGGCTCTTTAATGTTGTGCCAAGATATTTTATAGAGCTTCTTCTTGCAATTATTGTTGCTGCAATTATTATGATTGCAGTTATCTTTGAATATAATACTGTTGCTGTAGTTTCATCTCTTGGTATTTTTTTGATTGCCTCCCTGAAAATATTGCCTTCGATAAATTCAATTATCACTGCCTTTAATAAAATTAATAGTGGCAGGAATGCTGTTCACCACTTATATGATGACTTAATACAGATTGAGGATATTGATATCCCTGAAGAATTAGTTCAATCAGATATTAAAAAAAATGAATCAAATTCTTTTAAATTAGAGCTTCGAGATATAAATTTTAAATATCCAGGAACAGAAATAAATGTGTTAAATAAATTAAATTTGACAATTTCTCAGGGTGAATTTCTTGGTATAAGTGGGAGATCTGGCGAGGGTAAAACGACTTTAATTGATTTAATATTGGGTATTCATCGACCATCGTCTGGATCAATAACCTTTAATGATAAAAATATCTATGAAGACTTGGTAAATTGGAGAAAGAATATTGCTTATCTTCCACAAGAAACTTTTTTGCTCGAGGCAACTATCAAAGAAAATGTAGCCCTTGGAATGAAAAATGATGGCTTTGATGATTCGAAAATAATTCTAGCCCTAGAAAAAGCCGGTTTGCTAAGTTTTATTGAACAACTACCTGAGGGTATTAATTCTAATATCGGTGAAGGAGGACTATTTATCTCTGGAGGCCAAAAACAAAGAATATCTCTTGCAAGAGCATTTTTTCAAGAAAAAAATATATTCATCTTTGATGAGTCAACTAGTAATTTAGATGAAGATTCGGAACAAAGAGTAATGGAAACGATTTTTGGTCTAGTTGGACAAAAAAATACTTTAATAATGATTTCACATAAGCCGAGTATACTAGAGCAATGTTCAACAAACTATATATTAGAGAAGGGTAGGTTAACGCAAAAATGACTTCTGGCAAGATACTAGATAAGAGCATGTGTGGTTTCTTTCACCCACTCTTATTCCTTTTCTAATAAAATTTAGCTGGATTAAATTTTTTATCTTTACTAAAAACAATTGATTCAAAATCGCCAAACCTTGTCACAAAAAAACTTTTTCTTAGCGTATGGCGCAGCTGTCGGGCTAAGTGATTTTTTTGAACAATAAAGATTAATAACTTTATGTCATTCACAAAAGATAATAATATAAGTTTGCAGACATGAATAATATCTATACTGAATTAGTTTACTTAATAAATTGAGAATCTTTAATGTTAAACAAGTCTAAAATTGCGCCAAATGTAAGATGGTTATTTGGGGGTTTGAACACATTAAAATTTTCTTCTGATATTCGCTCCAACCAGAGAAGTTTAAAAAATAGTAAAAAGAACTATCTTAAGGCAGCTATTCTGCTTCTTTATGGGCTAATACAAATACTCTATCTGTATATTACTCAAACAAAAACTGGCATTAATTTAAAGCAATATAATCACTACGTAATAAAAGCCGATGAGGATCATATGCATCAAAATTATCATAGATTTGTCAATTCAGATGGATCTCAACCATTTATTTATCTTGAAGTTTTTAATAAGAAAAATTTTACCTCTATTAAAAAAATTTCTAAATACAAACTATTAAAATCTTTTTACAAAAATTATTGTATTTACAAGCAAAATAGTGATTTTATCAATTCAAAACTTAACCAATTGGTATTTTCTAAAGGCCTGAAATCAATTGCTATCTACAGTTATTGGTGCTGCTTATTCAAGGAGATAAGTGCTGAAAATAAAAATGCTGTACTATTTTCATTTAGTCCTTTTTCGCTTGCTGGATACGCTGCAACATGTAACAGTATGAAAACAATATATCTTGCACATGGTTTAGTCGCTAAGTTCATTTCGATTCCAGCATATTCAGAAGCATACGTTTACTCTAAAGAAGATCAAACGGAACTCATAAATTATCTAGGTCATAAAAAAATTGACTTATATCCAATTGCTTGTATAAAAAATATTACAAAACATATTGTTGTTTTTCTAGGAGCTAATGACTCAAGAATGACCTTCCAAGATTTATCAGATCTAATAAATTTTTTTAAAAAAAGAGATTTTATAATTATAGTTAAAACTCATCCAGCAAATGCCTATAGTGATATTTTGAATGATTTATCTAAAATAAATCATATTGATAAAATTATTCGTGATAGGCAAAATGCTATTCAAGCAATTAACAAATATCAACCTCAATTTACAGTTGGATGGTCATCCACTGGATTGTGTGAATCATTAAGAGCTGGCGTAATTCCAATTTGCCTTTCTAAGAAGGCAAATCATGTTGTTGATATAGCTATTTATCCGATAATTAGGAGATCAATATCTTGGTATGATGAGAAAGATTTGATAGATACTACACTAAAAAATCCAGCGAATCATCGCGCCACACTTAATCTATTGGAATCAAGATAATATCCGACTCTCATAATAGAGGCTGAAGACGGAAGTAAGTTAAGCCAGCCTATTTGAAAGCCTACGCTTGACTAATCTGCCATACAGCCTTATTTTCTAAATGTTGCTGTTGTATATGAAAGCCCGGTTTGAATTGTAATAATTAAAGCCAAAATTAATAAGAAATTTGAGATAAAGAGCAGCAAAGCACTGTTTGTATAGAGTGCTAAAATATAACTGAAAAAAGTTACAAACTGAGTTGCAGTTTTTGCTTTAGCGAAAAGAGTTACTTTTGTAAGATCAGTTTTTTGATTGCGTGCATTTAAATCTCTTAATGCAGACACCCAAAACTCTCTTGCAATAATAATTGCTCCAGCTAATGCAATAAATGTGCTAGACAGCTCAATTGCAAATGAAAATAAAAGAAAAGAAGTTAAGATCTTGTCTGCAATTGGATCTAATATTTCACCCAGTTTTGATTCTAGGTTATATTTTCTTGCAAAAAAACCGTCCCAATAATCTGAGGCACTGGACAAAATGAAAAAAATTAATGCCAACCCATAAAAGTGAAAATAAGTTATCAATAAAAAAATTATTGGTGCAGTAAAGATCCTAAAATAGGTAAGTGATTGTATAAAAAGATTCATATAAATTTATATATTTTTTTTAATTTCATTAGCAAGTTTAATACTTATTCCATCGACCATACAAAGCTCGGCAACTGATGAAGATCTTATATTCTTCAAAGATTGAAAGTTAGCTATGAGAGCTTTTTTCTTTTTTGGTCCTAAGCCATGAATGTTATCTAGCACGGAATATTTTACTCCTTTAGTTTTCTTATTTCTGTTTGCTTTTATTGCGAACCTATGAGATTCATCTCGTACTTGTTGGAGCAATGAAAAAGCTGGGCAATCTTTTGACATCTCTACAATACCTTTTTTTGAAAAGATTGTTTCAGTTGCTCTAATTCGATTTGAGCCCTTTGCAATACTAAGTATTTCTGGAGAGTCGATTTTATTATCCATAAATACTTTTAATACCGCATTTAATTGATGGGTTCCGCCATCGATTAAAATTATTTTTGGCAAAGGCTGCCTCTTTGCGTTTATAATTCGTCTTGTAAGTATATGTTTTATTGAACCTATATCGTTACCAGCAATATCTCTTGGAATGTTGTATAGCCGATATGATGATTTTTCAGGTCCTTTACTTGAAAATTTTATTAATGAGGCCACTGCAAAATCTCCAGATTGATGGCTAACATCATACCCTTCAATAGAGAATGATTTTGAATCTAATCCAATACGCTGCTTGAGATCTTTAATAGCAAGACTATATTTTTCTGACTTGCTCGTTCTGTTATCAATCACTTGATTTGCGTTTAATATTGCTAATTTTAAAAGAGGCTTTCTAGTTTTATTAAAAGAAGATGAAATTAGAATATTTTTTCCAAATTTTAATTTTATTGCATCTCTAATCATAGAAATATTGCTTGGTTTAGGATTGAGAAATATTTTTTCAGGCAATGAGAAGATATGTTGATAATAGGAAAAAATTAAGCTGTGAAATAATGAATCTACATCTTGCAATGCATTCCCTGACAAATAATGGGTTTTAGCACCTCGAACTTTTCCATCTCTAATAGAAATAATTGAGATGCCAGTTTTACCAAACTTAGAAATGCAAGCAAAAATATCCACGTTGCTTTGATAACTATTTAAAGATTGATCTTGTCTCATTAAATCAAAATTTTTTATTCTTCTTTTCATTTCATTTGCTTTTTCAAACTCTTGCTTTTCTGCAAAACTTTTCATCTTAGAGATCATGAATTTTCTTATTTTTTTTCTTGAAGAAGAAATATGCTCTATTGATGAATCAATATCTTGCAGATAGTCAGTTTGTGAAATGTATTTAACACACGGTGCTGAACATCGTTTCATTTGGTATTCAATGCATGGCCTAGACCTATTATTAAATGTGCTATCACTACAATTTCTTATTTGATAAATTTTTTGCATGTCCTTTATGATTGATTTAACTGCTTGAGAACTTATATATGGTCCAAAAAAATTCTTAGAAACTGAATGCTTTGTCCTTTTCATGCTAATGCTGGGAAATGGGTGATCTAACGAAAAATAGATATAGGGATAGGTTTTATCATCTCTTAAGAGAATATTGAATCTGGGAAGATTTTCTTTAATGAGTGACTGCTCAAGAAGAAGAGCCTCAGCCTCACTGGAGGTTGAGAAAGTTTCTAATCTATCTGTTAGAGTTTTTATTTGGTAAGTTTTTCTATCGCTAATTGAATTCCTAAAATACGAGGAAACCCTTTTTTTTAAATTTTTAGCTTTCCCAATATAAATAATTTTATTTTTTGAAAAAAATTTATATATCCCTGGTGTCGAAGGAACTTCCCCTAAGTTGATACTCATGATGCTAATCTATAGATTTTTCTCTTAACATTGATTCAGCTATTAGATAATCAATGTGGCTATCTATATTAATTGATCTATCATCTGGCATTTCTAATGGTTGTATATCTTTACCCCATAATGATTTTTCATTCACTACTATTTCTCTTTTAGTTAAATAAATTGCGCCGTTTCTCATAAATGCTGGCGGAGAATAGTCTTGTCGTCTGGTTCCTTCTTTTTCTTCTGTAGTAAAGGGTATCAGCTTTCCATTTTCAATTCTTTTCATTAGTATTGGATGATGTGAATATACTCTCACAACGCTAATTACTGAATCACAATCTGAATTTTTTGCTAGATTCAAAGCTTGCTCTATATCAATATGGGAGCGAAATGGAGTTGTTGGTTGAAGTGTCAAAACCCAGTCATATTCTAAATTTAATTTACTCTCCATAAATTCTAATGCATGCAATATTACATCAATGCTTTTTGCAGTATCTGTTGCTAAATTTTTGGGTCTTATGAAAGGGACTTCAACTGCTGAATTTTTTGCTATTTGAGCAATTTCATCTGAATCTGTAGAAACAATGATTTCATCTAGTTTATGAGAAGCACCTAATGCAGATTGGATAGTCCAATTTAATAAAGGAACTCCATCAAGCAATTTTATATTCTTTTTTTTGACGCCTTTTGAACCTGACCTTGCTGGAATAATAGTTAAAACTCTCAACTTGATTCCTGAATTATTTTCTTCACAGTTTTCGCTATTGCTAGCTCGGTTTTATTCATAGCATCGATTGTGCAGCCTCCAATATGAGGTGTAACAATTACATTATAGTTTCTCTGAGCCAATGAAAGTAACTCTGAACTCATCAGCTCTTCATCTGTATGTTCATTCTCTAATACATCTACAGCTATACCGCCAATCTTTTCAGAGACAATTGACTTGCAAACAGCACTTTCATCAATAAGCGCGCCCCTAGCAGTATTTATAATCAAAGTATCTGGACTCATATAACTTAGTTCTTCAACGGAGATCATATGACGATTTTTTTTAGTTAAATTTGCATGAATTGAGATAATAAAAGAATTCTCCAGCAAATATCTCAAAGATGATTTAGTTACACCTAAATTATTAAAACTAGCATCAGAAATATATGGATCATAAGCAAGCACATTCATTCCAAGAGCTTTACAGAAGTTTGACATCATAGACCCAATCCTTCCTAGCCCAATGATGCCCATTGTTGAGCCTTGTAATTGCTTAGATTTATATAAATTTCTGTTCCAAACTTTATTAATAACAATGTCTTGATTTGCACGGGTAATTTTTCTAATGAGAGCAATCATCAAACCTAAAGCTAATTCGGCGGTAGATGAAATTTCTTCTATGTCTTCCTTACAATCATTCAAAGAAATAATTTTTATAGATTTTTGTTCGCAAAATAATAGATCTATGTGGGTCAAACCAGTTGTTGGAGTTACGATAAATTCCAGATTAGGATATTGTTGTAAATAAGAAGAATTTAGGGAGATATTTAATTTAACAACTAATATATTTATCTCCTCTTTTTTAGAAGAGACATCAAGAAAAACATTCCCTAAGTTAGAGTAAATGCTGATCGCTTCTTTGCTGTAATCATCTGATTCAGTGATTAGAATGTTCATCATTTAGAGGATATTGAAGAGTTTTTTGAACATAGGGAGTAAAATTCTTAAGAGTCTTTACGATATTTGGTGCTGCAGTTCCATCTCCATATAAACCCTCGCTAGCATATCTTCCATTATGAAGTTGATGGTTTATCGAAGCAAGAATTTGATTTTGTTCTGGCTCACATGAAATTAAATTCTTCCCATGCTCTCGACCATATTGCCTATCTCCAACAAGCACTACTGGGGTTCCCGTAAATGTAGTATCTCTTATAAAGCTTGAGGAGTTTCCTATAGCACATATTGCTTTTTTAAGTAATTTTTGAAAATTTTCTGGATCAATATTCTTCAATAGATATAGCCATTCGGGATTATGCATTTCTCTAAATCTTCTTATTTCTTTAGAGATAATATCTGAGCCTGCATCAATATTTGGCCATAACCATAAGGTAGGTATATTTTTTTTTTCAAGTGCCAATAATAATTCATTCGCTTGGTTAGCTTGCTCATTGAAAGATGTAGTAACAGGATGATATATAACCAAAAAAAATGAAGAATTAGTATCTATTGGATTACCGACTCCATTTTGCAGAAGTTTATCATCTATATGATTATCTAAGTTTAAAATATAATCTCCAACTGGACACCCAAAATTAAATACACTATCTTCCCTCTCCCCCATTCTCAAAATGTATTCAGCAGCCCGTTTGGTGGCTGGAAAATGTAAATGTGAAAGTTTTGTAATTACATGGCGTGCGCTTTCATCTATAGATCCAGACAGCTCGCCCCCTTGAATATGAGCAATAAAAATATTCATATATGCTGCGGACACTGCTGCAGCAAGAGCCTCGTATCTGTCTCCAATAATTAAAACTATGTCAGGATCAAGCCTAGTAAATTCTGATGTGAACTCCATAATTCCAATACCAATACTTTTTGACATCGAAGCTGGAGTGGAGCCTTCAACTTCTGTATAAATTCTGCCGTGAATAGGAAATCCGTCTTCCTCTACAACTTTTTCAGCTTGACCAAAACGATCAAGCAACATGCTGCCAGCACATACAACTTGCAAATCAAAATCTTTACTTGATTTTAATTCTTCCATTACCGGTTTTAATCGACCATAATTAGCTCTATTAACTAGAACTACACAGATTTTTTTTATTTTTTTTTGTTTCAAAAGTGATCCTCTGTATAAGGCTCATCCATTAATATAGCCTTCTTCAGTTTTTTACCAATAATATTATTAAAATTGTTTGCAGGAATACCGATTCCAGGTTTTTTAATGGCAACATCTTTTTTTGTAACTTGATAGCCAATTGATAGGTTAGATTTTGCATATAAACTTTTTGCAAACAAAGCCTTTAACTCTTTTTTTGATTCTGCCTGATCATCTTTATTAATAGGCGAATTAATCATACTTTCAATAAATCTTACTCCTTTAACCATATCCTCAAGTTCATCAATAGTTAATGATGATGATGTATCTGGTCCAAAGCTATCTCTAGAAAATACAGCATGGACTTCAAGAAGATTTACACCCAATGCAACTGCAGCCAAAGCAGGATATTGTGTTCCAGAATGATCAGACAAACCTACAGGACGATCAAACGTTTCTCTCATTTCATTAATTAAATTTAAACCTATTTCCTCTGGAGGGCATGGATATGATGTTGTGCACTGAAAAACTGCTGACTCACACCCCAATTTATCAATAAATTTGAGGGTTTGCTCTATTTCATCCATTGAAGACAAGCCAGAAGAAATTAAAAAAGGTTTCTTAGACTTTGCCATTTCTTCAATCATGGGAAAGTTATTAATTTCACCAGAAGCAATCTTCCATGCAGGCATTCCAATTCTGTTCAGAATCCTCACAGCTTCGTTTGAAAAAGCGCTTGATAGGAAAATAAGACCCTTTTCTTTAGCATGGTTGCTTAAATCTCTCCATTGATCTTCTGAGAACTCCATTCTTTTCCAATAATCATACCTAGTCTTATCTTGAGGAAATATATTTACTCTAAATTCATCTTTTGGAGATGATTCTTCTGACGCAATATGAGTTTGGAATTTAATTGCATTTACGCCAGTTTTAGCAACTGCGTCTATATATGCATGTGCAGATCCAAGACTTCCATCATGTGCTTGAGCAATTTCAGCAATGATAAAGCATGGAGCTGATCCACCAACTTTTGTTGACCCTATTTGCATAAATATTTAATTTTTTTTAGAAAACTATTATATATGATCT
>Ga0255765_1000538_pt1 | contig 51066 bp, 38 predicted proteins | sample 041ome_8_FD_179965 | JGI IMG/M metagenome (GOLD analysis project Ga0255765, IMG submission 179965) | Coastal salt marsh microbial communities from the Groves Creek Marsh, Skidaway Island, Georgia - 041407BS metaG (version 2) | ecosystem: Environmental > Aquatic > Marine > Intertidal zone > Salt...
CAAGCATTGCCTGCTTCCGAACCACATGTTTACAAAGAGTAAAGGCGGCAAGGTCCACAAAGGCGACCACATCGTCCAGCGGAGATAAATATTCCAGAACATCCTCAGTAACATCTCCCCCGAGTTCCTTATTCGTCTTCATCTCGGTGAGGAGCTCCTCCCTAATGGAATCAGCTTCTTCATCCACCACTGTTTCCCAGGGCTCCACTTTTAGTACACGGTAGGGTTCTTCCTGTACGATGTGGCGAACCCGCAACCGCTCGATTCCCTGAAGGAGTACAAAAGATGTGCCATCTTCATTCTTCTTCGATACCCGGATGACACCGGCTGTGGCTACCTCGAAGGGAGGTTCATCCATATCTTCTCCCGGAGCGAGGTTTTCACGCTCGGCTACAATGGCAAAGATACGATCCCCCGCAACCACATCTTTGAGCATTTGGCGGTATCTATCCTCAAAAATTCGCAGAGGCATCATCGCCTTGGGGAAAAACACCACATCCCGCAGAGTCATAGCGGGAATTTCAGAGGGTGTTTGGTAAAGATTGTTATCCATTGAGATAAATTAGGAAAATAGAAGAAAAAGTGAAGGATTCAATTGATTGCCACAATTTCACAATGTGACAAGAAGAGAATGGAAAGCAATGGATTTAACCTAATATCGGAATGACCAGATTGCAACCCGGTGAATGACCGAGATAGTAATTACCGTTGGGTATAAGTTCAAGAAAAGGACTTACTGTGCCCAGGCTGCGTCCCTTAAATCGAGATCGATGCGGTTGTCCCCACTATTCAAAGTAACTGGCTTGGACCACACCACTCCGACCTGACCGAGGGTGGAAGCACCCACCACATAGTACCTGCCAGCGGCGAGGTTATCGAGATTACCTTCCCCAAGGGAATTGGTTTTGATTCTTTTCAAACTGGCACGGGCAAGGGCATTACGAATCTTGGCTGCCACTCCGGGGAATCTGTACCCACGCTGTACGGAGCGTGCCCAATATTCCGCGGGGCTCTGGATACCGGCACCTGTAGGCACCTGAATTCCTTCATTGGCAAGAATGGTATCCAAATCATCCTCCACTAAGAAAAATTCGGTAAATCCAGCGGGGCGGTTCTTATTGTCCAGAAATTGCACCTTAGCCTGTAGCTGCAAGTTGGAATTCCCCTGAGCTGAATTCTGCACCCGTGCACTGGGTGAGCGGGAGGAGGAGAAAGGACTTGGCTCAAAAGTTTCTCTTTGCAGCATGGACGAGCGATCACCTAAGGAATCGGGTAACTGAATGCGACGGGATGGCAAATAGGAATTGCGATTAAAATCACCTAGGGAACTTCCTGTACGCCCAATATTGGTTCCAAACGAAGAAGTTGGATTGGATACTGGAATTAGTGTTCGCTCACTGCCACCACCTTGCAGAACCCGGATTGCCTCACGGGCAGCGACCAATGCTTTCTCCAACGAGGTGACCCTACTGCGGGCATCGCCTAGCTCCTGGTTGAGCAATTCCACTTTCATGTTGGCAGATTTTCCCCGCTCGAGAACTTCCTGGCGGATAGATCGGGCATCTGCCAACTGCTTCTTTAAATCTCCAACCATGATCTTTTCACGATCCAATTGCATCTGATAAGTCATGTTTTGTTTATTGAGATCCCGAATCTGGGTTTCCAAACGATCGCGGTTAGGAACATCACCCATCGCCTGCAGTTGGCTCTGCAGACTTCTGTTCTCAACTTTTAACTTGTCCAGTTCGGCAAGCTGTGCAGGGGATGTCCTGTTCAGCGGAGACTGTGCATTACGCTCCATCTCCCTCATTCTGGCTTCGGCAGAACGCAAATTCTCCCGGGCAACATCCAAATCCTGTCGAAGTTGTTGATTATCACGCTTAGCTTGCCCTTCTCCTTTGGAGAGAGACTGGTTTTGTATCTGCAATTGTACGAGCTGCGAACGGAGCTCATTTTCTGTTGGGTTACGAGCATTGCCAGCAAGGTCATCGCGTAAACCATTGATTCTACGGTCCTTCTCTGCCAATTGAGCCATAAGATTGGCATTTTCACGGCTAAGGTTGTTGATCTCCGTCTGCATAACCATGGCAGATGGATTGGAAGTTTCCTGCACTTGTTTGAGAGAAATCTGACGGATTCTTTGGTTCTCGGCTTCGAGTGCAGTCAGCTCATCGCGTAATTTCGTAAAATCTGCCATCACTCCCTTGAACTCTTCGTTTAGCTTAAGCGCATCTTCACGGCTTGCTTCCAACGCTCCCTCCAACTGCAAAACTCTGGGGTCTTGCATTTGCTGGGCAGCAATCAAATCGTTTTGCAGACCAACCATTTCCTGCTGCAATGCAAGGAAGCGCGGATCCTTTGAAATATCCTGACCGCCGGCCCTAGCATTTCTCTCCATTTCTGTGAGTAAATCCTCGGTCTCAGCACGGAGTTGTTCGGAGTTGCGCAGGGCGTTGGTCAATTCATCAATGCGTTGCTGTGCTTCCTGCTCCGCCTGGTTGGCTTTGGCCATATACTCGTCGAGGGAACCTTCAGGCTCCTTGGATAGCATATCTTCCATCTCTTTCATCCGTGCCTGAGTCTGCTCCAATTCCATTTGTAACTCAAAGCTCTGAGCAACTGCATTGCGAAGCTCATCCTGTATCTGGCTGATTTCCGCTCCTTCCGGAGAGTTGGAAAAGGTTTCCCCTTTTGCCTGATCAAGCTCAGCACGAAGGGTATCAATCTCCATCTGAAGACCAGCGATCTCCTCCATCTGATCCATCGATGCAACAGGTTCAGATCGTGGTTTCTGAAGCGAATCAATCCGGTCAAAGGCAAGTTTAAGTTTTTGCTCCAATTCGTATTGAGCACTCTCTCTTTTATCCAAAGACTCGGTGAGGGAGTTAATTGTTTCTTTTGCCAGGATAAGCTCCATCTCTGCATCGGATGAGGAATCCCCCCCTTGCTCCATTCGGGAAATTTGAGCCAATGCATTCTCGAGTTTCTGTTCAAGTTCAGCAACCAGAGCTTTATCCCCAGATGCATCACTACCCGGTGAAGTAGGGGCATCCATTTGGCTACGAAGAAACTCAAGTTCCTCGCTGAGGCGATCATTGTCCTCCTCCAACATGGCGATTTCAGTGCTTAAGGCTTCTCCACCTTCCATCTTGTTAAGACGACGGGCAGCGTCTGCTAATTTCGCTTCCAATTTGGCAATGGTCTGGGCATCATTTGGGCCGATGGAAGCAAGTTCCGTCTTAAGCTCGCTGTTTTCAGCCTGGAGAACGGACATTTCATCCTCCAAATCAGAAAGTGCACCTATGCTGACGCGTTCGGCATCCAATAAGCGCCTTTCCAAAGACTGAATCTCGGCCTGTGCAACCTGTAGATTTTCAGCCAATTGGGTGGCTTTCTGCATCCCGGCTACCCCTTCGCCCGCTTTGGTGTTTCGCAGAACAGCGATCTCGGTCTCCAAATTTTCCATCTCTTCCTTGAGCTTGGCTTTTTCCTCGTCGGAATCCTTCATTTTTTGGAGTTGTAAGGCCATGGAATCTGCCAATTCAGCTTTTAAATTGTCCACTTCCAAGCTGGCTTGCTCGGCTTCGTCCAGGCTTTCCTTGAGGATACGGATAGTACCCAGTGCTTCCTGAAGCTGGGAAACCGCCTGCTTGGTTTCCACACTGTCAGACATGCCCGAACGTTTCATCTCCGCGATCTCCCCGCGGGCCGCATCCAATTCGGATTTCAGCTCAGTGATTAGGTTTTTCGATTCATTGGTACTGGCGTAGAAGATTTCCTGTTCTTCCACCATCTCATTACGGGCATCTTCAAGCTGACGCTCCAAACTGGCCACTTTCTCTGCATAATCATCCTGTAATTTATCCCGTTCATCCGCGGTGACCACCAGTTCCACTTTCATCCGGTTAAGCTCATCCCGAAGTGAAGCGAGCACCTCATCGGAGGTGGAGGTCTGGGCAACCTGAGTCTCCTTGGTTTCCTCCAGTACATTGTTTAAGTCCTGCAGTTGACCGGCGATTACTTTCACAACCTCAAGCTCCTCTTCGAGTTTTTTCTTTTGGCTCTCAATTTGACCAACTTCATTGGTTTTTTCCTTTAATTCGAATTCCCTACGAGACAGTTGGTTGAGGCTTTCTTTATGCCTGGCTTGAGCCATGACCAGTTCTTCCTGTAATTTATCAATCACTTCACTAGCCTTGGCCTGTTCATTAGCAAATTGTTCAGAAAGCAGACGGATACGGGCCTCAGAGGAAGCAAGGTTATCTTCCATGTCGGTGACATAGGGGACTGTCGGCATAGGATCAAGGGCGACGCTTTGTAAAACCACCTGGGCATCCTGGGCTTCTTCTTCGAGGCGTTTAATGGTTTCAGCAAATTCGAATTCACGCTTGGCAATATCCTCTTTGGATTGGGAAAATTCATCCCGCACTTTCTGCAACTGTTGCTTGGTGGCATAAAGCTCCTGCTCGAGCGAGGAGACGCCATCCGTCAAACCCTCTCGATCGGCAGCGTTGCCCTGCTTGAGAAGCTCAAGTTCAGCATTGGCTGCATTCAATTCGACCAAAAGTTTGTTAACAAATTCGGAACTGGCTCCTCTACCTGGAGTGCCTTCCATCATTTCCTGACTGCTCTTGAGCTGTGCAAGCTCGTCTTTGAGGTCCTCCATCTGCCCGAGCTCGATTTGCATACGGGCAATTTCCCCAAGGGATTTGCGGAGCTCATTTTGCAGGTTCACTTTATCTTCCTGACTTAGCTCTACTGTACTGGCTCGGGACATTTCCAATGCACGGGTAGCTTTAGCAAGTTCGCTCTCGAGATAGGCAAGTCTGGCTGCATCTCCCCCGTTGCGGTTAACTGCCATTCTGGCATTGTCCAGTTCACGCCTGGTACGCTCTAGTTCCGTGGTTATAGTGGAAATCATGGAATTGGAGCGCTGCTGCTCCAAAAGTAAACTTTGGCGGGATTGCCTTAAGTCCTGCCTGGCATTATCCAACTCAATCTCGAGGGATTTAATGCGGTCGGTGAGAGCTTTAGCGGTGGCAGGATCACCATCAGTTATTTGATAAAAACTTTTCTTGGAGTTTTCCAATTCCTCGATCAAGAGCTTGGATTCAGACAAATTGTTCTGCAGGGAAACAATTTCCCGGTAAGCTTTGCGCAAATCACTTTGTAATTCAGCAGAATCTGCGGATAACTCAGTCTGAAAACTTTTAGAACTTTCCAATTCAGTCATCAAACGGGAAATGACTTCCTTATCGTCTCCAGCGGAGAGAGATTTCGAGGTGGCTGGACTCAAGCGGCTGTCACTTGGGCGAATGGAGGGGGCAAACCGATCACCTGCAGATGCCCGGGAGGGATTAATCGAATTCAAAGCAGAAGAAACACTCCGACTCACAGAAACTGTGTTCGCGGGTAATGGAGCAGAAACCGGTGGTTCCGGAATCAAACTGGCGGATACATCACGGGTGGACTTGGCGAGAAGGGAGTACTCGTAGGCAAAATCCTTGGACACTCCATTGATCATCACCGACAGTGCATTAAGTTCAGCTTCTGCACCGGCAAGATTTTCCTCCAAAGTGAGAAGCGGTGTCTTGGCCTCATCCATGCGACCTCCATAGCTCTCCTTCAAGTCTTTGAAAAGGGCCAGAGAATCTGACACACGGTTTTGAGCAGCAGAAAGTCTCTGCTCAATCATCACCGTGCTTTTGTTCAGACGGTTATCTGTTTCATTGAATTGATCCTGTAATTTCTGGACACTCTGGGAATCCACACCCTTGGTTTTGTTTAAGTTGGTGAGATCCAGTAGAATCTGCTCACGATCGGATGTGACCAAATTGGCACGGGAAGAACGTAGAGAATCGAGGAGTTTTTGGTTGGAGTCCAGGGATGCTTCTATCGCAGAAACCAGTTCATTGGTGGTCTCGTACTTTTCTCCTCCCTCCCCTTCAAATTGACTGAATGCAAGGGAAACCAGCCCAACAAAAAGTATGGGTAAGCCCAACCACCCTTGCCTGAAAAATGAAAGACAGGATTCACGCATGCTTTGAGAATGACAAAGCTTATCCCCAAGGCAAGCAAAGATTTGTGAACAAAATCCAGCCTAACACAAATGAGGGATAAGAATATTCTAATCAGTTGTTTACGAAAATAAATGAAGAGATGTGCCCGGGGGGGGACTCGAACCCCCACGCCTTTCGACACTAGATCCTAAATCTAGCGCGTCTACCAATTCCGCCACCCGGGCATAAAATACTCAATAAATTCCATTAAATCCTGAATAACATATAGTTAAAATTAAAACGCATCCCCAAAGGGCCCCTGCCAGATACCCAGCACCAACGAAGATATAACCAGTGCAATTAGCACGGGTTTGAGTAAACCTAGTTTATCCAAACTGCTCCAGGAATCGTGCCTAGGTTCATCATCCTCAAAAACAGGGCGTGGATGGAAACAAACTTCCCGAATCCAGCCAAAATAGTAATATATGGAAATGACCACCCCAATGATCATGGCTCCAAGAGAAAGATAAAGCTCCGTCTCAAATGCCACACTCATCAGCAACAATTTCCCGATAAATCCGGCAAAAGGAGGAATGCCGGCGAGCGAAGCGATGCCAGTCACCAAAACAAGACCGAGGAAAGGAGATTTTTTGGCAAGATTCTCATAATCTTCAAATTCATGCTCGGTATCATCTTCTGGACCGGCCACACACATCACCCCAAATACAGCGAAGGAAGCGAGCATGTAGGTAAAGAGATAAAAGAATAGAATCCAAACGGCTCGGTCACTCTCGCCAGGCAGGATCATCGATGCCATCACCGCTACCAACAGATATCCAGCATGAGCAACCCCGGACAATCCAAGCATACGCTTGACATTGCGTTGGGCACAGGCGGCAAGATTTCCAAAGAAGATTGTAAAGGTGGCCACAAATCCAAGCAGTGGAAGAAGGAAATCCTGCATCCCTGCCAACGGTCCATTGACCAGAAGCAAGAGAACAAAAAATCCAGCCGCTTTCGAGGAAACCGATAAAAACGCAGTCACGGGCATGGGAGCACCATGATAAACATCAGGCACCCAGATTTGAAAGGGAGCAGCTCCCACTTTGAATGCGATCCCTGAAATGATCAAAACCACTCCGGCCCGCAACATGGGATGCTCCGCATTTTGGGCAAGAAACTCTGTAAGGTAAGCAAAAGATAATGCATCCTGGCCGGAAGCACCATTCCATACCGCACCCCACCCCTCCGGATTGGATCCCACCCCGTAGAGAAGAACCACTCCAAAGAGCAGTAAGGTGGAACTAAGAGCACCAAAGATCAGGAATTTAATACCTGCTTCCAAAGATTTGGCACACTCCCGGTTGTACGCGACCAGCGGATAAAAACTAAGGGCCACGGTTTCCAATGCGACAAAGAAAAGAAGGAAGTTTTGACTCTGGCAAAGAATCATCAATCCAGCCGTAGCCAGCATGGTAAGATGATGAAATTCAGAGCAGCGGAATTTCCTGAGGGCATTGTGGCGGTGAGCAAGAATCGAGACCAGTAGAGAGGAAAGAAGAAAGAAGCTCCGCATCACATCTCCCTGTATGCCATGAGCAAGCATACCTGAGAAGCTCTCGCGATCAAAAGTGTGATGCCAGAGAAGGTAGTCAAAGAGATGAACAATCAGCAGGACGAACTGAAAAAAGATAGCAAAAGATCCAGCCTTAACCGAGCCAGGTTCACGCCGTCCAAAAAGATCAATCCCCAGCACCAACAAGGCACCCAAGGCAAGGGTAAGCTCGGGCCAAACCTCTATCCAGAGATTGTTTTGGGAAAAGGTTAAGTACGATTCCATGCTTTTAGGGGTTGGTTAAAGTCGAATCCTTATTAGCATCAGCTGAACCCTCCACATCATCCTCGATAGGGCAGCAAGATGGGCGACCTGAACTTTCCTGCACCTCCTTGAAGACTTCATAACGGGAGCCAATTTCACCATCGATTCGCTCGGAAATGAAAGAGGGAAATAATCCAATCAATGTAAGAGCAGCCAAAATGACTCCAGAGGAGAGAAGTTCCACGCGGGAAAGATCAGCAGGAGAGTTTTTCTCGAGGTGTTTTTTGAGCTCCTCACTGGGTGAGCCATACAAAGTACGTGCAACAGCACGAAGCCCAAAAATTGCGGAAATAATAATGCCAAGAGCAGCAAGTACTAAGAAGAAACGGTTTTCCGACATTTCCCCGAGGGAAAGGAAAACACCAAATTCACCCCAGAAATTCCCAAAGCCCGGCAATCCAATCGTCGCAAGAGTGGCCGCCACCAAAAAGCAGGCAAGGATGGGAGTACGGCTGGCCAGCCCGCCCATTTCATTCATTTCGTAAGTGCCGGTGCGCTTATAAATAAATTGGGCGAGTAAAAACATCAATGCCACCGACAATCCATGAGCACACATCAGCATAACTGCGGACCCAGCCCCTAGTGCGGAACAGGCACCAATACCAAGGAAACAATATCCCATGTGCATAACGGAACCATATCCAATCATGGATTTTAGGTTATCCTGAGCCAGAGTAACAAATCCAACCAGAATTACATTCCCCAAAGCCAGCCAGAGAATAATCTCACTCCATTCAAAGGCAGCCTCGGGAAGAAGAGGAGCTGCGATTTGCACGAGTCCATAAAGCCCAAACTTTTTCAGCACTCCGGCATGAAGCATGGATACAGAAGTGGGCGCGGCTTCATACCCCCGGGGAGCCCAGGTATGAAAGGGAAAGAGAGCGACCAGGATACCAAATCCGAAAAGCAGCAATCCAAAGATCGTGGAGGCCGAAGCATTGGAAAGCGAGGTTTCCGCAAGTGCCGCAGAGAGCGAGGGGAAATCGAATTTTGGAGAATCCACCATCGCATTGAGAGCGACCAATCCACAAAGGGAAACCAAGGCACCCAGGGTGAGGTAAATTGTAATCTCTAGCGAAATGGAGCGACGGTCACGCCCACCCCACAAACCAATCATAATAAATGTTGGTATGAGGGCGAATTCGTGAAAAAGATAGTAGAAGAAGAGATCGACACTGGCAAAAAGCCCCATCAATCCGGACTGCATCAATGCGAGCAGAGCCAGATAAAGACGCATCCGCTCAGCCCCTGAGTGAATCGCAGCCAATCCAGCACCCAAGCCAACAATGCCAGCCATGGCAAAAAGAGGACTGGATACCCCGTTGAGGCCAAGATGGAAAGTAATCCCCAATTCCTGCAGCCCCATTCTTTCGATCAAAAATTCAAAAGAATAGCCGGAGACCGAAGAATCAAATTGCAGGAACAAAAGAATACCAGCGATGCAGGGAAATCCAAAGGCGAGGTATCCCAAACGAGAAACCAAATTTTGCGAACGGGGATATCCACAAAAAAGAAGAATGGATACGACCGCAGGAACAATGATGGAACCGAGAAGTAAGAGTGTGGAAAAATTCATAGCCAATAATCAGAATGCGATCAGCCCCACTGCATAGGCAATAAAAGCAATCGTTCCCACAACAAACCAGAAGGAATAGGCGTGAATTTTTCCGACATAACATGCTTTGGCCAGCAAAGCGAAAAGTGCAGACACACCGGCCAATCCACGAACCATGAGCCCGGAAATAAAAAGTAATTCCATCACTTCGAGAAAATTTGCCAATGGATTCTGTACCTTCTTCAAATAAAAATCATAAATCTCATCGAAAAATAATTTACTCCGGCAAAGATCAAAGAAACCAGGAAAGCGCGAGGACAAAGGATCATCCTCCCCGACCTTACCATAAAAAGAACGGGAGAAAATAAGACCAAAAATCCATGCAGATGTACCCAGCACAATCATCCACATATGGTGAGGGAGTTGGGCAACCATCTCTATATCCGGCAACGAATACTCTAGTAAGGAGACTGGAAACAGGGCATGATATCCACCGATCACTGAAAGAACAGCGAGAACGACCAATGGACCAGTCATCAGTAAATTATTCTCCTTTGCCTCTTCCGAATGATGGGAACGGGCCTCGCCCTCGAAGGTAATAAAATAAAGACGGAACATATAAACTGCGGTAAGCAACGCACCCAAGTAGAGGATGATAAATACCGGCAGGTTGAAATTGTAAGCACCCAGCAGAATAGCGTCCTTACTGAAATATCCGGAGAGGAAGTTGACACCGGAAATCGCAAGCACACCAATCAGAAAAGTGATCGCAGTGATGGGCATCCGTTTCCGAAGACCGCCGTAATTAAAAATATCCTGTTCGTGGTGGCAGGCATGAATCACAGAACCGGAACCGAGGAACATCAGTGCCTTAAAGAAGGCATGGGTCATCAAGTGAAATAAGGCAATTCCGGGCATTCCCAATCCGAATGCTGCCGCCATATATCCAAGCTGGGAAAGCGTGGAGTAAGCGAGAATCTTTTTAATATCCCGCTGAACCAAGGCACAAAAACCGGCATATAGCCCCATCACTGCACCGAGTAATGCGATCAGATTGAGTGCTTCCGGGGTGAAAAGAAAGTCAATCCTAAGTAAAAGATAGATACCGGCGGCAACCATGGTCGCCGCATGAATCAGGGCGGAGACAGGTGTGGGTCCCGCCATGGCATCCGGTAACCAGACATGCAAGGGAAACTGGGCGGATTTACCAATGAATCCACAGGCAAGAGCCAGGCAAAGCAAGGTGGATGTGAGTTTGGGATCGAAATCGGCGAGATCGGCAAGCTCCGAGAGATTGACTGTACCAAAAGTCCAATAAGTAAGAACAATCCCGATCAAAAATCCAAAGTCCCCCACCCGGTTCACAATAAATGCTTTCTTGGAGGCCTGGGCTGCATCCTCGGTAGTAAAATAATGGGCGATCAGCAAATAGGAGCTAAATCCGACCAGTTCCCAGAAGACAAAGATCATGATCAAATTATCCGCCAAAGTAATCCCGAGCATGGAAAACATGAAAATGGAAAGTCCACCGAAATAGCGGGAACGGGCGGAATCATCCGCCATGTATCCGAGACTGAACACATGGATCAGGAACCCAACAAATGCGACTACGAAGAGAAGCAAGCGGGCAGGTGCATCGAGTAAAAATCCAAACTTCAAGGCCCAGCCACCCATTTCAAACCAGGTGATATCCCAGCTGATAGGAGTATCCTCCGAATTAATAATGAGCAGAAGGGAAAGAAGCAGAATACCACCGGATGTAAAAACGGAAAGAAGGGAGGCCACATTCCCATTTTTCCGCAAAAAGAAAAGGGTAACCGCTGCGGAAAGCAGGGGAAGGAAAAGAAGACATAAAGAAAGGGTAATCATGGAACGATTAGTTTCTGAGTAACCTCATATCTTCGGAAAACACGCTGTCTCTCTTTTTGAACAGAGCCACCAGCAAGGCGAGTCCAACTGCTACTTCAGCCGCGGCAACAGTCATAATAAAAAAGACAAAAATACTGCCATCCAAATTCAGGGATGAACGAGAAAAGGCGACCAATGCAATATTGACTCCGTTGAGCATCAATTCCAGAGACATCAACATGAGCAGAACATTTCTCCGGATAAGCACACCCAAGAATCCAACCACAAACAAGAGAGTGGCCAGAATCAGAAAGTGATGGGGAGTGATCGATTCCATGATCTTATTCCTATGCCTGAGACTCCTGCTGCTTCTTGCTGAGAATAATGACCCCAACCATTGCCGCTAGAAGCATGAAGCCGGCAATTTGCAAAGGAAGCATGTATTTAGTAAACAATCCGAAACCAAATGCACTGACCTGAGTCGAAAATCCAAGGTTTTGACCACTGACATAGGGCTGGTCTTCGAGAGAAGGCCATAAGGTCCCCTCTACGGAAGATTCCGGGAGAAAGGACAAAAGAAGAATTCCCAGAAGAAAAGTGGCAGCGACACCTGCCAGTCCGGGTAACCAGGCAAGTCGGGCAGATTTTGCCCCCTGAGGCCCAACATCAAGCAACATAATGATAAAGAGGAAGAGTACCATCACTGCACCCGCATAGACCAGGACCTGAAGAACTGCTAAGAAAAAGGCGTCAAGCAATACAAATAAGGCAGCGACCCCAAGCATGGATACAATCATATACATGGCAGCGGTAACGGGGTGACGGGATAAAATCATCAACAATCCGCCCCCGACAGTGAGAACGGAAAAGACAACAAACAACCAGTCAACAAAGTTCATTCTATCAAAAAGAAACCAACCTTAATGATCGTTTCCTTCTTCCTCTGCGACTTTTTTCTTGTCCCATTTGTAGTGGAAATCAGGCAAGGTACCCCCAAGTTCATAGAGCTTTTGCTTGTTATTCACCATTTCCTCCCGTGAATAGCCGGACATGGAATACTGATCCTGTAAAAAGATGGCTTCTTCCGGACAAACCTCCTGGCAATACCCGCAGTAAATACAACGAAGCATATTAATTTCGAATTCCTGAGGAGCTTTCTCCACATGCTCGCGTTCTTCCTGATCTTCGGGTACCTCACCCGGGGTGATCCGAATCGCTTTGGGGGGGCATACAAATTCACAGAGCTGACAGGATACGCACTTTTCCCGGCCATTGGGATCTTTGACCAAGGTGGGCACCCCACGATAATTATCTGGAATCTTTGGTTTCTCCTCGGGATACTGCAAAGTGACCTTGGGCTTGAACATCGCCGTAAAGGTGGTCTTCAAACCCGTGGCAATCTGCGGAAGATAGGTTTTCTCAGACAGGCTGAGTGGTTTACGCTCGAGTACTACAGTCTTGGCCATGTTACACTCAGGGGTTGGGAAGGGATGAATGATCCAGCCAGGTAACCAAAATGATGTAGAATACCATATTGGCCAAAGCGAGAGGTAAGAGCTTGGTCCAACCAAGGCTCATTACCTGGTCGTAGCGGAATCGGGGAAGGGTCCATCTAATCCAAATAAAGAAAAAGATCAGAAAAATGGTTTTTGCGAGAAACCAGCCAACACCGAGAAGTGTACCCACCCAGGTCTGAGGCCATGGATCAGCCATGAAAGGAAGGAAATGCCATCCACCAAGGAAAATGACGGTGAAAATAGCGGAGCCAATGACAATATGGGCATACTCTGCGACAAAAAAGATACCAAACTTAAAGCTTCCATATTCAGTATGGAAACCACCCACCAGATCGGTCTCAGATTCTGGCATATCGAAAGGAAGACGGTTGGTTTCGGCAAATAAAGCGATCAGGAAAATGAGAGCAGATAGAGGTTGCACCAACAAGAGCCAAGCAGCACCCTCCTGCGAATTGGCAATCGCGGAAAGACTAAGACCAGAAACCGTACTTCCAGGCACTGCAACCCAGAGAAAAACAGGAAGCAGGGATAAACCCATAGCCAACTCATAGGAAATCATTTGGGCGGAGGAACGAATGCCTCCAAGGAATGGGTATTTACTGTTGGATGACCAGCCGGCCAAAACAATTCCATAAACCCCGAGAGAAGAGACTGCAAAAACGAAAAGGATACCAATTTCCAAATCTGCCAAAGCGAGGATACTGGATGATCCGTCAGGCCAGTACATTTGGCCAAAAGGCAACACCGTCATGGTGGTAAGTGCAGGGACCAATGCAACTAAGGGAGCAAGATAGTAGTAAAATTTATTTACATGCCCGGGGACAATTTCCTCCTTAAATAAAAACTTCAACCCATCCGCAAGTGGTTGAAAAATACCCAATCCACGAAGAAAAGGACCGATCAGGGGAATGGAACCAATGATGGGAAGAACTGTACGGTTAGGCCCCACCCTGCCCTGCATCCACGCACTTACTTTTCGTTCAGCCAGAACGGAATAGCCAGCCATAGTCATCACTGCCCCAACCATCATAAAAGCGGCAAGGACTTTTAAACCTACCAGGATCCAGGGATTGCTGAGCAGGGATTCGATCATGCAGGCTGTTTCTCGAGGTTGTAGTGCAAGGCCTGTTGCTCAACGAAAGGAAGTTCACTCCAGGAAGAGCCATCCAATTGGATACAATTTTTGAGCAACTCCTGATAAGAAATACCAGAAAATACCTGATTGGATTTTTCCGCAATCGCTGCCCAAAGATCAGATGGTACCGTACTGGGCTTATCTTCACCCGATAGACGGTGGTGAAGCTCTGAAATTAATTGCGTATCTCCCAAAACTCCGGCAGGTCCAGGAACTGCCTGCTTGAAGGATTGAAGAATGAAAGACCGATTAATAAAAGATCCAGATTTTTCGAAAACTGTAAGAGCAGGAAGAACAACTTTGGCCGCCTTGACCGACGAATTTTGATGAGTGCCCACATAGACGATGGGGACATTCATTTGTGATTCGCTAAGTCCAGATTCCTCAAGATCCTCAGAGAAAACCAGCAGGGCATCCACATCCCCCTGATCAAGTTTATTTCCCAAATCTGTAAGATGATCACTGGGATACTGTTCAATCAATTCGGTCGCCAATGCTCCGCGTAAGTTGGGGGTACGGTCCGCAGAAAGCAAAATACCATCATCCTCACCGAAATGACCGCGTAAAAATACTTTAGCATCCGTAGAAGCAGCAAGTTGTTTGATTAAAAAGAGTTCTTCAACGGTGGAGCGGGCACTGGCCACGATGCCCAGTTTTTTACCTTTGAGAATATCCCCTGCACGCTCGAAAGCATCGGAGGAGGATGCTTTTTCACCATCGATCTGGGATTGAAGCAAACGATCCTCTGATTTAACGGATTTGTAAAGCATACGCCCACTATCAGTCATCCAACTATCGTTGACCAAATCATTACGACGGGGAGTGATCCGGTGAATCACCCCTTCCCTGCTGGAAACAAGGGTGTTGCAACCGGCACTGCTCTCTGAGCAAATACTGGGTGTTTCCTTGAGGAACCATACCCTCATTTTAAAACGAAAATCCGTACTGGTAAGAGCACCAACCGGACAGATATCAACCGTGTTTAGAGAGTAATTATTGGCCAGTTCTTTTCCGGGAAAACAGGTAAGTGTGGAAAAACTACCCCGGTCCACAAAGCCAAGCACATCATCCTTGGCCACTTCCTGAGAAAAGCGGATACATCTGGAGCAAAGAATACAACGTTCATCATCCAGGGTGACCCTGGGTCCGAGACGGGTGCGTTTAGGCTTAACATTTTTTCTCTCCACATAGCGGCTGTATCCACGGCCATAATCAGTGGCAAATTCCTGCAACCTGCACTCTCCTGCCTGGTCACAAATCGGACAGTCCAATGGATGATTGACCAGGAGAAATTCCATAATTCCCTCCTGACAACCCTTGACCTTTTCCGATTCTGTACGGAGGTGCATGCCGGGAGAAACATTGGTGGCACATCCGATTACAGGCTTGGGGACCCAGCCAATCTTAGGACTGCCATCTTCTTCGAGAATGGCATCTCCAGTAGCCCGGTCTCTCATCGGAGTACCCATTTCAATCAAGCACATCCTACAGTTTCCTGCCACGCTCAAGTGGGAATGGTAGCAATAATGGGGAATTTCCTTACCGTGCAGAGCAGCTGCTTCAATTGCATTGATACCATTGGGCACCTCAACTTCCTTACCATTGAGGTTGATTGTGATCAGTTCCTGCTCTTTAGGAGAAATCATTGCAAACTAGATAAGCTGGAGGGATTTTTCGTTTCTTGGCTCATTATTTGATTTCGCTTTATTGACAAAATCATCCCTGAATTTTGAGATAAAACTCTGAGTGGGCCAGGCAGCGGCTTCGCCAAAGGCACAAATCGTACGCCCTTCAATTTGATTGGCCACGGAAAGAAGCAGATCTGCATCCTCCTCCCGGGCACCACCGGAGCACATTCTTTTGGTGATTTTGCGCATCCATAAAGAACCCTCCCGGCAGGGCGTGCACTGGCCACAGGACTCATGAGCATAAAAGGCATTAATATTTGCCATGGCTTCAACGATGTCGACGGTGTCATCCATCACGATAATTCCACCAGAACCGGACATACTACCCGCAGCCATCGGTCCGTCAAAATCGAGCGGAATATCTTCCAGACCCCAGTCAAATTCTGTGCCGTCTTTATGGGTACCCTTGAACCGCTCATCCGCCCGGAGAATCTTTGCCGATGAGCCACCGGGAATCACCGCTTTGAGCGAACGACCGGGGAGCAACCCCCCACAGACCCCAAAAATCATTTCACCGAGGGTAAGGGCGCCGCATTCAAATTCATAGTATCCTGGGCGTTTTACCTGACCGGACACACACCAGATACGAGTACCCGTGTTGTTGGGCTTGCCAATTTTGGCGAATTCATCCCCACCCATATCGATAATGTGTTTCACATTACATAGGGTTTCGACATTGTTCACGATCGTAGGGCACTGATAAAGCCCAAGAACTGCAGGGAAATAAGGAGGTTTGATCCTGGGATTGGGACGCTTGCCCTCCAAAGACTCAATCAGCCCTGTTTCCTCTCCGCAAATGTAAGCACCTGCTCCCCGATGAACCACAAGATCACAGGAGAAGTCAGTACCTAAAATATTGTTACCACAAAACCCATGCTCCTTGGCTTCCTCGATCGCACGGTTAAGAATCCGGGCACCTTCGAAAAATTCCGCACGGATATAAATAAATGCCTGTTTTGCTCCAATGGTGTAGGCGGCAATCATCATACCCTCAATCAATTGGTGAGGGTCTTTGTACATAATCTGACGGTCCTTAAAAGTACCGGGCTCGGACTCATCCGCATTGCAGATTAAATAAATTGGTTTACCGGATTTACGGTCGAGAAATTTCCACTTCATTCCGGCAGGAAAACCAGCTCCGCCACGGCCACGAACACCGGACTTGAGTACTTCCTCCCCCACATCCTCCGGTTTCATCCCAAAAGCTTTTTTCAGGATTTCATACCCACCTTCACGAAGGTAGCAGGAGATGCGGTTGGAATAGCCAGGATCATCCGCATGCTTGAGGATAATTCTTCTTTCTTTGGGTAATTCGGAAGTGTCCACAATTATTGACTAGGAGTTTGGGGATTCCTGAACAAGGCCTTCTTCATAACTGGTAAAGTCATCCGAAGACTCTAGTTTTCCCTGCAGAAGCAAATCAGCAAATTTTTCCGCCGATTCTCCCGCGACATTTTCATAAGTGCTTTCATCCACAATCACCACAGGACCCTGCCCACAATCTGCGAGGCATTCCATAAATTCCAGCGAAAACTCCCCATCCTCGCGGACATGTCCTTCTTTAACTCCAAGTTTTTCCTCCAAGGTTTTGCAGGTACCATAGGATCCGCGGAGTGCACAGGGTAAAGTCCGGCAGACACGAATATGTTTCTTACCCCATGGCTTTTCCCGGAGCATGGGATAAAAAGTAACAAGTTCCTTAATATTGATGGGATTGAGTTCAAGTTTCTCTGCAATCCATTCACAGGCTGCATCATCAACCGCTCCGATTTCATTTTGAACCAAATGTATCACCATCAATGCAGCACTTCGTTTTTCAGGATATTTGGGAATAACCTCATCGATTTGAGATAAGGTATCATCCGATAGATTAAGTGAGTTTTCCATCGTCACTAGGTCAGCGGTCACATTCCCCCATCACAAAATCCAAGCTGCCTAAAATTACTGTAATATCGGAAAGCATATGACCAGGGGCCAGTTCTTCCAAGATACTGAGGTTGCAAAAGCTAGGAGCCCTGATTTTTAAGCGATATGGGACACCGCCACCCTTGGAAACAAGATAAAACCCAAGAGCACCCTTGGGATTCTCTGCCTCGAAGTAGACTTCACCTGGTGGCACCTGGGGTCCTTCTGTGACAATCATGAAATTCTGGATCAATTCCTCCATACTGGACATGATTTTTTCCTTGGGCGGAGCAAATATCTTTTTGGCATCTTCGCAATACCATGGACCACCAGGGAAGGAAGCAATCACCTGCTTGATGATTAAAATGCTTTGCCTAACTTCCTCGATACGAACGAGATAACGATCATAGCAATCCCCTTTGGTTCCGATTGGCACATCAAACTCGTACTGATCATAACCACTGTAGGGTTTGTCTTTGCGTAAATCCAGATCCACACCCGAGGCACGGAGATTGGGACCGGTCAAGCCATAGGCGATCGCTTGGTCCTTGCTGATGGCACCGATTCCCTCAGTACGGTCAAGGAAGATACGATTTCTGGTGAGCAGTTTTTCAACTTCATTAATCGCCTTGGGCAACTGATCACAAAATTTCTCCACCCGAGGGAGCCAGCCATCAGGAATATCACGGGCTACCCCGCCAATTCGGGTGTAACTTGTGGTAAAACGGGCACCGGTTAATTCCTCGAAAAGGGTGTAAAGTTTTTCACGCTCAGTGAAGGTGTACATGAAAGGAGTCCAGGCTCCAGCATCCATCCCAAAAACCCCCATACCGAGAAGATGGCTGGAAATACGGGCCATCTCGCAAACCAGCACTCGGATAGCCTGACAGCGGGCAGGTACCTCGATTCCCGCAAGATTTTCCACGGTCAAGGCATAAGCCACATTATTGGCCAGAGGAGCCAGATAATCCAAACGGTCCGTGTAAGGAACAAATTGGTTGTAGGTCATGTTCTCGGCGATCTTTTCATCGCCGCGGTGAAGATAGCCAAGCACAGGATCACATTTGGTGATAATATCCCCATCCAGCTCCATCATTAATCGAAGAACGCCATGAGTGGTGGGATGAGAGGGCCCAACATTCAGTGCCATCCGTTCATTTTCGGAATAAGCGGCCGCACGGGCTCCAATATCTCCCACGGAAATCTCTTGGGTGGTAGTGGTACTCATGATCCTTTGATGGATTCCTCCGTCCAGCTTTCATCCTTTGCCCGAGGCTCGGCGTCACTCATCCTACCATTCCCTGAGGAAACAAAGGGACCACCCATCATTGGGGCAGGGTCTACATCCGCCCCGGTCACTTCCGCAACATCTGCCGCAGGTAAGGGAACATCGATCCCGGCAAGTGGAAATTCCTTGCGCAGGGGAAAATATGGATACTCATCCCACATCAAAATTCTTTTGAGGTTTGGATGGTCAGTAAATTTAATCCCAAACATATCGAAGGTTTCGCGCTCATGCCAATTGGCCGCAGGAAAAACCGAACTGATGGAGGGAATTTCGGGTGCCTCGTTGTCTGCACAAGCGATGTGAGCACGGAGATAGGTACGGTGAATAAGGGAATAAAGATGAAGGACGACAGAAAACCGGGTGTCTGCAGTTTCCCCATGATCGACCGCAGTGAGATCAACCAATAAATCAAAAGTTTCCTCATCCCGGAGATGCCTGGAGAATTCAATCACTGAATCTGCGGGACAGTCGAGGGTCAGGCAGTCTTCCCGGTGTCTCAGCGAGAGGTATGAACACTTGCCAAGTAAGGACTTAACGAAGTCGTCGTCGATCATATCAGACAGATAAATCTGCAGTTTCCTGCTTACCCCTAAGGTTCTTGACCGAAGATTCGTTGCCAATTTTATCCTGCAATTTCATCATCGCGTCAAGAAGAGCTTCAGGACGGGGCGGACATCCACTCACGTAGACATCCACTGGCACAATCGTATCCACTCCCTGCATCACTGCATAGGACCTGTACATCCCACCGGTGGAAGCACAGGCACCCATGGCCACAACCCATTTTGGATCACCCATTTGGTCATAAATTCTACGAACCACCTCGGCCATTTTGTAAGTCACCGTGCCAGCCACGATCATACAGTCTGATTGCCGTGGTGAAAAACGCATCACTTCCATCCCAAACCGCGAAATATCATAGCGGGAGGCAGCAGATGCCATTAATTCAATCGCACAGCAAGCAAGCCCCATCGGCATGGGCCATACAGAATGCTTGCGAATCCAGTTGATAACCGCGTCCGCCTTGGTGACAATTACTTCACCTTCTACCTTGCTGTTGTATCCGACTTCGTTGGATATCATCCCTGCTTTCTAAGCGATTGAGGGAAACACGCAAACCTGAAAAGCAAAGTAATCGCTAAACATAGTTCAGCTAATGACCTGGAATAAAAAAGGTTTTTTTTGATCGTTGACGCAACCAGCGATTCTTGGCATTTCAATTCTTCGCAGATTGCACAGTGGAGAGGTGACAGAGTGGCCGATTGTGCAGCATTGGAAATGCTGTGTACCGCAAGGTACCGCGGGTTCGAATCCCGCCCTCTCCGCCACTTTAGGAAGAGGCAACTAGAGCACTTTACCCAGTCTAAGCGTTTCGGATGAAAACTTTGGCGTTTCCGGAATATTCCACCTCTGCCAGGTCAAGTTTCGCAGGAGCACTGACCGGGTCCGCTGCACCGGGAGCACTGGCTTTACCTGCAACCAGAATTGCCACTTTTCCGTAGAGATTTGCTTTCTCACCGTCGGCGGGAGCCATCACTTCTCCCTCGCTGAGCCAGCGTCTTAATTGAATCTGACTCCAACCGTTGTAGGGTTCACGGTTGCCCAGTAGATTCTCAGCAAAACGCATAGCTGCAGTTTTCCATAGACTACCAGACAATTCAGGAGAATCGGCCATGATTGCCTGCATAGCTTCCGTGGTTAACCAAAGGGCCTGCACACTGGAATCTGCCACTACGGTAGCAGTACGGGGAACACCAGCGAGGACTGCCATTTCGCCAATAACAGCACCACGACCCATAATATCGACCACCACATCCCCAATGGAGACTTTGATACTTCCTCGGGTAATTACGATCAGTCCATTTCCGTCATCCCCCTGTTTCATCAGGGAATCTCCGGAATTGTAAGTCCGGTTCTCCGAAGCCTGGATAATTTTATCAATCACCTGATCAGGCATACCTTTGAGCCATACCACTTCACGCAAAACTTCCACAGGTTCGGGAAGGCGCAGAACCAAAGGACTTTCCATCACATCTTTCATCCGTTCCTCCACAGCCGTAATCATGCGGTCTGATTCATCCGCCTCGAGCATGCCCTCGGCTTTCATCTTTTTGATCGAACTACGCTCGTGATTGAGCACGGAGCGGATCGCATCCTTGGTTTCAATCCCCACCGTGGACTCTGGATAATTCTCGTGCATATCGCGAATGAATTTGAGCCCTGCGAGGCGGTTTTGTCTGATTTCATCCTTCAGCAGTTTGGACGCCTGCTTTTGTTTTTCAGGATCACCAGTTTCATCAAGTTCACGGACCAAGGAATCCACCATTTTTGCCATCGCCTGCTGTGCGATTACGAAGGCTTTTGCAGAATCATAACCAATAGTGATTTTTTCAGAAAAATGACGTTTGAGCAAAGGAACATCCTTGAGGGCCTCGCTCAATTTGCTGACTGTGCAAATATCATTGAGATAATCCCGCTGCATCAGAGGAACTTTTCCCTGTAAGTCAAGAAACTCACTTAGGTTATTGTCCAGCAAAGCAACCGCCTGGGCACTGAGCAATCCAGACCGGAACTGAGACCAGTAACTGCTACGCTCTTTTTCCAGGAGTCGTCTCCTGGTTTCCGCAAGTGTATCCATCTGCTCTAGTTCCTGCGAAGTAAGAGGATAGGAAACAGGATCAGGAAGATAATTGCGAACCAGTCCCCAATTTGCCCCGCTCAGAAAGCGATCATCTTTCAAAAGATCCATTTCCTTTTCACAACCAGTGGCGATACTTCCGGAGGCATTTGAAAACATCAATTTTTTAACCGCAGGTAGTTCCGTCAAACCCAGTCCATTTACCAGGAGTTTTACCGTGGTTGCATTGACCAATAGGGTAAGTAGTACAATCCCGGAAATGAGGAAAAGAAACTGGTCCCTTACCCTCGAGGAAATGCCAACCAGGGAGGCCTGTGCAATCGCACCGCTCCCCTCTCCCAGAATCACCACACTCTTTTGGCCGGAAGCCAGATCCGCCCGCAGATCGGCCGCATTTTGGGTGGTAAAAGAGCCAAGAATCGAATCTGCTCGGTCTGTACTCTGGGAGACGGAAACAATCTGCCCGCCCTGTACCACCACATCCGCATGGGAAATTGCTTTGCCCTGAAAATAGTTGGTGTTCTCCTTGGTCAATAATTGCTGGCCCATTTCCTTATCCACGATAAAGGCTGAGGTGGTTGATCCGTTGTATCCAGAGCCCCCCTCTTCAACCACAAATTCATAGCGTAAATTTTCGGAATATACCACCAACGCAAGTGCCAATCCGATCGCTCCGCGCAAGGCTCCCCACCAGACAACCACAGCATCTTTTCCGGGTAATCCATAGCCCGCCTTCCGCATCAGCGGATAGAACATCCCCATATTGATCGCCCGTACCACATGAATGGCGAGATAGACCAGCCCGAGAATGGCAAAGTCCATACCCGTGGGCTGTGCTTTCTGGGCAATGACCACGCCGACCACGATGAAAATGATTACATTGGCCGCAAATGCAGTGAACTCCCAGAACTCATGCATGAAGTGCTCAACTTCCGGGCTGATCCGGGTACGTCCAAGTCCAGCCATAACGATACCCAGGGCAACCAATCCGAGTACGCCCGATACATGAAAAAAGTGTTCGCAGACAAAGAAAACTGCATATGAAGCAACCAAAACAACAGTGATTTCGATCAGTGGATCGTTGAATACTTTCCTTACCCACATAATCGCCACCAAACCAATGAAAACCCCCACCAATCCGCCAGCTGCTCCTATTTTACCAAATCCGACAGCGGCACTGCCGATAAAGCTACCGGTGCCAAGAAAAGCCTCCGCTCCAGTGACTACCCCGATCAATAAAACAAAAGCAACGATAGCAGTACCGTCATTAAGCAGAGACTCACCTTCAATCAAAGTGCCCAGTTTTTTGCTTGCTCCCAATTCCTTGAGCAAAGCAACCACGGCAACCGGGTCCGTCGCACTCACCACCGCCCCAAATAGCATCGACGATAAAACTAGAAAGGCACCCGCATCCACATTCCATTCTTCCAGCACCCCGCCAGGGCCCCCAAAAACAGATACCATGCCGACAAAGGCCAATCCACTCATCACTGTGGCGGTGACGATGCCTGGCCCGGCCAGATAGAAGGCATTGAGGAATGACTTTTTGAAAGTATGAACATCCAGGGCAAAACCTGCCTCAAAAATAAGAATGGGTAAAAATACGTAAAGAATGAGGTGACCATCCAGGTTGCCCCCCCAGGAAATTGCCCCACTTAGGGTATCAATAAACTTGCCCCATAAAGTATTCACCTGTTCGACCGCATGCCCATCGTGTGAAGAATGTCCACCATGGGGACCATAGGCCCGATTCAGTGCCCCCATTCCCAACCCGATAAGGAGAAGGAGAACCGTAAAAGGCAAAGGAATACGCTGAAGAAAATGCCTGGTGGCTGCACCGATGACCAGTGCCATAATCAAAAAGAATAATCCGTAAAGATAATCATGACCTCCTCCGGAGGACGCTAAAACTTGAGGAAAAATCGAATGCATATTCATGTGGGTCTTAGGAGATGAATTTTAGAGCCTATTCAGTGGAGCGTAAAAGGCGCGAAGGGAAAGGACGTTTTTGGGGAATTACAGGAGGGCGAGAATCAGAAACTTGAACATTACCGGATTGACCCAATCTTTTGGGTCTGCCCTCGAGTAACTCACTCAGAGGATCGGAAGAAAAGTCAGAATCTTTGTAAGACGAAGAGGAAGGAGGTGTTGAGGGGATAATTTCATAGAATTTATCACTTTTGGCCTCGCCTACATGGGCATTATAAGAAGTCGATATCATCTGTTTCTGGGCAAGTGCCATTCCGTAGAGGGACTTGGAAAGGCTCACCGAGTTAGGGAAACCGGAAAGCAAGTAGGAGCTCTCAATCAAAGTTTCGAGTTTGATGTTAAATTTATCCCCAAAACCGCCATTTTGGGGCAAAACGAAAAGCAGATCCCCAGGAAGTACAATTTGATGGGATTTGGATGATGGAATCTCCAAATGGATCTTCCCCAGAACACCAATTATTTTAAATCCGCCATTGGGTTCCACATTTAAGAGACAAATTCCGGAACCTTCCATATTTATGGACACATTCGGTCCTTCTACCAAGATTTGGTTCGAAATTTTTCGGGATCGTAAAAAGAGTGAACCTGCATGTAATTGAATCGCTTCTTCTTCGATGGTAAACTTGGACTCAGAACCGAAGCGGAATTGGAAACCTGCGGAAATCGTTTCAATTCCGCTTCTAGGCCGGACCGAAACCAGTACATCTTTGGGCAAAAAAGTAGCTTTTGTCAGGGTGTGGTTTTTCTTCCCCTCAAAGGATGCGACTGCTCCGTCACCCTGGGAATAGATCAACAAATGTGAGTTCGAAGCACTTAATGGAAAAGTTAAAACGAAAAGTGCAATAGGAATATTCCATAACCTACTCATTATGGGATCAAAGTAAAACTATCTACTCAGGTCAAACTTTCTCGGTGGAAAAAATTTCACATTCGTTCAAAGGGGAATGATACAGAACTACTAAACAGATATTTTTACTCCACGTCTGAGATAAGCGGGAACATCAAGATCCTCTCCATCGTAAAGATTACGATCCGGCAAATTGTCAAAAATACCACGCTGGTTTTGATCTTCCATAAAATCAAAAGTGTTTTGGGAAAGTGCTTGAGGGTCAGCCTTGTTAGCTTTGGCTTGTTTTGGTGGTTTTGAGGTTTTAGTTTTTTTGGGCTTCGAAGATGACAGGCGGGAGGGATGGGATGATTTCACTGGAGTTGTGGCCTGTAAAATTTCCTGCCCCGAAGAAGGAGCAATATCTGCGGAACCGGAAATGGGGCCCAAATCAGTGGCTCCAAGAACGGTAATATCTACACCGTCTCCCATGTTTTCATCGATGTGAGCACCAAATACAACGTTCTCACCGGCTTTAAACTCCTTGCGGATTTCTTCAGCAATACTGTTGAGAGCAGACATTCCCATACCAGCTCCACCGTTGATAAAAATAACCAGGGTATCAGCAGCCTTGGAAACATCCGGTAAATGAAGCATCGGGCAGAGCATTAATTCACGCAGGGCCTCACGCAGGGCATCCTGACCCTGCCCACTGCCATATCCAAAGAGGGTTCTGCCTGCCCGGTGATTGAAGGCACGATTCAGATGAACGAAATCCACATCAATCATTCCCTTCTGAAAAACAAGTTGGCAAATGGCTGAAATCCCTCGGCTAACATTACGGCTCGCCTCCGCAAAACACTCAAGAGCAGTGGCATCCTTTCCTCCCATCTGTAAAAGGGAATCATTGGGTAAGGGAACCACAGCATTGGCATGTTTCCTAAGATCCTTGAGACATTCCTCTGCCTGGGCATGCCGGGATTTCTCCCAGCTAAAAGGCATTGGGGTAAAAGCAAAAACCAGAGCTCCGCTTTCACGGGCAATCCGGGCCACAACCGGTGCGACCCCGCCTCCGGTTCCCCCTCCTAGTCCAGCAAGAAGGAAAACCAGGTCCACTCCATCCAGTTGTTTACGGAGAAGATCTTTCTCCTCTTCAATCGCTCGTCTTGCCAATGCATATTCCCCTCCGGTGCCCATTCCCCGGGTATGCCGGCGACCAAAGGATAATTTTTCGGACGCAAGGGAGTCGGACAGGGTTCTCAGGTCCACATCCATCGCGAGGTTATCCACCGCATCAAAATTGTCGAACCGCAGGCCATCAATTAAGGAAACACCTGCTCCCCCCACTCCAATGATCTTGGCCCTAATGTTGCAAATTTCATTTCCCTGGTGAAGGGAGGGACACATATCCAGAAAGTTTTCTTGGCTCATTTTTATTTTGGGGTTGAGGTTTAAAAAATATTTACAATCAGTTGGCTCACATGCCTAAAAGACCTCCTATTTTACCCAAGAGAGAGGACTCTTTCCTGGGGGTACCTGGCAGGGTATGGTCCTCCAATGCATAATGTAAAAGACCGAGGACCGAAGCGTTTTCCGGATGTGCAATATCGGGGGAAATCCCCACCGGGAAAACTCCTTTTCTTACGGGAACTCCAAGAACTTTGGAGGCTACAACTTCAATGCCTGGAAGTTTGGAGCCCCCCCCTGTTAGAATGACTCCCCCACCCATCTCATTTGGGTCAATTAGATCACCCAACTCTTTGGAAATGATTTCGAAAAGTTCCACGATGCGGACATGAATAATGTCGGTAATTGCCTTACGGGTAACTTTGCGGTCACCAATAGTTTTGTTCCCAATAATCCATACCTCTTCCCCACTGTCCGCCTCATCCGGTAAGGCTTTGCCGTATTCCAGTTTTAATTCTTCGGCATAAGGTTCAAGAATACGCAAACCCATGGAAAGATCTCCGGTAACATGGTCCCCTCCTACGGAAATTACACCCGTGTAAGCGAGATTTCCCTGACGGTAGAGTGCAAGATCAGTTACGCCAGCTCCCAGATCTATGACCAGAGTACCAGCTCTGCGCAAATCGGGACCAGCCACCAAAGTGGAGGAGGCAACCGAAGAGAGAATCAGGTCATCAATATCCAGGCTGTAACTGCTGGCAACATCGAGATTTTTCTGAATCGCTTTATTTTCGCCGTCAATGGACCAATAAATTAACTCCACTTTTTGACCAATCGAGCCAACTGGATCTTCCACCGGGTTACCGTCCAGCAAAATGGGCATGCGGACATGGTGAACATAGGAGCGTCCCTCAGGGGGCTGTCTTCTCCGTGCTTCATCTGCAGCACGCTGAAGATCCTCAGGTTTCACCCGCCTGTCCGCGGAGGAAACATTGGCACTTCCCCGCAGAACCATTCCCTTGAGATGAGTGCCGGTTTGAGCCAGATAGATAGAATCAATCGTGGTGCCAGACATTTTTTCCGCCTCTTCAATCGCAGAGTGTACACAGGTAGCCACACTTCTGAAATCGATAATTTCTCCTTTTCTCATTCCTTCATTGGAACGACTGGCCATCCCCACAATGCTCAGTCTCTTATTCTCCCCGACCTCGCCAATCAGAACTTTTGCATGAGAAGTTCCTATTTCAACAGCTCCTATTATTTTACTCATATTTTAGCGATACGGGGGTTATATTTTAGCGAACACGGAACGGTCGTGGGATAAATCGATTGATCTGACAAATCTGGACTGACTAAATCTCGGTTCAGTAAGAAGGTAGCGCAGACGCTTCATTTGGCTCGCAAATCCACTGGGAGAGAAACGAATCTTTCCCACTTTTTTGGATTCAACCATAATGTGAGCACCAGGATCCGAATCCGCAGGCCGCTCGTAGGAAACCACTCGCCAGTTACGGTATAAATCTGGATAATCTCTTCGGGCGAGTTCTAGCAAAGGGGCTACCATGGGAATTCCGGAAAGTTTCTCAAAACCATCAGCCTCAGAATTTGTCTTTAACTGACCGGCAGAAATTCGAAGAGATGGAAGACTGGATAACCTTGATTTGGAGTATCCTTCACCGCGATAGATTGCACCATCTGCAGAGATCAGCCAATCCGCGAGACCTCTCTCCTTATCGCGCAAGCGAACCACCAGCAGGGGATGCTTTTCTTTGATGGTAACAATCAATTTATCAGGAAAGATTCTACTGATCTGAGCACCATGAATTTGCTCTTCCTTTACCAAGGCATGGTATAATTTCTCCAGATCAATATCCATCAACGAGCGTTTCCTCAATGGACCAAACCAACGGGAAAACCACTGATGTGTGAGCACTCCGTCCGAAGAAAATTGAATTTGGCGAATTGGAACCGATCCGACCGATAAACTGATACCTGATTCAGGGGAAGAGGTTTCTCCAAATTCATTCCATAAAAGAAAGCTACCTGTACCCAGCAGGATCACCGAAATTAGACCCAGCTTTAATCTAAAGTTTATTTTTTTGCGTAAGGCAGGACCGGAAACCGAGCGACGAGAGGAATTACTTTTCAGACTTTTCCAGCCAGCACTTAGTGAAAGATCGGATTTTGATTTTTTTTTCATTTTCTAGGCAGCAAAATTATGAACCTGGCCAGTTTTTTGGAGCAGCCTGTTCCATGCAGGTTCGATGAGTTTTTTACATAAATGATCAAAATTATAACCGGCACAGGATGCACTCTTAGGCAATAAACTGGTGGGGGTAAGGCCAGGTATTGTGTTGAGCTCTAAAAAGTATGCTTTCCCGTCCTGATTAAGAATGAAATCCACCCGGGCAAAGTCCCGGCAATTACATTGAGCAAAGGCTTCTTCCGTCGCCCACTTTAATTCACCCTCCACCTTGCTGTCCAATACCGCTGGGAATTTATATTGTGTGGAACCGGCGGTGTACTTGTGGTTGTAATCGTAGACTCCACCTTCAGGTATAATTTCCACAATTCCCAGCGAGTTATTGTGCAGCATGCCCACACTAATTTCCCGGCCAAGAATTCTTTCCTCCAGCATCCAGTTTCCTTTTCCCAGGGTATTAAGCACTTCGAGTAAATGGGCCGATCCGGAAATCATATGAAGGGCGACACTGCTCCCTTGATCCGTTGGTTTTAAAACCATTTGTTGGCCAAGTTTTTTGACTGCTTCCTCAGTATCGACCGAATCAGGAAATTGAAAACATAAGTCCCTAGCTACAGTCAGTCCAGCCAAAGCAGCGGCCTCCTTTGCCTCAGCCTTATTCATACAAAGCCTGCTCGACTCAATACCACTGCCCGCATAGACAAACCCGCCGTCCTCCAAGAGTTGCTGTAAGGATCCATCCTCCCCAAAGGTTCCATGAACCGCAGGAAATATAACATCGGTTAAAGGATCGAGATGGGGAGGTAATTTTTCTTCGCTTATCACCACCAGATCGACGGGGAAATACTTTTGTAAAGACTCGTGTAAAGAGCTACCTGATGCCAAGGAGACATTCCTTTCCGATCCCACTCCCCCAGTAAGCACGACAATTTTTTGTTCCCCACTCATCTCAAAATAATCAGGACAAATACTGCTCCCATGATTTGCCCAGTAAATTCACCTCTGGTTCTAGGGTAAGTCCATGCGACTGCTCAACGCGCTGACGCACTTTTTCAATCAACTGAATAACCTGAGTGGCGGTGGCATCTCCATTATTTACAATAAAATTGGCATGCTTGGCAGAAACCACAGCCCCACCAACTTTTTCTCCCTTAAGTCCGGCCTGATCGATTAACCAACCGGCAGATGTTTCTTCTGGATTACGGAAAACACAGCCAGAACTTGCCTGACGGGGCTGCGAATTACTTCGTTGTTTCGACATCTGATCGATGACCCGACGAATCTCCTGGTGATGCATTTTACCACTAGCTTTCAGCTTTGCCCTGAGTGCGATTCCTTCGTAAGCCTCTTTGCAGTAGCGGTAGCCAACTTCCAGCTCCGTTCCGGCAATTTGCTGAATCTCGCCATTGGGAAGAAGGAAGCTCACCCATTCGACCAAGTCGAAGGTTTCCCAGCTCAATGCCCCGGCATTCATCCTTAGGGCTCCACCAAGAGTACCAGGAATGCCTTCAAAAAATTCGAATCCTGCCAATTCATGTCTGCAGGCAAATTTACAGATCTCATTGAGCCGAACCCCGGTACCCACGATAATGGAATCATCACTGTGGAGGGAAATATCAGACCAAAATTTACCCCTTAATTTTAGCACCAATCCATTGAATCCCTCGTCTGGGACAATAAGGTTGGATCCGCGCCCCATCATCGACCTGGAAATATCAAAAAAACGACATGCTTCAACCAGTGTTCGAAGATCTTCTGTGTTTGCCGGCTCACCATACCATCGTGCAGCTCCTCCGACTCCCATCGTGGTCATCGATCCAAGGGGCTCATGGTTTCTGAGGACTGTATCGGGAGATAATCGCTTCTCTAGATAGTTTGAGAATGCCTTCCCCTTATCTCCTTTGGCTATTTCCCAGAACGAATAGGCCTTGGCCCAGCGGTCAATGTCCCCTGCTCCCACAAACAACAATTGGTCTTTATCGCCACTCTGATTTGGGCAGTATAAAGACTTCTTCAGATCGGAAAATTCAGGATAAACTTTGGTATCCTCCCGCAGACGCGGGGGGAGATATCCGGTTAGGGATTCCACCGATCCGGATGCCTGATACTTTTCGAAAGCAGAGTAAGTGGGCAATAAATGTAACTCATCTGCCTGCCCCAGTTCCTCGGCAAAGGATTGAGCCAATAAACCGGTACGGGAAAAACGGTGGGGCTGAAAAACCACTTTAACCAAATGATCAGGCAGTTCCTTTCTTCTGAGTTCGAGGAAAGAACGGATTTCCGTGGGGTGATGGGCATAATCCTCCAAAATGGTACGATGATCATTTTCAAAGAGTTTGGTTTGACGTCGTTGAACTCCGGGAAACTGGGAGAAATCAAGGGCTGAGAAATCCAAACCCAGTCCACGGGCCACCGCATGCACCGCATTGAGGTTCGCAAGAGGAAAGAGGGCGGGATCCTCTGAGGTTTGAAAAGTTTCTATCACTCTAAACTTTTGTCTTTGTGCCCATGGATGAAATTCTGATGATTCCGGATACACAATCGTATGCTTGGTGCGCTCCAGCAATTGCTTGTAGGTATCCAGCAAAGATTCCTTCGATTCGTACTGATCGACATGATCCCATTCACAATTCAACACTACCGAAAGGTAGGGAGAAAACTGGTCAATGGTGCCGTCACTTTCATCCAGCTCCACCAGTACCCATGGGGAATGGATGTATTTGCCTGCAGGTATGATATTCCCTTCGAATAATCCTCCAACCAAATAGGAGGCGGGATAATTTATTTGAGAGAATGCCCAGGCGAGCATGGCGGTGACACTGGTTTTCCCATGGCTTCCCGCAATTCCGATCACTCTTTTGCGCTGGAACAACTGTGCAAGAAAGTCACCTCTGCGGAAAATAGGAATTGCTTGATCCCGCCATGGCTTCAGTACTTCGCTATCCTCCGGAATGGCACTGGATCGGATGATACAGTCAGGCATTTTCTCTGGCAACGGATCGCTTAAAATCCTGATCCCTACCTCAGAAAGCTGGGATCGGAGAGGTTCCTTAAAATTATCATCAAATGCCTCCACTCTGACACCAGCTTCTTTGAGATATAGAGCTAGAGGTGCCATCCCCATACCACCGGCTCCCAATAGAAATACTTTCCTAGGTCTTTTCATGCAGCAGCCTGGAGATGTTCAGATCTGGTTAGAAGATCTTCACGATCAAAGGAGTGAACGATATCCCATGCCATTTTCAGGGCAACATCCCCGCTATCCAGGGCAAAAAGATTTCGCCGTAAAATAGCCCGAAATTCTTCATTAAACATTACCTCACGGATCTCTGAAAGAAGAAATTCTTCCAGTAAATGATCCTCGCAAACAATTGCCCCCCCTTTGGCTTCAAGATAGTTGGCGTTGAGCAACTGATGATTATCGGCGGCGTAAGGATAAGGAACAAGAACAGAAGGTACACGACAGCGGATAATCTCGGCAATAGCCCCTGCCCCTGCCCGAGATACCACCAAATTGGCCGCGGATAAAACAATATTCATATCATCCGTAAAAGGGACAAATTTGCTGGTTAATACCCTTCCTCCTAGCCCTTCCATTTGTAAGGTTCCAGAACTCTCTTTATTAAGCCCTGTTAGACAGTAAACGGATATTCCATCCTCTGCTAAATGCTGGAGGTTTTGTTTAACCCACTGATTCAAAGATGAAGCACCCTGACTACCACCCAGTACAACCAGTAATTTTTCTGACATCGGAATACCGAGAATTTTACGGGCCCGATCCATGGGAATCCTGCGAAAATCCTGTCGCAAAGGATAGCCAATATTAACTGTTTTCTCTGAAGAAATTCCATTCATCCACATACCCTCAGGCAAATAAACACGATCCGCCCGGCGGGCCAGAAACCTCACGGCACGGCCTGCAGCCCGGTTTGCCTCATGTACGAAAAGAGGAATGCCTAAAGATCGAGCTGCAACCGCTGGTCCAAAAGTGGAAAAACCGCCAAATCCAATCAATAGATCAGCTCCCACCTTTTTGTAAAACCGGCGGGCACGGATGAACGAACGGAGAAACCCCTGTCCGAATCGAAACAGACCACCGACTGTTTTAATCAGGGGTGCACCAGGCATGGATACAAAACTTATCTTTCCATATTTTGAAGCAAGCCGGGAATCCACTTCCTTTTGACTGGTAAAGAGCCAGGTGGGATAACCCTTTTCCTCAAGAGCCTGAGACAGGGCTATTCCGGGAGTCAAATGACCACCCGTACCCCCACATGCAATCACAACATTCTTCATAGTTCCCGAGGACGTAGATTTAAAGGTAGGTCCCAGCGTCGAAGAACATTGATCACCAATCCGATCATTACAAAAGTTACAATCAGATTGGATCCACCATAGCTGATAAAAGGCAGGGACATTCCTTTGGTCGGCATGGAACCAGTGACCACCCCCATGTTGATAATGGCTTGCAGGGAGACAAAAAGAATGGCACCCATCGCAAGTAAATATTCGTAGAGACTTCTTGCCTGCCTCAAGCGCCAGCACACCAGTCCGAAGAGTAGAAGAAAACATAGGAGAATCCCCAAGGTGAAGACCAATCCAAGTTCCTCCCCGATCACCGGGAAAATAAAATCAGTGTGAGCCTCGGGTAAGAAATGCATCTGCTGCCTGCCCATTCCCAGTCCCACTCCCTCGAGACCACCCACTCCAAAAGCGAGAATTCCCTGCCACAACTGGTAGGAACTGTCATTGGCATTTTCTTCGACATTCAAAAAGGAGGTCACCCGGCGGATACGTACGGGATCAAAATAAACCAAAATGGAAAATCCAATGACCGCCAGACTGGCCACTGGTAGCAACCAGCGCAGGCTGGTGCCTGCTTGAAACATCAGGGTAGCTCCGACCGCACCACAGAGAAATGCTGTTCCAAAATCTGGTTGAAGTAAAATTAATCCAGCAATCAGGCCAAGGAGAATAGATGGTATCATAAATCCCTGGGTGAAAGTGGTAATTTTTCTTTGGTTCGAAGCAAAATAATGAGCGAACAACAGAACCAAACCAATTTTGGCAAATTCCGAGGGCTGGATTCGTAAGGGACCCAATCCAATCCATCGCTGGGCACCATTTACTTTGACTCCAATTCCAGGGAGCAAGGTCAGCACTAGGCCAAGGATGCAAAGACCGAACAGCAGGGGGGTAAAACGGCGTACCAGGCTCAGGTCAACATAAGCCATATAAGCACCAGCACCAAGGGAAAGTAAGAGCCAGACAGTCTGCTTGGACAACAAATCTTGGGCACCACGAACCGCACCCGCACTGAAGAGCATAACCAGACCAAGTGTGGTCAGACACAAAGATGCAACCACCAAATAAGCGGTCACCCAATTGGTCTTTCTGGATAAAGTTACTTCTATCGCCAATCTCCCATCTTCTCGTATTAAATCACACCCATTTTTCCCACTCTTTACTGCCCTCTCCTAGGGACTTTCAGAAACATCAATAATGGGCCGGTCATCTGCGGATGAATCATTAAAAAAGTCCTGCAAAGTGGATGACGGATCTGCAACCGAAGCCGGTGCCTCGGCTCTGGGTAAAATCACATCATTTTGCGGGAATGACGGTTCTCCGCCACTCTGGGAAACAATCAAGGATTGGCCAGCCCGGATCATCCCAGGGTTGGAAAGTCCATTCCACTCCATCAGCTCACTGACAGAGACCCCATAAATGGCCGATATTCTACTCAGGTTATCCCCTTTTTCCACCTTATGAGTGGTAGCACCAGGAGGAAGCGAAGGGGCAACAGGAAGAGGTGCATCCAGTGGAGAGATTCCACCTGGAATGGAGATGGACTGGCCTACGCGGATCACTGAAGACAGAGTCAGATTATTTTCCCTAAGCAATGCACTCAGGGCGACTCCGTAGCGCCTGGCGATTCCGGAGAGAGTGTCTCCTTTTTGAACTTCATGTATGGCATCATTTCCCGATAATGGGGAAACAGGGTCTGGCTGGGCAACGGGTTGAGGAGCCAATGTATTGGCGGCAGGAATCATGACCTCCTGCCCAATGGAAAGCCGGGAATTTTGATTAATACTTGGATTGGCATTGAGTAAATCTGCCAATGATACCCCATTCTTGCGTGCTATTCCCCAAAGAGTATCCCCACGCTGAATTTTGTAGATGGTTAAATCGGACGGACGAAGACCGATTGGCTGTACCGGAATTGATGGAGGTACAATTACTGATGGAGGGGCAGGAGGAATAACAACCCGAGGCTCTACAGGGACAATGAGTTCTCCTGGTTTTGGACGGGTTGGTGCAGCAAACACTTCCTGCTTCGGATCTCTCTTGGCAGGAACAACGAAGTCCTCAGAATCCTCAACTCCCTGATTAAAGGAATCACCAACCTTGTCCTGAATCGCAGAATCATTTTGATTCACTCCGGGACGAACTCCTGCCGTCTGGCAGCCGGGTTGAATCATAACGAGTAAAATAACTCCAATATGCAATGAGAGAACAATACCGAATACTTTTGATAGCTTCATACTAATAATTTCCTGCTTGGGGTGTGTAAATGACTACCTTCCTGCGTACCTTTTAGAACCGTGTTCTTCAAATCCAAAACGAGTTGAATAAAAGAATTTCCCCGATCCAGGTAGTTTTTGAAATGATCAAAGCTGGCAAAGCCCGGACTGAATAGGATATCCACTGCTTTTTGAGCAGTTTCAAAAGCCCAGGAAATAGCCTCGCTTAAACTCTCGCAAATTGTAGAGACAATGCCGGCTTCACTCATCCAATTTTTCAGGCTGATGGATGATTCACCGAACAAAAAGGCATGGGATACATAAGGCTTCAAACATCTGGCATATTGACCAAGATCCTCTCCCTTTGACTGACCGCCGCCAATCCAAATTATTTTTTCACGAAAACTTTTACATGCAGATATCACAGAACCAAGGTTGGTGGACTTGGAATCATTCCAAAAATCCACCTCATCAATGGAGCAAACTTTGGAAAGTCGATGGGGCTCTGGTTTGTAATCCAACAATGCATCCCCAATTAAGTTCTCTGTAATCCCCTGGTTTTTGAGCCAGGCACAAGCAAGGGAAAGGTTTTGCTTCTGGGGATAAGTCTGGAGGAAATGGTTTTGGGGAAGATCAATACTAATTTCGGGTACAATATTTACTCCATCCGGTATCTTGACTGAAAACTTACCCGCAGCCTCCACCACTTGCTGGGTGAGCCAAACCGATCTTGGATCCGTTCTCTCAACCAATTTATATTTGGAAAGAAAGTAGTCTCGTAAGGACCCATGATAATTTAAATGATCGGCACTGTAGTTGGTCCAGAGAGTGTGTGTGGGTTTCAGAACCTGTAATCCTCTTGCCTGAAAGGAACTCATTTCCAAAAAAAGAGTCGACTGGCAGGTATTCTGGTTGGCTAAAATGGATGAAAGTGGTTCTCCTAAATTTCCGCCGGCAAAACCAGTCCTTCCAATCTTACTCCATACATGAGCAAGGATGGTGGTTAGGCTGGACTTCCCATTGGTTCCTGTAATCGCAACAACATCAGTATCCAAAAATTTAGCAGCAAAATCAACCTCACTCAAAACTGGTTTACCTGACTTTTGAGCCAATTCTATCCATGGATGATCAGGTAAAAATCCAGGACTGTAAATCACCAGGGATGCCTTCCTGGCATCGCTTGTGCAGAAATCATTCTCGGCCTGGTCATAGATTATTGAATCCCACCCGATTTTTCGTAGAAGAGCATGTGAACCCTGTCCGCTTTTTCCATTGCCAAAAATGGCAACCGGTTGCTTGGTTAAGTGAGACCACTCTTCTGGAATTTCCTGCTTCACCGCAATTTCAGAGTGGCTAATCCAATCAGGGCAAAAAGAAGGGATAAAATCCAGAACCGGATCACCACTTTTGTCTCCTTCCATCCTTTGAGCTCAAAATGATGATGGATAGGCGACATCCGGAAAATTCTTTTCCCTCTGGTTTTAAAAGATGCCACTTGTAAAATAACAGATCCTGCCTCCATCACAAAAATCCCCCCCACAATAATAAGGGTAAGCGGTTGGTGAATCATCAAAGCAATGATTCCCACCAATCCCCCAATCGCCAGAGAACCGGTATCTCCCATAAAAACTTCTGCCGGATGAGCATTATACCAGAGAAATGCTAGGCTACCTCCAAGCAGGGCCGAACAAACGATGGTTAGTTCACCACTTCCAGGAACCCAGCTAACTTTCAGGTAATCAGCTATAAGATAATTTCCCGCCGCATAGGCCATAATTCCATAAGTTAAGGCAACGGTTACTGTACATCCAATGGCAAGCCCATCCAACCCATCCGTTAAATTAATTGCATTACTGGACCCACAAAGTGTGACCAGGAAAAAGAGGAAAAGTACACCCAGTGAAAGGGTGGGAATGGAAGCACTATCAGGGTAACTCACAAAAGGAATCCAGATTTCCCTCATTTTATCCGCACTACCCAATGCCTGTTCACTAAGCCCGGACAGGTTCTGACTGAAAGGCCCGAGTAATAAAAACAACGCGATTGCAGTCGTCAAAAACTGCCCGATCAATTTGAAGCGACCGGCAAGGCCCTTACTGTTCTTCTTCACCACTTTGAGGTAGTCATCAAGAAATCCGACCATGGTTAATAAAAGGTAAGTAATCAGAGCAGTAATCACATATATATTGGGCTCTGCCCATAGCAGACAACTTACAACTACCGAGATACAAATGAGTAATCCACCCATCGTCGGAGTCTTTTGCTTACCCTGATGAAGATTGGCTAATTCACCAACTTCATCTTTTTCCCGAAATGCCTGCTTTGCTCCAACGAGACGCAAATTTCGAATGATCACGGGTCCAAGAAAATATCCCAGAATCAGTGCGGTAACCCCAGCCCCAATCGAACGCACAGATATAAATTGAAACAACCGGAGAGGACCAAACCACACCTCATAAAACTGTAGATAACTCAGCATAGTGCAGACTCCTTTAGTTCTGTTTGCTCCACTGCCCATTGAGGAATAATTTCCTCAAGCTTATACTTCCTGCTGCCTTTCAATAAAATATTACCGTCAAAATCCTCGACCAAGGTCCGGCAATCTTCGGCATCTTCTAGAACAATGACCTGATCTGGTCTCGCTCCGTTCTCCAGAATGGAGAATGCCATCCAGGACGCTTTATGCCCAACCAAAACAACTTGATCCTCTAGACCAAGATGGATTTGTCCACCTGCATCCTGATGAAATTTCTCTTCGTCTGGACCGAGCTCTTCCATCCCGCCAAGAATGATCATCTTTTTTCTGCCAATGGATTGATTAAAGAAAAATTCCATCGAGTCTCTCAGCGAAGAGGGATTGGCGTTATAACAATCCACAAAATATTCTCGCCCCCTGCCTTGTAGGCGAACGCCACGCAAGGCAGGAGGCTTGTATTGGGGTAGGCGTTCAGAAATTTGATTCACTGAAATACCAAGTTCAAGAGAGGCTAAAACAGATAGTGCCATATTACTCGCCATCCCTTTGGACATAGCAGGAATGACGAATTCAAGTTCGGAGGACTCAGGGTGCCAAATTTTAAGCACTCCTGAGCCCCCCTGCTTGTTTGTTTCAGTCCAAAATTCATAATAGGCACAATTGGGTTCCAAAGATTCAGGTGCTTTCCCTTTTCTAAGTACTAAGTGTGACTTTCCTGAACGGATTAATTTACCAAAGGAATCATATTGGAGACAACTCTCCGGAAAAATTGCCTTAGCATTGGAATCCCTCCAAAGGACACTTTTTTCCTCAGCCACGCCCTCGATTCCTCCCAATCCAGCAAGATGTGACTCCCCAATCATCGTGATCAAAACCAAGTCAGGAGCAATGCAATTGGCTAATGCCGCCATTTCTCCACGATGATTTATGCCCACTTCGATGACTGCAGATTGATGAATTGCTGAATCGAGCCGTAAAAGAGATAGAGGAACCCCCAGATGATTGTTTAAATTTCCTAGTGTGGTTAAGGGAGAGTTGAGAAATCTCCCCATCGCTTCCTTCGTAGATGTTTTTCCACAACTCCCCGTGATTGCGACAACGGGATGGGGGAAATTATCTCTGTGACCTCTGGCAATATCAAGAAAGGCCCGGGAACTGTTTTCTACTTGTAACTGAGCAAGATCAAGCGAGTGAACTGCATCTTCAACCAATGCTGCGGAGGCTCCATTCTCCATCGCAGATTTAACAAATTCATGACCATCCCGGGCAGCACGGATTGCCACAAATACATCACCAGTCGATATTTTTCGGGAATCGATCGAAAAGCCATGAAGTTCATCGCAAGGAGAGGATGTCCATTCTCCCTGACTCCAATTTTTTAAATGAACTGGAGAAAATGCCACCATTAATGGTTAAATAATTTTGCCTGAATTAATTCCTCCGCAATTCTTCTATCATCAAAAGGGATCGCGGAATATTGAATTTCCTGAAAGCCTTCATGCCCTTTTCCCGCAATCAGTACACAGTCATGAGGAGCTGCTTCTTCAAAAGCCATATTGATTGCCCTGCGCCTGTCTTCGATAAACGAAACATTGGAACCATGGGAAACTCCTTTTCTCATATCATCAAAGATGGACTGCTGAGGTTCCGTTCTGGGATTATCTGCAGTTGCCCATATTTTATCGGCGCCTGCACATGCCACACGGGTCATCTCAAGCCTCTTTCCTCGATCACGGTCTCCCCCACAACCAAAAACCAGATGCAACCTTCCCTTGGTACACTCACGCAGCATCGACAAAGCATTCCTGAGGGCATCTGGTGTATGGGCATAATCTACCACCACTTTAAACGACTGCCCCTGTTCAATGGATTCCATTCTTCCATCCACTCCTGAAAAGACAGCTAATTTATGAATCGCATCTGGTAAGGATCGGCCCATTGCATAAAGTACGGCAAAGGACGCCAGTACATTCATCACATTGTATTTTCCGACGAGCGGACTATTCACCACCATTCTTCCACTTGGACAATCGAGGATGAATTGCGATCCATCCACACCCACCGAAATCTGGGACGCCCTAAATAGACATTCCTCTCCAAAACCGAAGGAAATTGATCTGACCTGTGGGGGGAGCTCCTCGAGTATTCTCCTCCCATATGGACAATCGCCATTTACCACGGCCACCCGCGGCAGGTTTCCGTTTAGACCATTAAATATTTTTCGCTTCTCCTTAAAATATTCCTCCATCGTTTTATGGTAATCCAGATGATCACGTGAGAGATTGAGGAAGGTTGCAATTTCAAGGCGCAAACCAGCCACTCTTGATTGATGGATGCCATGCGAACTCACCTCCATCACAGCTTCAGTACAGCCACCAACTAGCATGCTTTTGAGAAGAGGATAAAGATCTGCTGCTTCGGGAGTTGTTCGATATGAAGGCAATTCCCTGTCTCCGAGGTGATATTTCACAGTCCCAATCAGCCCTACAGGTCTGCCAGGTTCTTCCAATAGATGTCTGGTCAGGCTTGTAACCGTAGTTTTTCCATTGGTTCCTGTAATACCGACTATTTTTAGAGCTTCATCAGGATTTCCATGATAACGCTTGGAGAATTTTGCCAAAGCCAGTCTCGCATCATCGACTTTTACTTTAACCACATGTCCGGGCACCTCGGTTTCTTCCGAATCTGTGATGATGACTTTGGCTCCCCTTTCAATCGCCTCGTTGAGATGATCATTCCCATTGGTACGCATTCCTGGCAGAGCAAAAAATGCAGATCCTGGGGTAACCCTTCGGCTATCTGAACACAGCGAGTTCAATCTCACACTTCCCCTGTCTTTGGCATAGGCTCCTTCCCGCCTAGCAAGACTGTTTAAATCCATCGTAGTTGAAATTCTGCGATGAATATTGTCGATGGTTTCTGGCTTTGCTTTTAGTTCATTCATAACAAAAATTTAAAAAGATCTGATTTTTGAATTTTCTGACTGGATCATCGAGACCTGCTGAGGCTGTGGCTTTAATCCGAGATACCCAACAATTCTCGTGCCCACTCTTTTAAAAGCAGGTCCAGCTACACTTCCACCATAACCTAATCTACCTGCTTTCATTTTTGGTTCATCCACCACCACGGTGATAAGAATGCGGGGGTTCTTTTCGGGAAAATAACCCACAAAAGAGGCGACATGATGTTGATTTGAATATCTGCCATCGATGATTTTTTGGGTTGTCCCTGTTTTCCCTGCCACGTCAAACCCAGGGATCTGTGCCTGTCTTGCAGTACCCTCCCGACTGACCACGGTAGCCAGCATAGAAGAGATTTCCTCCGCCACATTTTCCCCGATTACCCGTCTTCTCAACTGGGACCCGAAGGGCACTACTGTTTTTCCCTCGTGGTCAAAAATACGCCTCAGTAGCTTTGGTTTTAAAAGAACTCCACCATTCGCAATTACACTCATTGACTGGTGTACTTGCAGAGCCGTTACTGCCACTGCGTGTCCTATTGGCAATCTGGTTATGGTAAGCCCATCCCAGTTTTTTGGCTGGTGCAACATACCTCCACGCTCACCAGTTAGACCTAGTCTGGTAGGCTCACCAAACCCGAATGCCTTAGAGTATTCATACAACCTCTGTGCCCCTAACTTGATTCCTAACCTCGCCGCACCCCGGTTACTTGATTTCTGCACCACTTCCTTGAGTGAAATTTTACCCAATGGATGATGATCACTCGGTAACCTGCGTACTCTCGTTCCGACCCTGTAGCTCGAATCAGAACAGTCTATAATGTCTTCTGGTTTCACCAGACCTTCATTCATCGCCCCTGCGACAGGTACAATTTTAAAGGTGGATCCAGGCTCATACAAATCAGTAAGAATCCGGTTTCTTTGATGTTCCAACTCAGATTCATTGTATTTATTGGGATCAAAATCTGGATAATTCGCCATAGCCAAAATTTCACCTGATATTGGATTAGTTACCAATATACTGGCACTCAGGGGATCAAACTCGTCCCCTACCCTTTTCAATTCATCCTCAGCAATTCCCTGAATAATCCGATCAATGGATAGTTCCACATTAAGACCATCCCTGGCAAGCACCTCAAAGGACCTGTATTGCGGCATCTCCCGCCTTCTTCCATCTCGTTCACTTTCCCGCCATCCATCCTGTCCTTTAAGGTAATAATCAGCAAACATCTCCACCCCCATGCATGCCTTGCCTTCTTTATTCACATAGCCAAGCACATGGGAACCAAGCGAATGATTCGGATAAAGCCGGGAATGTTTATAGTTCCCATAAATTCCATCAATATTGAGAGCCTGCAAATTCCGATAGGTTTTTTCGTCAACTTCATCCTTCAGTTTCACCCAGCGAACAAAGCGAAGTTCACCACTTTCTGTCGATCGGGTTTTGCGGGAGACCGCGTCCTGCAGCTCAGTAAGTGGTATTTTTATAATTCTGGCTGCGTCAGGCAACTTCTCCAGATCTTCCTCATCGATGCTGTGCGGGTCCAGACCAACCTCAACCACGGATCGCGTAGTAGCGAGCAAATTCCCTTTCCTGTCCACCACATCACCACGTCTTGCTGGTGTGGTGATAAAGTTTTCCCGCACTCCGAGAGCAATTTTTTTATATTTTTCCGCATCGGAAACCTGCAACTGAACCAATCTTCCGCCCAGAGAGGTGAAAGCGATAAGAACAGCGATGAAAACAAGATAAAAGCGAAAAGGGGAGATAAAAATATTGCTCATCCTAACGAGTGCTGGCGAGCTCCCCCTGCTGGAGCCAATAGCCCTCCAGCCTTTTCTTCATTTCCCTTTCCGAAACATGTACCGTTCTTTCTCTGCCGGGCATCTGGAGTCTTCCTCCCACCATGCCCGCCAAAGTTGATGGACGCAACGATCGCGATCGTTGCCCCCTCAACTCATGCAGTTCCCTGGCCACCATTTCTCTTTGATCTTCCAACTTGGCACAATTCTTGGCGATCTGAGAAATTTCCATTCTCATCCACACAATCGAGATTGCACCAGCACCAAACACAGAGACTCCCATCATAATCGTGATCCACCACATCCTATTCATCACAATTAAAACTCCGGATGGCTTGTTTTGGAGATAAAGCGCAACCTGGCAGATCTACTCCGCGGATTATTCTCCACCTCCTGTTTTGTTGGAAATACTGCCTTGGATCTCTCCAAAACTCCGTAAGAAATTCTTTCATGCTGACTACGGGCATCCATTTTGTGCTCCGGACGCCCAGCCATTTTACGCATAAACCGTTTCACGATCCGGTCCTCCAGGGAATGAAAGGATATCACTGCTAAAGTTCCACCTACCTTGAGTGCCCGGAATGCTTTAGGAAGAGTAACTGCAAGTGCCTCCAACTCCCCATTAATCGCGATGCGAATACCCTGAAATGTTTTGGTAGCTGGATGAATCCGCTGCCTGGACTGGTGGCCTCCCACCGCATCACAAACCAATTCCGCCGCACTCATAGTCCGGGATAATTTACCCGTTCCTCGTGCACCTTCGATTGCCTGAACCACACGACGCCAGCGACGCTCCTCCCCATAGTCACGAACTGCACGCACTAAACTTTCGTAGGACGCTGTCTCCAGAAACTCTGCTGCACTTTGCCCCACCCGGGGATCCAGCCTCATATCGATAGGGGCATCCAACCGGAAGGAAAACCCTTTTCCTGCCTCCATCAACTGGAAGGAGGAAATACCCAGATCCATCAATACTCCATCAAACTCACACGCAGAAGAGCACTGATCCAACTCAGAAAAAGAAGAATCCTGAAATTTAAATCGTGTGCCAAATTCAGCGGATAATCCCTCCGCCCGAAGCGCCGCATCCGGATCGCAATCAAAAGCAAGTACCTGACTGGACGGATTCGCCTCAAGTAGGGAACGGCTATGACCGCCACCCCCAAAAGTTAAATCAGCATAGGAACCACCCGATTCAGGCTTTAAACAAGCCATACATTCATCAAGCAGAACCGGTATATGCCTCACTGAAGTCGGTGAACAAACAAATTCAAGTGCCCCACAATACATCTCTAGCCCCCCCAAGGCTGACATTAACAATCAAAACCAATGCGCGAGAGAGGTGGGGTAGAATTGCCCCCAATCCCCTTTTCTGGGCGACCACCCTAAAAGTCACCTCATATGGAAGGCTATTTCTCATAACCCCAGCTCCCTCATCGCATCAAATATATTTCTCTCATCTGCATCCGCCTTGCTGGCGTATCTTTCCTCCGCCCAAATTGCGAAGGCTGAAAAGTTTCCAACCAAGACCGCCTTACTTTTAATCCCAGCGTGCTCGATTAACTTGTCATTCAAATTGATTCTTCCCTGCTTATCACAGCCAAAAGAATGTGCCTTGGAGAATAATTCCATCATCAGAGCCTGCACACGCACATTACTAAGACTGGCCTCGGCAACTTTCTCATCCAGCCGAGCAATCATTTTGGGGGGATACACGGTTACATACCCCCCAGGGTTGGGAAGAGCAAGATAGGTATTGTCCCCTCCTGAAATCCGCCATTTCGAGGGTATAGTCAGCCTGCCCTTGTTGTCCAAGGCATGGGTGAATTCGCCCACAAAAAAGGTTGTCTCTGAATCTCCCAAAGGTTTCCCCCATCTATAAGATACTCTCCATTTAAACCCACTTCTTGCCACTTTAACCCACCATCGTCAAGAGTTTTTATAAAAATATTGTTTTCCATGAATGAATTAGGAGAATCTGAAGTTGCTCAAAATCCAGTTTTCATCGATCTTCGACCGATGAAAGGTAAATTGCGAGCAGACGAACTTCTCCTACATCTGGGATTATGTGAAAACCGCTCGCGTGCCCAGGCACTGATCTTGGCAGGAAAAGTAAAACATGGAACCGAGCGGGTGGATAAAGCTTCCCGGACTTTTCCCAGCGATACCCAATTAACCGTGGAAAGACCTCTTCCCTATGTAGGCCGGGGAGGACTGAAGATGGAAAACTTTTTATCCTCTTCCAAACTGGAAGTGGAGGGATTGCACATTCTCGACTTGGGTGCTTCCACAGGAGGCTTTACCGATTGCCTTCTGCAAAAAGGAGCCGCCCGGGCAACCTGCGTGGATGTTGGGCATGGGCAGTTGCATTACAAGCTACGGATTGATGAACGGGTCACAAATTTTGAAAAAACGAATTTGCGCAACCTGGACTCCAATCTTCTCCCCCTCCCCCATTACCCCCTAGTAGTGATGGATCTGTCTTTTATTTCTTTACGAAAGGTTCTTCATAAAGCATGGGAACTGGTTTCTGAGGAGGGAAAACTTGTTGCCTTAATCAAGCCCCAGTTTGAATGCCAAAAACAGGAGGCTGATCGCACCAAAGGCGTGATCAAGGACAATGCCATCCGCCAAAGAATTCTTAGGGAAATTGATTCGCACATGCGAAAGGAATTCCCAGATGCCAGCCTGCTCCACCAGGTGGAGGCAAAACCCAGCGGCACCGATGGGAATGTGGAGTTTTTCTGTTGCTGGGAAAAAGGATCTCCTCAGCCCGGTGGAGACTAATCTCCCAACTTTGAATCAATCAAACTGCTGATCAACCGATCCCGTGTGCTTTCTGCACGGGCAAGTTCCAAATCACGCTCCCTGCCCTCCAGATCCGATTGAGCAGAGTCCAGCTTTCTTAAGGTGTAGACCTGAGAGAGGCGCACAAAAGTTGCGGACTGCTCTGTTCTTTTCAATTCCGACCACTCACCTCCTACCGGAAGGGTGGGTGCAGCATCTAAAAGCTGGGAAACCAGTTGCTGCTCCTCCCTTATGTCGCTCTGCTGATCGCGCAATTTTTTGATTTGGGCATCCAAACCGGCTGTGGACTGTTTGTCCTTTGCGGTGGAATTGCTTTCCTTGGCAATTATATCGTTTTTCTGCTGCTCAAGTTTTTGTATTTCGGCACTTATTTTTCTCTGCTTACGATCGAATGAAGCACGGGCAGAATTCGCATTTTTGGCGGATATGGAATAATGAGAACCAAATTTACCAGGTTTCTGCTCCTGGTTTTCTAAATTTTTGAGAGTCTGGTTGCAAAGGATAGTAAATTTCTCGGCTTCCAGCATTTCAATGTATTTTTTGTAAATTTTGTGAAAGGGGGTTTGATCGAACGATCCGGGTCTTCTTTCTGTTTTATTGTTGAGAAGAAAAACCGCATATCCGTCTCGGGTTTTTCGTACGGACCGGGTAAAGAAAAGTTTCTCTGTCAACTGAGACACCTCACTTAGGGCTTCCTTATTTGCCCTGCGCTCACTTTCCCGTCTTTCCAATCCCAGCACCATGGCCTGCACATTCATTTCCTCTTCCGTGAAGGAGATCTTTTTCTCACTCCCTCCACTTTGATTGATAAGCTGGGTCAATTTTTCACCCTGACGCAGTTTGGAAAAAGGTACCGTGCCGGAACGGAACTGATCGCTCATCTGATGAACCGCCTCAAGAAACTCCAAGGCCTGATCTCTGGCCAACCGTTCTGATTCCCTTTTTGCCTCCTCTCGATCAGATTGAAGAATTCTTTGCCGCACATCATCTTTGACATCTTCAAACTTCACCAGATCTGGCTCCGAAGAATTTGCATCACTGGCCAGTTCTTTCAACAAATCACCCTCTATATCCTCACTAATTGACTGAGTGGCATCGGCGGCTCCCTCCGGACCAGGTACTCCTTTCTCTTCCTCCACAGCCGGTAGAAAGTCCAACCGGTTACGGTCGAAGTAGGACCTCATTCTTCCTTCATCCGGAGTGACAGGTTCTTCGTAATGCTGAGCGGAAGCAAAAACAATCGCAGAAGCAAAAGTACGGGGTTCCTGAGCGAATCCATCATCTGCTTTTCGTTCCTCAAAGAAATTACGGATTTTTTCACCGATCATATCCACCACCTTCAACTCATCTGCATCCGTGCTTACCCTGGGATAGCTCCTCAAGCTAACCGGACTGGACAATTTCAGGGAGAGTACCTTCTGCCCGGCTGGGCTTAAACGAACTCCGATCTTAGCCTGATTCACGGCAAGCTGCAAATTTTTGATCGAGGCTGCTAATTTTGGGGCAAGCTCAACAAAATTATCAGAACTGTTATCATCCTTGGGTTTTTTACCAAAAATAAAGCTCACCGGTTTGGCTCCCAGATGGAAAGTAACTTTTTTGCCCGCTGTGGGATTTTTTCCAAATTCCAGGCGCATAACTTCCGGCTCGGTCTTACTCGAAGCATCTTTCTTCACCTCAAGAATTTCTCCATCCCATGCAAAAGAGTCATTGTGCAAGTCCAGCTCTGCTTCCCTTCCCAAAGCAAATCCGGAAGCTCCATAAACTTGATCGATCTGGGAGGTGCGAAAATGGGAAAAAAGAACTGATTCCACTTCACGGGGGGAAAATCCATGCCTTTTTCCCACGAACTGAAGTGCCTGGGTCCGGTTTGCATCCGAACCCAGATTAGGATCAATGCGGGAAACAAACTCACTAAATTTTTGATTAACCATGGGGTGATTCACATCCATGGGAAGAAAATTCCAGGAATCTGCCTGCCCATCCAGGGAGACCTTCGCTTTTACCGTGCTATCGGAAAAGTCAGTATCATAAGCACCGGAACGGGCAATTTCCCGGACCTTTAATTCCCTAGGGAAATTAGGCCAAGCCTGCATGAATCCAAAAAGTCTTTGCAGTGCCTGCTGATCAATATCCTCCTGGTTTGCCTGAAAGGCCTGCTGTAATTGCCCCTGCAAATTTTGCATAAATTGTTGATCCGCTTCTTCAAATACTTCAGCAGTCGGTGGAGCAACCACACCAAAATCAGCAGCCACACGGTTGGTAATACTGAGAAATCTTCTCTCGTCGGGATCATTCCAATCGTACCCATAAAATTCCTGTTTTTCACGATTGGGATCGGGGAGTAAGTCGAAAATGGAGGATCCCTGGGAAAGGTATAAAACGAATGAAAAAATAACCAGCAGGAGTAGGAGAATGAACACAAACTTTCCCCGCTTGGATATAAAATTTTGGATTGCCGTAATCATAGTGTCAGTAAGGGCGAAAAAAAGCATCCATGATGAAGCCCGAGCAAAGAACGTCAAACCTTTGCATGTAAGCAGTCAGGGGTTACTTAGCCTTAAGCAAAGGCGGATCGGGGAAAATTAATGAACTCATCCAACTCTGTCTCTTGGAACCATCTTCCTTGAGGAAAGGACGCATAATCACAATTTTTTCCAATTCCAGTGAGGATGCTCTTTTTTCGGACCATCGCAGGATGTACTTATTGGTCTCTTGAGGTAACTTGGTCTCCCCTTCTCTTTCAAGCTCAGGCAATTTAACGGTCACCGCAATTCTTTCGCCCATCCAATTCCAGCTTCCCTGTAAATCTGCGTTGCCACTGTGGCCTTTGATCTGTGCCTGATCTCCGGGACCAAAACCAATCTCAATGGGAAAGGAAGCTTTTCGGGAAATCCCTTCATTACGCATCAATAAGAGAGATGAACCATCATCGTTATACAAACCCTGCTTGGTTTGAAAAGCATAGCGCACTCCTCTTTTAATCAGAAAATATTCTGAGGGGATTTTGTCATCCTCAAAAGTAATTACCCGCTCGCCGTCGCCGATTTTCCAGCTCCCCATACGTTCCACTTCATCCATCTGCGGATGGGAAAAAAGAAGTCTGGCCCGGTTTCCTGCCTCCATCTGACTGAGCTCCAACCTTAGCTCACATTCCCAGCCCCCGGTAACCATAATACCAGTAAACACTTCATGCACCCAGTCTTTCATCACCCCGGCAAATTGACCATTGGGATCGGGGCGAGAGCATCCCGTTATCCCAACGATAAGCAGGATAGCAACAATGCGTCGAATTCCGTTACAAGGATTACCCATCACCGGCAATCTTGAAGCGGATGATAAAAAATTCAACCCTTTCCCTTAATTCAGGGAGGGAAGCTTTTTAAGTTCGCGGTGATAAATGAAGCAGGCCAGCAAAAATCCCATTCCCAAAAAAAGAGTCCAACTGCTGCTTTTTTCATCCATGCTCCGAAAAAACAAATCTGCTGGCTTGATCATTCCGGCACTTCTTCGCAGGCGCACATCCGGATAAAGTCTGGGATCTTCTCCCTGCTTAAATCCAGCAAGATATGTGGCATCCGCATCGACTCTCTTCACAAACCGCAAGGATTCACTCATCGGGTTATACTCCAGGTAATCGGTCCAGTGATAATAGTCATCCGGTGAAGTTGCTCCCGAGCCAATAAACTGCCACAGTTTCTTGCCATCCTCTTCTTCATCCAATTTTTTAAATTTCCGAAAACTTAATTTTAACAGCCCTTCCTCTTTTTCCCAAGTGCCGACAACATCCTGGCCCCCGTCGCCATCGTCATCATAAATGGCAGGAACAATACCCCAGGCCTGACCTGACCACACCCCAGCCCCCAACTGGTATCTGTCCGAAGCTCCGTCCAGATAGAATTCAGTCCAGGGAGAAGGGCTAAAAAAAAGATAAATTTTCCCAACCAGAAAAGAAAAGAGACAAAGTCCTCCAACCAAACCGGTCATTCCCCGCTTAAACCTTAAGCTGCTATTTTTTTGTTCAAGCTTCCAGGCGATTTCCCGTTTTTCCCTCAGTTTCTCCAGGTTTTCTTCCGTACCTGTTTGAGCATCCGCCAATTTGACACCATATTCCGCCAAGTCTGTCATGCCCGGTATCTCCTTCATGGAATGAGCAATATCAGTGAACTGATTCTTTACCGAAAGATCGGCCCATGCTTTCCATTCCTTCCAGTTTTCCGGGCTCAGAGGGCTTTTTTCAATCACCCAAAGTACAATTTTTCCTAGGCCCTGCAAATCCCATTTTTCTTCAGGTTGATCGGTCCACTGAACCTCATCAGGCCGGAAATTGGCGGTAGCGAAAAGTGAATCCTGAGACTGAGAATTTTGGGAGGTGTAACTAACTGTTTCATCATCCACCTCTCCGGGAGGACGATAGGCCACTATCTTAGCCAGCCCAAACTCTGACACCCATCCTTTGAAACCATCCTTTTCGGATGCAACCAGCACATTGCTGGGCTTAAGATTACCATGAATTACACCGGAACGATGAGCCCGGTCCAATCCACAATGCACATCCGCCAACACAGAAAACAATTCTTCGGGTCCAATCGAAGATGGACTGGTTTGCATCCATTCCTCCAAGGTTCTGAGTTGTATAGTGGTTTCGTCCCCCTCCTCTTCCTGAGAATTCTCCACTTGCTGTTCACTTCCATCCAACCAGTCGTATGACATCCAGTGCTTCCACTTCATTGCACCAAATTTAAGCAGTGGCCAAATTCCTCTCCCCTGCAGCTGCTCAATCGCCTGGCACTCCTGAATAAAAAAATCTTCAAATCCGGGTCGCTCGGATATTTCCCTTAATATTAACTTAAGAAACCTGGTCTTCCCCTTATTTTCTCCCTCGGTTTGCTCGCCTTGGTAGCTCTGACCGCAGGCACCTTCACGAATCCATTTTAGAATTCGATTGGACCCTATTCTGCTACCGGTGGAAAGCATAGTGCCGACTTACCTTATCCCCATTTTAATTTATTTCTCAAAACACGAAAGTGAGAGTATCCCGCAACCTCCAAAAGAGGGAAAGTATCCTTAGAAACTGATATTTTTAGAGGTAGCCTGGGAACCTCCGTAAAAGCTTCTTTGCCATCCGCGGAAATCAAGGGAGCAGTCTGACTTTCCTCCGCCCGCAACTGCAAGGTAATGTGGGCAGGAAAAACCAGCGGTCTGCTGGTGAGGGTATGCGCAGAGATCGGGGTCATTAAAATAACATGAGCAGCGGGATGGGCAATGGGACCACCCGCGGCGAGGTTGTAGGCGGTGGATCCGGTGGGGGTTGAAAAAATGACTCCATCACAGGCATAATCCGCCACCAGTTCGTCTTCGGAAAATACCGAGAAATATCCGAGCCTTCCACCTTCACCACTTTTCACCACCAAATCATTGAGAGCATAAAATTTTTTGCCCTCCGCATCCTCAAACTCAAGAAGACTACGGTCACAGATCTCAAACTTACCTTCCAAAACAGGGGGAAGGGATTTCGCAAGATCATCGGGAGCGAGTGTGGCGAGAAAGCCCAGTTTACCCAAGCCAACCCCGGCAACCGGCACCCGGTAAATCCTCGCCTGTTCCATCAGATGCAGCAAAGTTCCGTCCCCGCCTATGGCAAAGCAAGCATCACAACCGGATAGAAATTCATCTTCCAATGGAAATTGATCCGTTTTTTTAATTTCAACGGAGTAAGACAGGCAGACTTTTTCCAACTCCTCAGCAACTTCCACCGCTCCTTTTTTGGAGTGGTTAATCACAACGGCAATTTTTCGAAGAACGGGCATAGGTGGGAGATGAAAGGTATTGGTAAAGGTAAGCCTTACAGGTAGATCGGTCAAGTATCCGAAATCCATTCCAATTTTCTCACATCCAAAGACTGCCCTTGGGGAATGATCATTCTGGAACCGTCTGCAAACTTTTTGCGGAACCATTTTCTCTGCTTCGCCGCCAGTCTTCGGGTGGAGAGGGAAATGGCTGGGATCAGATCACTCTCTTGCAATTCATTTTTCAGATAAGCCAATACTTCCCGGTATCCCACCGCATGAGCAAGAGGTGCATTTTTCTCCAGTCCCTGACTAACCAATGTTTTCACTTCCTCAACAAACCCAGTCTCCAGCATCTGCTTGGTTCGCCGCTCAATTCTTTCCTCCAACTCCTCCTTATTTCGGTCCAACCAGATCATTCTTTTTTGGAATTGTGGATAAGGCTTGGAAATTTTTTGGAAGGCATCCTCCAATTCAATGAGCGATTTACCGGACGCAAGGCATCTTTCCAATGCCCGTTGGACCCGCACTGGATTGTGCTGGTCCAGGCTGCCCAGGCCTTGAGGGTTTAACTGCTTGAGCAAGTTCAGGGCAGCCTCTTTGCCTCCCTCTGAAAAAACCTCCTGTACCTGCTGCCTGATCTCTTCAGTCACCTCAACCTTATCCGCAATAGGGTTGAGAAAACCCTCCAAATAAAACCCACTGCCCCCCACTACCAATACCTGTTTTTTCTGACGATGGATCTCCTTAATGACCTTTTGGGCATATTGATGAAAAAGTCCCACATCCATAGGGGTTTCAAGATCACAAATATCCAGCCCATAATGGGTGAT
>Ga0255765_1000541_pt1 | contig 50830 bp, 47 predicted proteins | sample 041ome_8_FD_179965 | JGI IMG/M metagenome (GOLD analysis project Ga0255765, IMG submission 179965) | Coastal salt marsh microbial communities from the Groves Creek Marsh, Skidaway Island, Georgia - 041407BS metaG (version 2) | ecosystem: Environmental > Aquatic > Marine > Intertidal zone > Salt...
CAGAATGTGTAAATAAAGCTATAAAGTTGGTAAAAATGGGTAAAGTTAAAGCTGCTGAAAAGATAATACAACCTGCAATTAAATATTTGATTGGTAAAAAATGCAAAAAAATCATTTTAGGATGTACAGAGTTGCCAATTGCTATTTTTGCTTACAAATCATTCAAGAAAGTTAAATCATCAAAAATATTTTTAGATCCAAATTACATCTTAGCTGTTTCTTCTATGAATAAGTATAAAAGTAAGAATGTCAGAGACAATTAATAAACCATACGTATTAAAAGCTGCTGAGATAATTTATTTTAAAATTAGCGAATTTAAAAAGATAAATCCAAATATCTCTTTGGATGATGCGATTCAAAAATTTATAGATTCTGAAGAGTATGATAAATTAAGTAGTGGTGAATTTCACAATCAATGGCTCATTCAACTAAAAAAAGATAATTACATTGACAAAGAAACTAATCAAAAAATTCCTGATGAAACAGTCAGACTTTTAGAAATTCAAAGAGATATGATGATTAAAGAATTAATCAAAATACCCAAATTATACGACTCTAAAAATAGCCAATTAATTGAATTGTCAAAAAAAGCATCAAATTTTATATGGCGAATGTGTGAAAGTTACGAACTTTGGTGTAAAGAAAGTAATCAAGATAATTTAATAATTTTAAATATTTCAAATTAATTTTAAATAAAAATAAATGATCAAAGTTTTTCCATTTATCTTTATACTACTTTGGTCGTCAGCATTCATTACAACTAAACCAATTATTGATAATAGTGACCCTTTTTCTGCATTGGCTTTTAGATTTTTTATAGTGGCTTGTGGATTTTTTATATTCTCAATATTTACGAATAAAAAAATTTTAATAAATAAAAGAAATTTTTTAGAGTCTTTCTTTAGTGGTGTATTATTTCATGGATTGTATTTAGGTGGAGTTTTTTTTTCCATCTCAAGAGGTATGCCTACTGCAATTGCAGCATTAATAGTTACCCTTCAACCAATTTTAACTAATGCTTTAAGTGGTCCAATTTTAGGTGAAAAAGTAACTTATAAACAATGGCTAGGAGTAATTCTAGGTTTTATAGGTGCCACTCTAGTCCTTGGCATTGATATTGGTTCTGAAATACCAATCATTGGCTTAGTTGCAACACTAATTGCTTTATCTGCAATAACATTTTCAACGATCTGGCAAAAAAAATTAAGTAATAATTTACCATTATCAGTTAGCAACACTTATCAAGCTACTGGTGGATTTATCTTTCATTTACTGATTGTTATTTTTTTTGCTAATCCAGAAATTCAATTCACAAAAACTTTTATTATTGCAATGAGTCATCAAATATTTCTTGTATCATTTGGGGCATTCACAATTTTAATGTTTTTAATAAAACATAATTCAGCAAGTAAAACTGTTTCTATTTTTTTTTTAATTCCCCCAACCTCAGCTCTTATGGCTTGGTTTTTTTTAGGAGAGACTTTTACAGCTTGGGATCTTTTAGGGTTTATAATTACCTCTATTGGAGTTTTTATTGCAACAAGAGATTAATTTTTAGATAGCTAAATAGCCATACTCTAAAGATGCATCAGTTATTGAATGATGCAAAGATTCGCCAAAGCTTCTTAATCCAGATATTCTTATTTTTTTGGGTTTGTTTGAAATAAAATCTATCGTAACAGACATTCCGTTATAAACTGAATTTGCACAATCCCCTGCTTTTAAATGATTTATATTTAGTGGACATCCTTTTTTCAAAACTTCATCAGCCAGGTTACCTTCTATTTCAATAATTGCTCTCGAATGAGAAAGATTTGTAATCGCAAAATTTTGATCATCAAATTTTTTAATTTCTGTTTGAAATAAATCTAATTTATTTGAAAAAACGTACCAATTATCAGGCCCTAGCCACAAAATTCTAGTCATATCATTAACGCTTGATTTTAATGACTGTGGTAAATCTAAACCATCGATTTTAATATTGCTTATATCAAAATTTGAATTTTTAAATTTAACGATTTGAAATATACAGACATTTGAAACTTCAGATATTTTTAATAAATTTTCTTCTGACTTACCCTCGTAATCACCAAATTTTCCTAACTTATGAACTTGATTTAACGATGATACATTTTTCATGATCTAACCCTTGATCCTTCATGGTCAACATAGTGAGAAGAAATAACTTCAACTTCAATTGCAGTATTTTTTAATGGAGATAGCGCATAAAGTTTTTGACCAATCATATTTTTTCCATCTTTAACAATTGCTAGAGAAAATGGATTATTATTTTCTACACTCCAGCAAGATGAAGATACATGGCCTAATTTTGGATTTGGAAGTTTGGCATCTTTATCTTTAACTAAATGTGAACCTTCAGGAATACTTGATTTTCTGTCAACTGGAACAAGGCCAACAATTTTTTGTCTATCCGCACTGTTAAAAGCCATTCTTGAAAGTGATCTTTTGCCAATAAAATCTTTTTTATTCGAAACAAGACCCTCCAAAGAAATATCATAAGGTATGGTTCTACCATCTAACTCTGGTCCAGCAACATGGCCCATTTCGATTCTTAACGTTGATAAAGCTTCAGTTCCATAAGGTTGAATATTATATTCTTTTCCAACTTCCATCATTTTTTCCCACATGAATAATCCATGATCTGATTGAACGTTAATCTCATAAGCTAACTCTCCAGAAAAAGAAATTCTAAATATTTTTGCCTCTACACCAAATAAATCTCCCTCTACATAACCCATAAAAGGAAGTCCTTCATTGCTTACGCTTAAATTTGGAAAAAGTTTTGCTAATACTTCTCTAGACTTAGGTCCAGCTAAAGCAGCTCCTGCCCATTGTTCGGTAGTTGATACAACGTTTACATTTAACTCTGGCCATACAACTTGTAAGTAATACTCTAAATGAGATAGTACGTTTGCAGCTTGAGCAGTTGTTGTAGTCATATGATAATGATTTTCTGAAATTCTTGTTGTTGTGCCATCATCCATAACTATTCCATCTTCTCTCAACATTACTCCGTATCTTGCTTTACCAACTGGAAGTTTTAACCATGCATTCGTGTAAACTCTATTTAAAAACTCTGCAGCATCTGGTCCTTTAACATCAATTTTACCAAGTGTAGTAACATCACAAATTCCAACATGCTCTCTGACATTTTTTGCCTCTCTTTTAGATGCTTCAAATAAAGTTTCATTACCTCTTTTATAATATCGTGGTCTCTTCCAAGCTCCAGCATCTGTAAATACTGCATTATTTTTTTCATGCCAACTGTGCATTGGTGTTTTTCTGGTAGGCATAAACTCCATACCAATTTCTCTTCCAACAATAGTACCAATTGTAATTGGAGTGAATGGAGGTCTGAATGTAGTGTGACCTACTTGAGGAACAATTTTTTTTTCAACATTAGCAACTAATTGCAACCCATTTAAATTACTAGTTCTGCCCTGGTCTGTTGCCATTCCAAGTGTTGTATATCTTTTTACGTGTTCAATAGATCGATATCCTTCTCTTAAAGCTATCTCAATATCTGATACAGCTACATCATTCTGAAAATCTACAAATCTTTTAAAGTTTTTACCCTTCGGTAAAGGTGAACACCAAAACTTATCATGAGAATTTTGTTTAGGTTCATTAGTATTAGGTGTTTGGATATTTATTTCTTGATTTGTAATTTTTTTTGAAGTTTCTGAGCCAATTTTAAATCCATTTTCTAAAGTTTCTTTTAAATTAAAAGTCCCATTTGCTGCACCAATAGATTGTTCATTTTGTTTTGATTGATCTGGAACAAATGCATCTATTTTTTCATTAAACTTTAATTTATTTCCAGATTGTGAGGCTAAATGAACTGTGGGTGTCCAAAAACCTGATACACAAATACAATCACAATCTATGGTTTCTGTATTTTCAAAGTTAGATTTATCTTTATTGAGCTTTCCAACTAATGCTGATTTAACTTTTTTATAACCATTAGCTGCAATTACTGCATAAGAAAATTTTATCGTGATATTTAAACTTTTAGCTTCATTTATTAGGTCTGAATTTTGATCTTCTCTAGTATCTAAAATAATTGGGTCCACTCCATGTTTTTTAAATTCAATTGCAGTTTCATAAGCACTATCATTATTTGTAAAAATTAAAGGTTTTTTTCCAATCAAGACTCCATAAACTTTAATATATTCTTTTGCAGCTGCTGACAGGAATACTCCTGGAGTATCATTATTGCCAAATACTATAGGTCTTTCAATTGATCCAGTTGATAACAAAACTTCTTTAGCTCTTATATACCAAAGTCTTTGTCTAGGAGTATATTTAGATTTTGTTTTTAAATGGTCACCAATTCTTTCAAACATAACCATCATGTTATGGTCGTAATATCCAAAAACTTGAGATCTATTTTTAACAATTACATTTGGCATCTCTTTTAACTCAGAGATTATTTTTTCTGCCCAAGCTCTGCCTGATAAATTATCAATCGTAACATTGTCAGTTAAAAGTGATCCTCCAAATCTTGGTTTATCTTCAGCTAAAATTACTCTTGCACCATTTTTTGCCGCAGCATAGGCACTTGCTAAACCTGCTGGACCCGATCCAGCTACCAACAAGTCACAGTATTCATACTTGTGTTCATATCTTTCATTATCTTTTTCAGTTGATGCCACTCCAAGCCCAGCTGCCTTTCTAATGAAAGGTTCGTAGACTTTGTACCAAAAACTTTTTGGCCACATAAAAGTTTTGTAATAAAATCCAGCAGGAAAAAATCTATTCAGTACATTGTTAATTGCACCAACATCAAATTCAACTGAAGGCCAACAATTCTGACTTGTTGCAGATAAACCTTCTACTAATTCTATTTCAGTAGCATTAACATTAGGTTCTGAATAACCATTAATAGTAACTTGTAATTTTGCATTAGGCTCATCCACACCAGCACCAAAAAAACCTCTTGGTCGATGATATTTAAAACTTCTACCTACTAAATGAACTCCATTAGCTAACAATGCAGAAGCTAGTGTGTCCCCTTCATAACCGGTATATTTTTTACCATTAAAATTAAACTCGATCTCTTTATTTCTATTTAATAAACCTTCGTTTGCTAATCTAAATAATTGAGTCATTAAATTTCTTCGTTTAACTTCGCAGTTTTAAAAATTTCATGGGTTACAGTATCTCTTTGAGCTCTGAACCATTGTCTACATCCTGATATATGATGCCAAAGTTCTATGTGCTTACCTCTTGGACTTTTTCTTAAATAAACAAAGCTATCCCAATCTTGGTCAGAAACTTCCTTATTTAGCTCTGGTCTTTTAACAGTACCATCTCCTCCGTAAGCAAATTCTTTTTGGGCTCTATCTCCACAGTATGGACATTTTATATTTAGCATTTAAGATATCCAAGTTTTGGTTCCAAGACCTTTTTCATCAAGCAAGTATCCTGTCGAAAATCTACTCAAACTAAAACCAGCATTTAATTCGTGAACTCTATCTTGAGCAATTGTATGAGCAAATGTCCATCCAGAAGATGGGACTGATTTAAATCCACCATAACACCATCCACAATTTAAATACAATCCTTCAATGTGAGTTTTATCAATTATTGGTGATCCATCCATAGACATGTCCATTATGCCTCCCCAAGTTCTTAACATTTTTAGACGACTTAAAAATGGAAATAGAGCAACGCCCCCTGTTAATACATGTTGAATAGTAGGTAAGTTTCCTTTTTGAGCATAACTATTATAACCATCAAGATCTCCACCCATGACCATTTCACCTTTATCAGATTGACTGATATAGAAATGTCCAGCACCAAAAGTTACCACTCCATCTAAAACTGGTTTTACTGGTTCAGAAACACAAGCTTGAAGAACGTGAGCTTCAATCGGAAGAGTCATATTTAATTTTTCTGCCAAAACATTCGTGCTGCCAGCTACACAAAGACCAATTTTTTTTGTTTTAATATCTCCTCTAGATGTTCTTACACCAGTAATTTTTCCTGCTGTCACATCAAATCCTGTAACCTCACAATTTTGAATTATATCTACACCCATTGAATCTGCTTGACGCGCATAACCCCAAGCCACCGCATCATGTCTAGCGGTCCCTGCACTTGGTTGTGCTAGTCCACCAAAAATTGGATATCGCACATCATCAGAAAAATCTGCCATTGGAATAATTTTTTTAATTTCTTCTCTATTTAAAAGTACTGCATCAATTCCATTCAACCTCATAGAATTGCCTCTTCGCGCATAAGCATTCATTTGAGCATCTGAGTGAGCTAAATTAATTATACCTCTTGGTGAAAACATGACATTAAAATTTAATTCCTGACTCATGTTTCTCCATAAATTCATTCCGAACTCATTAAATCTTGCATTTTCGTCATACATAAAATTAGATCTAATAATTGTAGTATTTCTTCCAATATTTCCTCCACCTATCCAGCCTTTTTCAATTATAGCTACATTGGTAATTTTATGTTCTTTTGCTAAGTAGTAAGCTGTAGCAAGGCCATGACCGCCACCACCTATAATAACTACATCATATTCTTTTTTTGGAGTTGGATCTTTCCAAGCTAAATCCCAATTTTGATGATTGGAAAAAGCATTTTTAATTAGACTAAGAATTGAATACTTTTGCATAGATTAATTTTATAATAAACTAGGTAAATAGTTCTTATTTTTTTTATATATAATTTTTAGAAGTTTCAAAAATTTAAAAAAAGAGTTATTAATCATCCGAACTTATCAAACCAACAAAGGATATTATGAGCGAAGTTAAATCGGACATTCAAATAGCTAGAGAAGCAAAAATGCAACCAATTAAAGACATATTGGAAAAAGTTAATGTTCCTGATGAAAGCTCAGCCTTTAGTCCAATGGGACGCCATATAGCTAAAATTAATTTAGAATACCTAGATACCTTAAAAGATAAACCAGATGGTAAACTAATATTAGTTACCGCAATAACTCCTACTCCTGCTGGGGAAGGTAAGACAACAACCTCTGTAGGTTTAAATGATGGTTTAAATAAAATTGGAAAAAAATCTATTGTATGTTTAAGAGAACCAAGTTTAGGTCCATCTTTTGGGATGAAGGGTGGAGCTGCTGGTGGAGGTTATGCTCAAGTTGTTCCTATGGAACAAATCAATTTACATTTCACAGGTGATTTTCATGCAATCACTTCTGCTCACAATTTATTATCTGCTTTAATTGATAATCATATTTATTGGGGCAATAAATTAAATATCGATGTAAGAAGAATTGTTTGGCGTAGAGTCATGGATATGAATGATCGAGCACTTAGATCTATAAATGTAAACTTAGGTGGTGTAGCAAATGGTTTTCCTCGAGAAGATGGTTTTGATATTACGGTTGCTTCAGAAATCATGGCAATATTTTGCTTAGCAAACAGTATAGCTGACTTAGAAAAAAGAATTGGAAATATTACTGTAGCATACACAAGAGATAAACAACCAATTTTTGCAAAAGATCTAAATGCTCATGGACCGATGACTGTTTTGTTAAAAGATGCATTAAGACCAAATGTAACACAAACGTTAGAAAATAATCCTGCCATAATACATGGAGGTCCATTTGCAAATATTGCTCATGGATGTAACTCAGTCATTGCTACTAAAGCAGGATTAAAACTAGCTGACTATGTCGTAACTGAAGCTGGATTTGGTGCAGATCTTGGTGCTGAAAAATTTTTAGATATTAAATGTAGAAAATCAAATCTAAAACCTAGTTGTGTTGTAATAGTTGCAACTATTCGTGCATTAAAAATGCATGGAGGCCTTGCTAAAGATGAATTAAAAAAAGAAAACGTAGAAGCTCTTAAAAAAGGTTTGGTAAATTTAGAAAGACATATAGAAAATGTTAAAAAATTTGGCCTTCCAGTCGCTGTTGCAGTTAATCACTTTATCGCTGATACTGAAAACGAAGTTAATGAACTAATAAATTCATGTAATAAATTAGGAGTAAAAGCTACTTTGTGCACTCATTGGGCTAATGGTGGTGAAGGAACAAAAGATCTCGCTTCACATGTTGTAGAATTAATTGATAAGGAAAAAGCTAATTTCAAATTCTTATACGAGGATAAAACTAAATTATTTGAGAAAGTAGAGACTGTAGCTAAAGAGATTTACAGAGCTAGCGAAGTAATTGCTGACTCAAAGGTAAGAGCTCAACTCAAAGGTTTTGAAGATCAAGGATATGGAAATCTACCTATATGCATTGCTAAAACACAGTATAGCTTTTCAACTGATCCAAGTCTAAAGGGAGCACCATCAGGTCATGTCTTGCCAATTAGAGAAGTTAGATTGTCATCAGGCGCTGAATTTATTGTGGTAATTTGTGGAGAGATAATGACTATGCCAGGCTTACCTCGTGTACCTGCTGCAGACTCTATTAAATTAAATGACAAAGGTGAAATAGAGGGATTGTTCTAAACTATTACAACAATACAACCTTTAAGTTATAAATTTTTTTCTTTTAATTAAGATTTTTTTATTAGTATTATCTATTTATAAATAATTTAAATGGAGATTATCTGATGACAAAAATTGCGATTATAGGTGCTGGTCCATGCGGCCTTTCAATGCTTCGAGCTTTTGAACAAGCTGAAAAAAAAGGTGAAAAAATTCCTGAAGTAGTATGTTTTGAAAAACAAGCTGATTGGGGTGGGCTATGGAACTATAGTTGGAGAACCGGATCTGATCAGTATGGAGACCCAGTCCCAAATAGCATGTATAGATATCTTTGGTCAAATGGACCAAAAGAATGTCTTGAGTTTGCAGATTATTCGTTTGATGAGCATTTCGGAAAACCTATTCCATCATTTCCACCTCGTGCAGTATTGTATGATTATATTCTTGGAAGAGTTAGCAAAGGCAATATTAAAAATAAAATTAAATTTAACACAAAAGTAACAAGTACTATTTATAAAAATGATAAGTTTGAAATTAGTTACTTAGATAAAACTAATGATACTACTTCAAAAGATAATTTTGATTACGTGGTTGTTGCATCGGGTCATTTTTCAGTACCATTTATACCAGAATATGAGGGAATGAGTTCCTTCCCAGGTAGAATTTTACACTCTCATGACTTTAGAGATGCTGAAGAATTTAGAGGAAAAAATGTAATCGTTTTAGGAAGTAGTTACTCCGCAGAAGATATCGCACTTCAGTGTCATAAATATGGGGCTAACAGTGTAACTATTGGTTATCGACATAACCCTATGGGTTTTAAATGGCCTAAAGGAATGAAAGAAGTTCACTATCTTGATAGATTAGATGGTAAGAAGGCAATTTTCAAAGATGGCACTGAACAAGATGCTGATGCAATAATTTTATGTACAGGTTATTTACATCACTTTCCATTTATAGATGAAAGTCTAAGATTAAAAACTAGGAACAGATTATACCCACCAAAATTATACAAAGGTGTTGTCTGGCAAGATAATCACAAACTTATTTATCTTGGTATGCAAGACCAATTTCATACATTTAACATGTTTGATTGTCAGGCTTGGTATGCACGAGATGTTATGATGGGCAAAATTAAACTTCCTAGTGATGATGAGATAAATAATGACATTAATAAATGGGTAGCTTTGGAAGAAAAGCTTGAAAATCCTGATCAAATGATTGATTTTCAAACTGAATACACGAAAGAGCTACATGAAATGTCTGATTATCCAAAAATTGATTTTGAATTAATAAGAAAACATTTCAAAGAGTGGGAACATCACAAAGTTGAGGATATTCTGACATATAGAAATAAGTCATTTTCCTCTCCAGTTACAGGATCTGTTGGACCTATTCATCACACACCGTGGTCTGAAGCAATGGATGACTCTTTGAAAACTTTTTTAAATAAGTAAAATTTTTTGGCTGCTTTCAATTAATGGAAGCAGCCGAAATTACTAATTAGTTTCTTTGACAAAATAAGGGATTAAAAAAACAAAACAGGCTATTAAAAAAAAGATACTACCAAACATTGCCCAAAAACTTCCAATACTAGAAATTATAAAACCTATTGCTGAAATAATAAACAATATCCAACCTACTATATTGCAAATTTTATTTACCATCTAATATCCAGTTTCGAATTATTTAAAATTGCTTTTAACAAATCTACCATTAAAGGAATTTTTTTGTTATCAATTTTTTTTAAAATATGGTGACCAATTTCAAAAGCCAATTCTGCACCCTCAATTGTATCATTTGACATAAATTTTTTTTTGGCATTCTTGAATGTAAAACCTTTTCCTAAAAAATAGCCCATCTTACTATTTCTTCCTCCAACAGCACTTACGTAAAGATCTCCAATACCAGCAAGACCATAGACAGTCTCTTCCCTGCCTTTAAAAAATTTAGTCAAATAAACCATTTCTGAAATTGATTTATTAAAAATAGTAGCAGAAGTGTTTGCCCCCTCACCAGCACCAATTAACATAGAATATATATTTTTAATTGCAGAACAAATCTCTACCCCTCTAACATCTGTAGAAAATTCGGTCTTATAATATTTTGTTGAGATTATTTTTCCAATTGATTTAGCAATTTTAATATTTTTGTTTGCTATAACTGTACTAGATTTTATTTTACTTGCTAATTCTTTTGCTAAACAAGGGCCTTTGAGAACTGAAATATTCCATTTTTTATTTCCTTGATTTAAAACTTCAGACATAGTTAATATTTTTTTTGTACTTCTGTCAAATTTAAGACCTTTGGTTAAAATTAAAATATTTGAATTATGTTTTAATTGTTTTAAATTTTCTCTAACCCAATCAATGCCTATTGAGCCTACAGCTATTGCTACTAAATCCCACTTTTGGTTTAAAATTTCATTAGTAAATTTTGTTATTATTAATTTATTTGAAAGATTAATATTTAGAGCGGGATGAAAATTTTTATTTTTAATCAATTTATTAACAATTAGATCATTATAAGGCTCACATAGCGTAACATTATTCTTATTGTCCAAGCATGGAATTGAAAAAGCAGCACCCATTGCACCTGCACCTATGATTAAAATATTTTTCATAATTTAAATTAAGCTAATGTTTTATTTATTGCCAATTTCCAGCCTTTTAAAAGATTGTTTCTAAAAGATTTATCAATTTTTGGATAAAAAACTCTATCTTTTTTCCATTTATTTTTGATTTGATCTAAAGATTTAAACTCTCCAATTTGATAACCCGCTAAAAAAGCAACTCCTAAAGCAGTTGTTTCTAATACTTTTGGTCTTATTACCTCTAGATTAATTATATTGGATAAGAATTGTGCAAACCAATTATTGGCAACCATTCCGCCATCAATCTTAACTATTTTTGGTTTTAAACCATCTTTTTTCATTGAACTAAATAAATCATAACTTTGATAAGCCACAGATTCTACTACAGCTCTTACTAAAATTTTCCAGTCACTATTTCTTGTAAGTCCTGTTATTAATCCTCTGGCATCTGGTCTCCAGTAAGGGGCCCCAAGTCCACTAAATGCCGGGACAACATAAACTCCTTCATTATCCTTCCTGGAGGAAGCAATTTTTTCGGTATCAAAAGCATTATTGATAAGTTTGATTTTATCTCTTAACCATTGAATTCCTGCTCCAGCTATAAATATAGATCCTTCTAGAGCGTAAGTATTTTTTTCATTCAAACGATAACATATTGTAGTGATTAATTTATTTTTTGAATAAACTTTTTTGAATCCAGTATTCATTATAACAAATGCGCCTGTACCATAGGTGGTTTTTATTGTGCCTTTTTCAAAACAAGCCTGGCCAACTGCAGCAGCTTGTTGATCGCCAAGTACTGCTGAAATAGGTATCTCATCTTTAAAAATTTTTTTATCTAATACCCCATAGTTATCTGCAGAGTTTTTAACAACTGGAAAAATATTAATTGGTAATTTCAATTTATTTAAAATTTCTTTGTCCCATCTGTTTGTTGTTATATTGAACAGCATAGTTCGTGAAGCATTGGTAGCATCGGTTAAATGTTTTTTTCCATTTGTTAGTTTCCAAATTAAATAAGTATCGATTGTACCAAATAATAAATTATTAGAGTTTATCAAATTTTTCGCTTGCTTAACATTATTGATAATCCATTTAATTTTAGTTGCTGAAAAATATGGATCAATGAATAAACCTGTTTTTTTTCTAATTACATTTTCATAATTATTTTTTTTTAATAAATCGCAATATTTTTCTGTTCTTCTGTCCTGCCACACGATTGCATTATAAATTGGTTTTCCATTTTTTTTATTCCAAAGAACTGTGGTTTCTCTTTGGTTAGTTATGCCAATACTTAAAATTTTTCCCTTAAACTTTTTAGATTTTTTTATTACTTCTTTTAATAATCGGCAGGTTGTCTTCCAAATTTCATTAGCATCTTGCTCTACCCAGCCATTTTTTGGGAAAAATTGTTTTATTTCTAATTGAGATTTAAATTTAACATTACCTTGTGTATCAAAAAGTATCACTCTTGAAGAAGTGGTGCCTTGATCAATGGCAACAATAAATTTTTTCACAAAGATTTTAATTTAGACCTAAATGTTTTTTTCTTTTTTCTACCCAAGTTCTGATCAAATTATCAAATATCAGTCCAATAAATGCAACGCATAATCCTAAGATTAATCCTTTTCCACCACCATTTTTATCTGATAATGCCTTAAGTATATATTGCCCCAAATCTTCTGTTCCAATAAATGCTCCAATAATCACCATAAATAGCGCAAAAACTATTGTTTGATTTAGCCCTAACATCATGTGTGGGAATGCAATTGGAAACTCTACATTTATTAATCTCTGAACTTTAGTTACGCCTGACATAGTTGCAGCGTCATGTAAAGCAGGTGGAACACTTCTTAATCCTTCAATGGTATAACGTGTTGCTGGGATTGTTGCATAGACAATTACTGCTATTAATACTGAAGTGTCAGTAATTCCAAATAACATCATTACAGGAATTAAATAGACAAATGAAGGAAATGTTTGAAAGATATCACAAACCCCTAGCATAAAATTTGTAGTAACTTTATTTTGTACACAAATAGTTCCAACAATTAATCCTAGTATACAAGAAATAATTACCCCAAATGTTGCCATGTAAGTTGTCACTAATGCTCGATCCCACCACGGACTTAAAGCAATAAATAATGTCAAAGATCCAACAACTAATGCTGATCTAATACCCCCAATAATATAACCAGCTCCTACTACTAAAACTAATGTAGCTACAGCAGGCATTCTTAGATAAAGTGCTCTCATCGGTTGCAAGACTTCTGTTATCAACCAAGTATTAAATATTTTTAATGTTTGAAAGAAAGTTTCAAAAATCCAATCTACCCCTTTGTTCCAAAATCCAGCTGTGGAAATTCCTTTATTATGTGGAACTTCAAATAAATAATTAAAACCATCTTTAAAATAAATTGATCCAATATAAGCAAGTACCAAACCTATAATAATTGATATCAAAAAAAATATTGTGTTTTTATATCTTTGAAAAAAAGTTAAGTTCCCAAAATAGTCTGTCTGCTTGTTTGCCCATGCTAAAGACATTTTATCTAACAAAATTGCAATGAGACTGATACACAGACCTGCTTCTAAGGCTAGACCGATATTTAATTGATTGAGAGCTAATAATAAATTCCAACCTAGTCCTTTAGCACCTATAAATGCTGCTATTACAGCCATTGAAAAACAAACCATTATGACTTGATTAACACCTATTAAAATATCTCTTCTTGCTGTTGGTATTAAAACTCTAAACATTAACTGCCAATTATTGCAGCCACTCATCTTACCTGCTTCTATTACTTCAGGAGGTACAGCTCTCAATCCCAATAATGTTAATAAGATCATAGGTGGTATTGCAACTACCATTGTAATTATCACTGCTGCATGATCACCAATGCCAAACAAAACCATTGCTGGAACAAGAACTGCATATTGCGGCATAGTCTGCATTACTAGTAGAATAGGATAAAGTATTTTTTCAGCTGTTTTACTTTTATAAGCTAAAATTCCTAAACCAAGACCGAAAGCAAAAGATAATGGAGCGGCGACCATTATAAAAGACAGTGTTTGCATAGATGGCGCCCACTGACCAAATATTGAAATATAAGTCATGGTAAAAGCCGCAAATAAAGCCAATCCCTTGCCACTTAATTTATAACTCAATAAAGCTGCTCCAGCAGTTACAATAGTCCAAGGTAGTCCAGGTAATTCAGCCCAAGGATGAGCATCAATCCAGTCCCAACTTGTAAAAGCTACAATAGTTTCTACTCCACCCAAAAGTACCTCTCTAAACAACTCTATTAAAAAAGTCATAAAGGCAGTTATGTCTCTAGTAATTTTTAATAATAAAGGTTGGGTTTTAAATTCTTGAACATCTGCATCCCAAAATTCCATTGGCATCCATTCATTTAATAAATAAAATAAACCATCATTTATCCATATCGGCAACCAACCCATTAAAGGTGGTAGTCGCCAAAAATTATCAAATGCATAATATCTAACTTCTTTGCCGAGAAAAATGTAAGTGCTTTGATTAGGGTCCTTAATAAATTCAGCCTGACCTCTTATAAATTTATAAGTTTCAGGAACATCAATGGCAAAACACAAAGCGAAAAAAATTATTAATAAAAATAACCATTGAGATAACTTTGGATATTTTTTTAATAGTTCCATTACTTATTCAGTTTTTCTTGATCCAAATACAGTTCGTATAATTTTATTAGGATCTATAGATCCTACAATTTTGTTATTTTTGTCAATGACTGAAATTGATTTATCTTGGGTTAAAATTTTTTCAGCCACTTTTTCAATAATTTCATCTTTTAAAATTTTTAAATCACCAAGATTATCTTCTTTTGTTTCATCCATAACATCTTCAATTGTTAAAACTTTTTCTCTTGGAACTTCTTCAGTAAATTTTCTTACATACTCTGTTGCAGGATTAAGAACAATGTTTGCAGGAGTATCTAACTGTTCAATTATTCCATCTTTCATAATTGCTATTCGATCAGCTAACTTTAAAGCCTCATCAAAATCATGGGTAATAAACATGATGGTTTTTTGTAATTTATCTTGAAGCCTTAAAAATTCATCTTGCATTTCTTTTCTTATAAGTGGATCTAGTGCAGAAAAAGGTTCATCTAAAAACCAAATATCTGGCTCAACAGCTAAAGACCTTGCGATCCCTACTCTTTGTTGTTGTCCTCCTGACAATTCTCTTGGAAAATAATTTTCTCTTCCCTCTAGACCAACCAATTTTACCATCTCAATTGCCTTTGAAATACTCTCGTCAGTTTTAATTCCTTTAATTTGAAGAGGAAAAGCAATATTTTCCAAAACAGTTTTGTGCGGTAACAAAGCAAAACTCTGGAATACCATTCCCATTTTGCTTCTTCTAAGTTCTATGAGCTCTTTGTTATTTAGAGTTAATAAATCTTGCCCTTCAATAAATATCTTTCCTGAAGTGGCATCTGTTAATCTTGAAATACATCTTAATAAAGTGGACTTACCTGAGCCAGATAAACCCATAACTACTAGCATTTCTCCTTTTAATACCTCAAAGGAAGCATTATTAACCCCAACTATGCAACCGTTATCCTGAAATGTTTTAGCATCAACTTTTCCATTAGCTTCTCGAAGCATTTTTTTGGCATTTTCACCAAAAATTTTATAAACGGAGTCACACTTAATTACTGCTTCAGACATAAATTTATAACAAGTTATACGAAATTAAATTAATTTAAAATGTATATAATTACTTTTCCTCCTAAAAATTTTTTATAAAATAAACCCTAGTATCAATTCCTGTACTTAAAAAACTAAGCGCTTCTCCACTTACTGTTATTTTTTTTTCAGTACCATCATTGAGTGGTCCCACAACAGTGTATCCTGCAATACATATATTATTTTCCCATCTAACAAATGTATCTTCTATTAAATTTCCATTATTTGTATAAATTTGGTAAGCCTCATGATTAAGGAAATTGGCACCCATAATTGCTCTTTGTGGAATTAATTTTGTCGCCTCACAAACAGCTTCATACAGCTCATCTGTTAATTTATAATTTTTTGTTCCATCAAAAGTTACTAAAACACCTGATGGTAATGAAGAAATTAATTTACTTAATTTTTGTTGTTTAGCTATTCTTTCTTCTTCAATTTTCATTTTAGCAACTAATTCATCTCCTTGGCCAAAAATACTATTTAAAACTGTAAAAAATAAAATGACGAATACTGTGACTAACATTAATCCAGCAAAGTCTTTAACTATATTGTCTTTTTTTTTTATTTCCATTTTTATAGTTTTTTACTCAATTAATATCCCATTCTTCCAAGTTCCAGATTTTATTTTGCCATCTGCCCATGTAAAAATGCCTTGTCCATTCATAAAACCATTAACCCATTCACCTTCATACATTGAGCCATCTGGAAAAGTTAGTGTTCCTTTTCCATTCCACTCACTATTTTTAAATTCTCCTTTATAGATATAACCATTAGGCCATGTTTCTAAACCGGTACCATGTTTTTGCGTGTTAACCCATTCACCTTCATAAGTTGTTTTGTCTGTGTATACCCATTTACCATATCCATTTTCGCAATTACCTTCTTTGCATCCTGTGCTCCTAGCTTCTACTAATGTTGGGATTAAAAGAAATACAAAAAATAAAATGAGATATTTTTTCATAGAATTATCTTACACAAAAATTTAGTAAAAAAAAATCCCCCCCAAAATTAATCGGGAGGGATTTAAATTTTTAGCTAAAGCTATTATTTAGTCCAACCTTGCCAAACACTCTTATTATCAGCTAACCATTTTTTAGCTGCATCTTCATGAGTTAGTTTGTCAACATCAACTAAAGCTGCCATTGCCCCAATTTGACTTGTAGAGAATGACATTTGTTTAAATGCATTCGCAGCTGCAGGATGTGTTTTTGGAAAATCAACATTCACAGCTTTTTTCAAGTATCCATCAGGAGATCCACATTTTCCATCTCCACCATCTTCTGGTCTACAACCTGCAGTGTAAGGAGGGAAATCAATAAATGTAAATCCAGCACCATCAGTAAAATTAGGTGTCCAGTTAAAAATTATAGTTCCTCTTCCTTCTTTTTCAGCAGCTGATAATTCAGCCCAAAGTGCATCAGCACTTCCAGCAAATTTAACAGTCCATAAGTCTGATAGACCTAAAGCTTCAACTCTTTGAGGTATTAAATCACCGTGCCAAGTTTGAGGTCCTTCTAACATTCGACCTTTTCCACCAGAATCTGGTGTTACAAAGTTTTTAGCACAATCAGGATTTTTTAGAGCTGTCCAGTCTGGTAGACCAGGGCATAATCCTTTGTCGGCAACCCAATTTGGATATCCCATATCTTCTAGAGTTCTAGCTTCATGATCACCCCAATCTAGAATTCCACCTTTCTCTAGTGCAGTAGTAAACGACTTACCAAAAGCAGATTCCCAAACTTCGTGAGATATTGTTACATCACCAATTCGGATTGATTCATAAACTGCCTGTGAATCAGCAGGTACATATTTTACGTTATTGCCCATGCTTTCAAAAATTCCACCAATAACATAAGCCATTACAACTTGGCTTGACCAGTTATGTGTTGGGATTACTATGGGTTTTTTACTGTCTGCAGCATTTGAGATTCCAGCAAAACTTACTGCTGAAATTATTAAAGCAGACAACAATGATATTATTTTTTTCATTTGTTCCCCTCTATTAATATTAATTTTTAAAGTATGTTATTAATTAAAGTTATAGTCAATAGAATTTAATGTATAATAAATATAACAATTTTTTTATTGCACATTTTTTTTATTATTTATGATTGGAACCAGTAAAAATATTAAAAATCCAGGATTAAGAACTCTACCACCAGGGGTTGAAAGGTATTTGGTTAAGGGTGGAGGCATTTCAGTTATTGAAGTTTTTCCTGAAGATAAAATAGATTTAATTAATAATGAAGGAAAACAAATTTCTGAAATTGTTGTTTTTGATTCTAATGGAAAAAGTAATTTATCGATTTTAGATTTAAAAGAGAACTCAAGTGCAGAATTTTGTAAGAAATCTATTTCTAAGGATGAAAAAATCTCAAAACTATTCAAGAAAAAAAATTTAGATTTAAATAAAGCAAAGTCATCTATTATTTTTAATGAAGATTGTCCAATGGGAGAAAAACTTTCATTGAAATCTAAAGATAAATGTATCGTAATGATAGCTGCGCCTGGTGACTTTATGAATGTTCACAATCAAAATCCACCTTCTGATTTAACAATATTTTTAAACAGAGCAAATTATCAAGAAACAGAAGAACAATATTTTCTTCCAGAACCTTTAGGTGATCCCAATAATGAAAAATTTATAAAAAGAAGTACTGCAGAAAGTTATGAAGTAAAGGCTGGTGAATTTATTCAAATAATTGATACTGGCGGAAGACAATGTTCTGATTTTCTTGCATTTGATACTAGAAAATTAAATGAAGGAATAGTTAATATCATTGATGATAAAACTACACGAACTTTCATGGGAAGTGCTTATCCTGGACCAGGATTATTTTCAAAATTTTATGACAATGACCATGAACCAATGGTTGAAGTAATTAGAGATACCGTTGGAAGGCATGATACGTTTAATTTAGCCTGCACAGCAAAATACTATGAGGATATGGGTTACATGGGCCATATCAATTGTTCAGAAAATTTCAATAATGAGTTAATTAAATATGAAGTGCCATCAAGAAAAGGTTGGTCAGCTATTAACCTTTTTTTTAATACTGCTATTGATCAAAACAATGTTGCAACTTTTGATGAACCATGGTCTAGGCCAGGTGATTATGTTCTTTTTAGAGCTTTAAAAGATTTGACTTGTTTATCTTCAGCTTGTCCGTGTGATATTGATGCCGCAAATGGATGGAATCCGACAGATATATTTGTTAGAACTTATCCAAAAGAACAAAAATATTCAAAAGCAATTGCATTTAGAATGAAAACAGACTCTGAACCAAAACTTACTCAGGAAACTGGATTTCATAAAAAAACATCAGAACACACAAGAAATTTTGTTGAGTACAAAGGTTACTGGTTAGCAAATAATTTTACAAATTCAGGGACTATAAAAGAGTACAATGCTTGTAGAGAAAGTGCCATCGTTACTGATTTATCTCCACTAAGAAAGTTTGAAATCTTAGGACCAGATGCAGAAAATTTAATGCAATATACTTTAACTCGAAATGTTAAAAAACTATCAACAGGTGACGTTGCTTATACAGCAATGTGTTATGAAAATGGTTGTATGCTCGATGATGGAACTATTTTCAAATTAGGCCAAGATAATTTTAGATGGATTGGTGGAGATGAATACAGTGGTGAATGGCTAAAAGAACAATCTAAGAAAAAAAATTATAAGGTGTGGATTAAATCTGCAACAGACCAAATTCACAATATTGCTGTTCAAGGACCTAATAGTAGAAAAATTTTAGAAAAATTTGTTTGGACAGGTCCAAAACAAGCTTCAATGCAAGAACTGCAATGGTTTAAATTCTCAATTGCAAGAATTGAAAAAGAAACTGGTACACCAATAATAGTTTCAAGAACAGGTTATACAGGTGAGCTTGGTTTTGAAATATGGTGTCACCCTAAAGATGCAGCAGAAGTATGGGAAAAAGTTTGGGAAGCTGGTAAAGAATTTAATATTACACCTCTAGGGCTTGAAGCATTAGATATGGTTCGTATAGAAGCTGGATTGATTTTTTATGGATATGAATTCAATGATCAAACAGATCCTTTTGAGGCAGGTATTGGCTTTACAGTTCCACTTAAAACTAAAGAGGATGACTTTATTGGAAAAGAAGAATTAATAAAAAGAAAAGCTAACCCTCAAAAAAAATTAGTTGGTTTAGAATTGATTGGACATGAACCAGCAAAACATGGTGATGGAGTTTATGTTGGAAAAGCTCAAATTGGAGTAATTACAAGTGGAATGTTGTCTCCTAAACTTGGAAAAAATATTGCACTTTGTAGAATTGATACTAAATATTCAGAATTAAATACAGAAGTAGAAATTGGTAAAATAGATGGTCATCAAAAAAGAATTACAGCAAAAATTGTTTCGTTTCCTTTTTATGATCCTACCAAGTCTAGAGTAAAAGCATAAATGTCCAATAAAAAAACTTTATTAGAGTTTTGGGAAGAGCAAATGAAACAAGCTCATACTTCTAGTAATTATTTTTTTAGAAAATCTCCTTCTCATTATCATATGATGTTATTAGTAATGTCTGCATACAAATTGAAAGAAAAATTATCTGTAGAACAATTGAAGACTAGACTTTTTAAAACATCTAGACCTAAATCAGCACTAATTATAAATGAAGCATGTGAAAAAGGATTTTTTAAGCTTGAAAAAACTTCAACTGATCAGCGAATAAAAAATATCATTCCAACTGAAACTTTTGTTAAAGAGTTTGATCAGTATTTAAATACTCTGCAAAATATTAGCTACTAAATCTATTAATTTATATTTTTTATATATAATTATTATTTATATAAGAAATCATATTAATTCCTATTGCACAAAATAATATTTAATTATGACATTACCAACAAAAGCTAAAGTAGTTATTATCGGTGGAGGAATTCACGGATTAAGTACTGCATGGAAATTATCTGAAACTTATAAAAATCCTGGAGACATAGTTGTACTAGAAAAAAAAGATACAGCAGCCGGTGCAAGTGGAATTGCATGTGGTGTGGTAAGAAACAATTATTTCCAACCTGCAATGAGAGAATTAATGGCTCATTCAGTTTCAGTTTGGGAAAGTGATCCTAAAGCTTTCAAGTATAATTCAGTTGGCTATATGCAAATTTCTCCAGAAGTTATGCATAAAGATGTTGCAAGTATTTACGCACAACAAAAAGCAATTGGTTACGAGTCAGTTTTTATTGAAGGTGAAAAAGATTGTATGAATTATATGCGAGGAATTTTTGATGATTGGCAGGCTAAAGGAATTACGTCTGTGCTTCATGAAAAAAAAGGTGGTTACGCATTTAATAAAGACTCAATAAAAGCAATTGAAAGTAAAGCAAATGCAAACGGAGTTAACGTTCACAAAGGTGTAAAAGTTACAGGATTTAAAAGAGGCAGCAATAGTAATGCAGTTACTGGCGTGGTGACTGACAAAGGAACTATTGATTGCGATCAAGTGGTAGTTGGTGCGGGACCTTGGGTTAGAGATTTTTGGAATATGTTAGAGTTACCTAAAACTACTGAAATAAAAGGTAAAGATGGAAAAATGCATGAAGTTGAAATGTGGAAGTATTGGTTTTTGCAAGAAGGTGTTCTTGGAGTTCCTGCTGATTACTTAAAAACAAATGACGGTAAACAGCCACCAGTAATTCATGTTGATACAGATGCGCCATTATACTCTGATAAAGATAAAAAATTAATTACTGATAAGTTGTGGGGAATTTATTACAAACCTGATATCGAAGGTTTAGGTGTGCAAGGTGGAACTTCTCCATACATAGTAAAAAAACATTTTGATCAAGTTAATGTTGATCCTTATGGTTTGGAGTCACCAGAATATCAAACAACAGAAGAGTTTTCAGACATGTGGTCTTCAGCTTTGGCACATTGTCAAAAAAGATTTGAAGGTAAATCCAATTTATATCGTAAAGGTCCTTCTGGTGGTCTTGGATGTATGACGCCAGATGCATTTCCTATTTTTGATAGATTTTTTGAAAACGTATACATGATTGCAGATGCTAACCACGGTTATAAAATGATCGGTGTTGGACATTTAGTTGCACAAGAAATTTTAGGAACTGAAAGCGAGTTGTTAAAACCATTTAGATTCAATCGATACGCGAAGGGTGAATTGCACCCAACTTCGAATAGTCCTTTTCCTTGGAGTTAGATTTAATCTAAGTAGACAGTTAATTTTTTTTCAGTTAGTTTTTGTTTCTAAAAAATCCTAAAGGAGAAATATGACTGATCTAGAAAAACATGTAAAACAACCCGGTAGAGACAAATTAGTAAAAAAGGTAAGACAAAAAATTAATGAACTTGGAATTGAATATATATTTTTTCAATTCATTTCAGTAACAGGTAGAGTTGTTGGAAAAGGTATTCCAGCAGATCATTGGGAAAGAACTTGTGAAAAAGGTTTTCAATTAGTTTATGGAGCAACTGCAAATTTATTTTTAGATCGTCATAAAAATTATATCGGTTATGGTCCAGAGGCAAAAGAATTAGTGGGGATACCCGATCCAGAAACTTTTGTTCAACTACCTTGGGATAAAAAAGTTGCAAGAGTATTCTGTACTTGTTTTAGAAATAGAGAAGAAAGAGATAACCCAGGTGGACATTTAACTTCTGATTGCAGAGGTAATTTAAGAATCATTGCAGCTGAATTTAAGAAGAAACATGGTTATCAATTAAGAGTTGGAACTGAACCAGAAATGATGTGGTTAACTAAAAACCCAGATGGTTCACCAACAGGACAAGGTTTCTCAAAACCATATTGTTATCATATTGATCAATTTGAATCTTTAAGACCAGTATTTATGAAAGTGATGGAGTATGCACGAGCGATGGGTCTTGATATGATTCAAGGAGATCATGAAGATGCACCAGGTCAATTAGAGTTAAACTGGATGTATGATGATGTGTTGAGAAATGCCGATAGACTTTCAACCTACAGACAAATTTGTGCGCAAGTTGCAAGAGAGTTTAATTTGATTGCATGCTTTATGACAAAACCATTTATGGGAGTGTCGGCTAGTGGATGTCATACTAATATGTCGTTGTGGAAAGGTGGAAAAGATAAATTAAATAAACTTGGACATAAATCACTTCCAGGTGTTGAAGAAGTATTTACATATGTTGAAGGTGGAACAAACACATTTATGCCTGATACGAAAGATGTTCAACTACCAGGAAAAATTGGCTTGTTGTCAATTGGTGGAATAATGAAACACCTACCAGCTTTAACAGCAATTGGGTCTTCTACTGTTAACTCTTACAGAAGACTTTGGGACCAAGGTTTTTGGGCACCTGTCTATGCTGATTGGGGATTTCAAAATAGAACTTGTGGATTGAGAGTTTCTGCACCAGGTAGATTTGAGTATAGATCGGTAGACTCAATGCACAATCCATACTTAATGGGTGCTGCATTACTTAAAGCAATGGATGATGGAATTTCAAATAAAATTGATCCAGGTAAACCAGAGTCTAGAAATATTTATGAAGCTCAAAAAGCTGGTAAAGATGTTAAGAAATTACCTTTAAGTCTTGGTGAAGCATTAGATAGATTAGCTGAAGATAAAGTTATTCAATCTGCAATGCCAGATGAAATGTACAAAGTGTTTCATTGGTATAAAAATGATGAATGGGAAAGATTTTTGGGTGCAACAACTCAATGGGATCTAGATACATATTTAGATTGCTTACCATAATAGTTAACAAAGATAGGGAGATAAAAGATAATGTGTGGGATTGCAGGATTAATACATAGAGGAAAATCCTCTAGTGTAGGTAAAGAGCTTCAAGGAATGCTTCAGGCTCTTAAACATAGAGGCGAAGACTCTACTGGTTACGCTATATATGGTGATAATGATGGAAAAAATTTCATCATGCGTCTAAAGGTTGGAGAAAACGTTGGTGAAGGTAGTACTTCTATTATGGAAGACGTGTCAGTTTATGATGAGAGAATTAAAGTTGTAAACGCAAAAATGAAAGAGTTAGGTGCAAAAGTTATTAAAGAAGAAAGAATATTGCCCTACTCTTTAAGATACGAGCTTTCTCTAAACAGCCAAGACCTTAGAGACTTTTCACAAAAAGTTGAAAGTGTTAAAGGTGTGGAAATTTTATCTTTAGGTAAATCTCTTGAAGTTGTTAAAGATCTAGGAAATGCTGAAGCTGTATGTGGTAGATATAACTTAGATAAGATAGTTGGCACGCATGCGATCGGCCATGCTAGAATGGCAACAGAGTCTGGTGTAGACATTAAATCAGCTCACCCATTTTGGGGTTATCCGTTTAGTGATGTATCGGTAGTTCATAATGGACAGTTAACTAACTATTGGAATAATAGAAGAGTTTTAGAACACAAGGGTATGAGATTTATGTCTGATTGTGACTCTGAATTAATCGCAGTTTATCTTGCAGACAAAATGAGAAGTGGCGCATCTCTTGAAGAAGGTATGAAAGATTCTTTAAGAGAACTTGATGGTGTGTTCACTTACTTTGTGGCTACAAAAGACTCTTTAGGTATGGCGAAGGATACGATGGCTGCAAAACCGTTGGTACTTTATGAGTCAGATGACTTAGTTGCAATGGGATCAGAAGAAATTGCAATTCGATCTGTGTTACCACAAGAAATTGATACATACGATCCATACAATGGGGAGGTCAAAGTATGGCAAATCTAAAAACTAGTAAAAAATCAAAAGCCCAGTCAATGGGTATGCACACTGAGTTGTTAACTGGAAGAACTCAGCAAAAATTCTTTAACCCTGATGAGGCTGAAAATTTTTATTATTTTGGTACTTATGATGTCGATTTCAATAAAAGAACTGAATTAGACGTTAAAGATATGACGGCTACTGAAGCAAATAAAGAAATAGATAACCTTATGAGCAAAGGTTATGGCACTATCGTAATCAAAAACCCTCAAGGAAAGCATAGTCTAGGAGTTGGAATTTTAAATAAATTAAATTTAATTTTTGAAGGTAGTTTAGGTTATTTTGGTGTTGGCTCATGCGATGGACCAGTGGTTAGAATTAATGGTCGTGTTGGCTGGTCATGTGCTGAAAATATGATGTCAGGAAAAGTTGTAATTGAAAAAAATGCAGGTTCTTCTTTTGGTGCCGCTATTAGAGGTGGTGATTTAATTTGTAAAGGAAGTGTTGGTTCAAGAACTGGTATTGATATGAAGGGTGGAACTATCATTGTAGGTGGCGACTCTGGTGCATTCACTGGTTTTATGATGCAAAGAGGTCGAATAATTATTCTGGGTAATGTTGGAATTAACTTGGGAGACTCTATGTATGATGGAATCATTTATATTGGTGGAAAAATAGAATCTTTTGGAAGTGATGCGATTGTAGCTGAGCTAACTGAAGATGATAAATCCTGGTTAAAACGAAAACTTAAAGTTGCAGAGATAGGTGAAAACTTTGACGTTAGCAAAATGACTAAAGTCGTAGCTGGTAAAAAACTTTGGAACTATGATAATTTGGAACCTACTGAGAAAAAAGGAGCAATTTAATGGCTAAGAAAAAAACTAAAAAGAAAAATGGTCAAGGAAATGTTGGTGGAAAAGCTGACGTTCATATTAATAAAGACGGAAGTAGAAATAAAAGTTTACTTGGTCTAAATGCTGTTTTTACACCAGATGTTATAGACGATATTCACATTAAAGCTGAGTTAGGTCGTTACAGAATGCGTGGAATGGCGTTAATGAAAAAGATTCCAAACTTTGATGATTTAACTTTCTTACCTGGAACTTTAACTAGATTTGTAATCGAAGGTTATAGAGAAAAATGTGAAACTAAAACTATCATTGGACCAAGATGTGAAAACCCAATGGTATTAGATATCCCAGTTTATATTACCGGTATGAGTTTTGGTGCTTTATCCTATGAAGCAAAAACTGCTTTAGCAAGAGGAGCTACAATGGCTGGAAGTGCAACTTGCTCTGGTGAGGGTGGAATGATACCTGATGAAAGAAGATATTCTGAAAAATGGTATTACCAATGTATCCAATCTAGATATGGTTTTAATCCACATCACGCACAATTAGCAGATGGAATTGAAGTATTTATTGGACAAGGTCAAAAAGTTGGAATGGGTGGTCACTTGATGGGCCAAAAAGTAACTGACCAAGTTGCAGAGATGAGATCACTTCCTGCAGGGATTGACCAAAGATCACCTGCTAGACATCCTGACTGGTTAGGTCCAGATGACTTAGCGCTAAAAGTTCAAGAACTAAGAGAATTAACAAAAAATAAAGTGCCGATTCAATTAAAATTAGGTGCTGCCAAAGTATATGACGATGTTCGTATGGCTGCTAAGTGTGATCCTGACTCTATATATATAGATGGAATGGAAGGATCTACTGGGGCCGGTCCTCACATCGCTGCCGCTAATACTGGAATTCCAGGAATTGCAGCTATTAGGGAAGCTAGAAGAGCTATAGATGACGTTGGTAAAAATGGAAAAGTATCATTGATTTACGCTGGTGGTGTAAGAGATGGTGCAGATCTTGCAAAATGTTTAGCTCTTGGAGCTGATGCTGTTGCAATAGGAACTGGAGCGATGATTGCATTAAACTGCAATAAAGAAATACCAGAATCTAACTTTGAAAAAGAAATGGGAGTAAAAGCTGGTGAGTGTTATCACTGTCACACTGGAAGATGTCCAGTTGGAGTTGCGACTCAGGATCCTAAATTAAGAGCAAGACTAAATCCAGATGATGCTGCTTTAAGAGTGTACAACTATTTACATACGATGACTCTTGAAGCACAACTGTTAGCAAGAGCTTGTGGTAAAACTAATATTCACTCATTAGAGCCTGAAGATCTTGCAGCTTTAACAACTGAAGCTTCAGCTTTAGCTAAAGTACCACTTGCAGGAACTAATTATACTGTGGGTGTAAATAACTTTCACAAAATATAAGGATTAAGTTATGGCAAATAAAAAAGTTAATAAATCTAAAGTGAAAAAAGAAAAAGTTACTTTTGGCAAATCAAAAGAAACGGCTAGAGAAAAAATGATTGGTCAACATATCGGTTATAGATATGATGTTAACCTATTACCTGACTATAAAAAAGTTACGCCATTTCTAAAAAAATATATTGAAGCAATGGGATGGGATGATTTGAATTGGTTAGAGGATGTTCATATGGGTTATGAAGAAGGAAGACCTGCTGTATTTTGTAGAAATGCAAATGGTTGGGTTACAATTCCAAAATCAATCAAACTTCCTAACAATCAACAAGATAGAGACATGATTGCAAGAGAACTTTTAGTAAAATTTCAAATGTCTAAAAAACATCCTCTTGTTGATTTGAAAAAAGCTTACTTAAAATTTTAAAAATACAATTTTTAGTTTATATAAAAAAAAACCCATTGGAAACAGTGGGTTTTTTTTTGTCTTTATATTTTATTTGTATGTCATTTAATTTTTTTATAGAATCCTAACAACTTATATAAGGGAGTAAAAAAAATATGACTGATCAACTAACAGCTTTGACCACCATATTTACAGAATTCTACTACTGGGTAACAGTGGTAATGATGTTTTTAATCCACGTCGGATTCTGTGTATATGAAGTTGGAGCTTCAAGATACAAACACCATCAGCATACACTTATGAAAAACACCATGGTAGTCCCGTTAGTAACGGTTACTTGGTTTTTCTTTGGTTGGTGGATTTATTGGGCTTTCCCAACAGGACCTGGAATAGCTCCGTCAATAATGACTGAAAGCACAGCTCTAATTACTGATGAAAGTACATTTAGTGCTAGATGGTATGTTGCCAACACAGAATTTATGGCTGTGAATTTAGGTGACAGAATATCTGGTGTATTTTGGGCTGCTTTCTTACTGTTCTCTTGGACAGCTGCTTCAATCGTGTCTGGAGCAATCATTGAAAGAATTACAACTTTTGCATTTGGAATTTTAGCAATTGCAATAGGATCTGTATTCTGGGTAATTGATGCTGCATGGGGATGGCACTTTGATGGATGGATGCTTAAAATTTTAGGATATCATGACGCTTATGCATCAGGAGTAATTCACGCAATTGCGGGTGGATTTGCTTTAGGTGTTCTAGTAGTTTTAGGACCTAGAATTGGTAAGTTTTCATCTAGTGGTGAGCCAAGAAATATTGGGCCAAGAAATCCTTGGTTAGTAACAGTTGGATTATTTTTAATCTATACTGGTTTCTGGGGATTTTATGCGGCATGTAATATTCCAATTTTTGATCTTGGACCTGAATATGGAATGGAAGGTGTAACTTATTGGACAGCAACAAACATTTATGTAACTCCTACTACGCTTAGTGGTATTACTTTTAACTTCTTGATGTCGTTATCAGGAGGATTATTAGCTGGATATTGGATTGCTAAAGGTGATCCATTCTGGACATACTCAAGTGGACTAGCAGGTGTCATCTGTGCTTCAGCTGGAAATGATTTATATCATCCAATTCAAGCAATGATTATTGGTATGATCGGTGTTGTTATTTCATACAAACTACATTACTGGGTTGAACGTAAGTTCAAAATTGATGATGCAGTTGGTGCAGTAGCAGTTCACGGTTATGCTGGTTTCATTGGACTAATAATTTGCGGATTTGTTCTAAATGGTTATCCTTCATCTGGTTACAGTGTGGGAGCTATGTGGGATGGATCAACATATGCATCTATCAATCCGTTGGGGCAATTCTTGGGAGCAATCATAATGTTTGGTGTTCTTGGAATGCTACCAGGTTATATCATAGCTAAAGTACTACACGGTATGGGTAAATTAAGAATCCCACGTGAGGTAGAGTTAGCTGGATTAGACTATGAAATGATGGAGGCTGACAAAGAAGCAGAAAAAGCAGTTTCCACAGCAACTAGGTAAAGGAGATATATGGCTACAGTAACAAACTGGATAGATCATTTAAGTGCAGAAGAGGTTGTCGGAGCAATTTATCCGGGAGCTGGTTCGAGTGAAACTTTACTGGTTATAGTTGGTATAGTTTTATGGATCGGATGGCACGTTCTAACTAACAAGCAAGAAAGTGAAAAACTGGAAAGCATGGCTAGGAAGAAACGTGGCGCTAATGATTATAAAAGCAATATTACTGATTGGTAATTAAAATTAAAATTTGGGCGCCATGATTTAAAATGGCGCCCTTTTTTTATATAAAATTCATACAAATGACAGAAGAAGATAACGAGAATTTAAGACCCTCTAAAATGAGAGGTGTAGCATTTCCAAAAGCTAAATATGGAGTGATAGCTGCTATTATCATTATTGTATTTGTTAATATTCTTTATTATAAAGATGCACTTTTAGCTCTAATTAAATAAATATATGTGCGGAATTGTTGGGATTTATCTTAAAACAAAAAAATACGAAAAACAGTTAGGTAAATTTTTATCAGGTATGCTTGACGGGATGGCGACCCGAGGACCAGATAGTGCAGGATTTGCAATCTATTCTAAAGAAAATAAGAATTTTTATAAGTATTCTATTTGCTTAAATAAAATGTCTTTAATCGATTTTAAAAAAAAAATTTCAAAACTATTTAAACAATCAAAACTAAAAGATTATTCAGATCATGTTGTTCTAGAAACAAAAGAACTTCCAAAAAAAGTAATGTCAATTTTGGAAAATGAAATTAAAGAGGTTTCATTAGTGGGTTATGGAAAAAGTATTAATATTTTTAAACAAACTGGTAATCCAAAAGATGTCGTTAAAAAGTTTAAACTAGCATCTTTCTCAGGTACACACGGAATTGGTCATACTAGAATGGCTACCGAGAGTGCAATTACAACACAAGGATCACACCCCTACTCAACTGCTGAAGATGAATGTTTAGTTCACAATGGCTCATTGTCTAATCACAACAATGTAAGACGATCTCTAATTAAAGATGGTCAAAAATTTAATTCGGAAAATGATACCGAGGTTGCTGCTGGATATATCTCGAATGAAATATCTAAAGGTAAAAACTTAGAAAAAACTTTAAAACAAAGTTTAAAAGATTTAGATGGTTTTTATACTTTTATTGCAGGTACTAAAAATGGCTTTGCTCTTTTGCGAGATGAAATTGCATGTAAACCTGCGGTAGTTGCTGAAACAAAAGATTATGTTGCGGTTGCTTCTGAGTTTCAAGCGATGGCCCATCTACCTAATGTTAATAGTGCAAAAATTTTTGAACCTAAGCCTGGTATTGTCTACCACTGGTAATCTATGAATTTTGATCTAAATAAAAAAAAGCTAAGAGAAGTTAATAACTATCTCCAAAATATAGACAGAAAAGACAATAAAAGAAAATTTGAAATTTTAAATCCTCAAGGACAACATGCAATTTGTGCAGGATTAAAAGATGATATCGATGTAACTATTAAAGGTCATACTGGATATTATTGTGCTGGGATGAACCAAAAAGCAAACATTACAGTTCATGGCAATGTTGGAACTGGAGTAGCTGAAAATATGATGTCAGGAAAAGTAGTGGTAAAAGGGAATGCCTCTCAATCAGCTGGTGCAACAGGACATGGAGGAACGCTAATTATTGAAGGAGATGCTAGTTCAAGATGTGGTATTTCTATGAAAGGAATTAACATTGTTGTTAAAGGCTCTGTTGGTCATATGTCAGCGTTTATGGCTCAAAAAGGTAACCTTATTGTACTGGGTGATGCAGAATCTGATCTAGGCGACTCTATTTATGAAGCTAAAATTTTCGTTAAGGGTAAAGTGAAAAGTTTAGGTGCTGATTGTATAGAAAAAAAAATGGATAAAAAAAATATAGATGAGTTGAATAAAATTTTTAAAGAATTGAATATATCTGAAGATGCAAAAAATTTTAAAAGATATGGTTCAGCAAGAAATTTATATAATTTTAAAATTGATAATGTAAGCTCGTATTAAATATGAAAAAAGATCTAAAAGAATTTAAAACTTTTCCATCAGCAACCATTAAAGAAATTCAAAGAGCTGCTCGAGAAGGTATTTACCAAATTAGAGGTTTGGGAGCTAAAAGAAAAGTTCCTGATTTTGATGATCTAGTTTTTTTAGGAGCTTCAATGTCAAGATACCCACTAGAAGGATATAGGGAAAAATGTAATACTTCTGTTATTCTTGGTGATCGATTTGCAAAAAAACCTTTACACTTAGATATACCAATAACAATTGCTGGAATGAGTTTTGGTGCTTTAGGTGCAAATGCTAAAGAAGCATTGGGAAGAGGAGCTTCTGCAATGGGAACCTCAACTACTACAGGTGATGGTGGTATGACTAAAGAAGAAAGAGGATCTTCAAAATATTTAGTTTATCAACTTTTACCATCTAGATATGGAATGAATCCTGATGATCTTCGAAAAGCAGATGCAATTGAAGTTGTTGTTGGTCAAGGTGCAAAACCTGGTGGTGGTGGAATGTTACTAGGCCAAAAAATAAATAAAAGAGTAGCGGCTATGAGAACATTACCAGAAGGTATTGATCAAAGAAGTGCTTGTAGACATCCCGATTGGACTGGTCCAGATGATTTAGAAATAAAAATACAAGAACTAAGAGAAATTACTAATTGGGAAAAACCAATTTATGTTAAAGTTGGAGCTGCAAGACCTTATTATGATACGACTCTAGCTGTTAAAGCAGGAGCAGATGTGGTTGTTTTAGACGGTATGCAAGGTGGGACCGCTGCAACCCAAGATGTTTTTATTGAACACGTTGGTATTCCAACTTTAGGTGCACTCAGAGAAGCTGTGGATGCTTTAAAAGAATTAAACATGCATAGAAAAGTTCAACTAATTATTTCCGGAGGTATTAGAAGTGGTGCAGATGTTGCAAAAGCTATAGCTATGGGTGCAGATGCTGTATCTATAGGATCAGCAGCAATGATGGCTTTAAATTGTAATGCAGAACTTTATGTTGATGATTATAAAAAACTAGGAACAGAACCTGGATATTGTCATCACTGTCATACAGGTAGATGCCCCGTTGGAGTTGCAACACAAGATCCAAAACTTGAAGAAAGATTAAATCCAGTTGAAGGTGGAAAAAGAATTAAAAATTATTTGGCAACTTTAACTTTAGAGTTGCAAACACTAGCAAGAGCTAATGGAAAATCAGACGTTAGAAATCTAGAGCCAGAAGATTTAGCTGCATTAACTGTTGAAGCTGCTGCTATGGCTAGAGTTCCGTTAGCAGGTACTGATTGGATTCCAGGAATAAAAAAATAATTGATAATTAACAACATAACAGGTAGGATAAAATATGCCTAAAAACTTATCCCAGATAGCTAAACAAAAAAAAATAAAATATTTCTTAATTAGTTTTGTCGATTTATTCGGTATCCTAAGATCTAAACTTGTACCTGCTCAAGCAATTGCAGAAATGCAAAAAAATGGTGCTGGGTTTGCTGGGTTTGCAACATGGTTAGATATGACACCTGCAGATAGTGATATGTTTGCAATTCCTGATCCTGATAGTTTAATTCAATTACCATGGAATAAAGAAATTGGTTGGCTTGCATCTGATTTATATATGGATGGCAAACCTGTAGAAGCTTCACCAAGAGTTATGCTTAAAGCTCAAATAAAAAAATTAGCAAAAAAAAATTTACAAATGAAATCTGGTGTGGAGTGTGAATACTTTTTGATATCTGAAGACGGTAACTCAATTGCAGATAAAAAAGATATCCAGCCAAAACCTTGCTATGATCAATCAGCATTGATGAGACGATATGATCTGATTAAAGAAATTTGTGATAGCATGATTGAACTAGGTTGGAAGCCATACCAAAATGATCATGAAGATGCGAACGGACAATTTGAAATGAATTGGGATTATACAGATTCTTTAGTAACAGCAGATCGTCATGTATTTTTTAAATTTATGGTTAAAAATTTAGCTGAAAAACATGGTTTAAGAGCAACCTTTATGCCAAAGCCATTTACTAATTTAACAGGAAATGGTTGCCATGCCCATATTTCAGTTTGGAAAGGTAAAACAAACGTATTTTTAGATAAAAAAGATGAATTAGGATTAAGTAAAACTGCTTATAGTTTTTTGGGTGGAATAATGAAAAATGCTCAAGCCCTATCTGCTTTTTTTAATCCAACTATAAATAGTTACAGAAGAATTAATGCACCTCCAACAAAATCAGGTGCAACTTGGTCTCCAAGCAGTGTTTCCTATACCGGAAATAATAGAACTCATATGATTAGAGTACCTGATCAAGGTAGATTTGAATTAAGATTAATGGATGGCGCTGCAAATCCATATTTATTACAAGCTGGTGTTCTCGCGGCAGGATTAGAAGGAATGGATAAAAAGATAAATCCTGGAAAACCTTTGCACTGCAATATGTACACAGATTATAAGAAATATAAAAATTTGCCTAAATTGCCGAACGATTTACCTCAAGCATTAAGCTTATTACAAAAAAATAAATCTTTAAGTGATGCGTTTGGAAAATCTGTAATCAATAGCTATATAAAACTTAAAACCTCTGAACTTAGAGAATTTAAAAGAAAAAATAACTTTAATAAGAAAAAACCAATTACAACTTGGGAACAAATTAATACTCTAGATTGTTAATTAATGACAACAGTTTTAGAGAACGAAATATTTAAAATTTCGGAATTAGTAAAAAATCAAAACTTTAATTTTAATAAAACAGAAATTTTAAATCACTTACCAGAAAAATATATTGATGAGGCTATAGACTCGATTCAATCTTGGGAAACTTATAAATCGACACCTCTACATAATCTTAATAAGTTGAATGAAGTTCTAAAATTAAACAATATCTTTTATAAGGATGAGGGTTATCGTTTTGATTTAAAATCATTTAAAGCCCTTGGGGGTGCTTTTGCCGTAAACAAAGTTGTCAAAGATAAAAAAGCTAAAACTGTTGCAACAGCAACTGCTGGCAATCATGGAAGATCTGTGGCCTGGGGTGCAAAAAGATTAGGTGTAAATTGTAAAATATTTATTAGTGAATATGTATCCGAGTCTAGAGCTGACGCCATGCGAAAACTAGATGCTGAAGTCATACGTGTTAAAGGAAACTATGATGCTTCTTTAAAAGAATGCATCAAGCAATCTAGAGAAAATAATTGGGAGATTGTTCAAGATGTTTCTTGGGATGGATATAAAGAAGTACCCAAATATATTATGGCTGGTTATTCAATTATGATTAAAGAAATAATTGATGATGTACAAAATAATTCTATCACACATGTATTTTTACAAGCCGGTGTTGGTGGTATGGCTGCTGCAGCTATAGCAGGATTTGCAAAATTTTATAAATCCACTCCAAAATTTATTATTGTGGAACCTGAAGATGCTAACTGCGTTTTAAAAAGTATTAAACAAGGTCAACCAACTAGTGTGGATATAATAAAAGAGTCAATTATGGGAGGTATGTCATGTGGAGATGTTTCAACAGTTGCTTGGGAAATATTAAAAAATGCCTCTAACTATTGTTTGACCATACCTGATAAAGCTATTCCGTCGACAGTTGCTTTGTTATCTGAAAAGAAGCTATCTAATGAAAAAATAATCTCTGGGGAATGTGGTGTGCCGGGAGTTATTTCTTTAATAGGCGTCTGTCAAAGCCAAAATTTTAAAGAAGAATTAGATTTAAATTCAAAATCAAATGTCCTTTTAATTGGTTGTGAGGGTTTAACTGACCAAATATTATACAACAAATTACTAAATGAAGGGTTAAAGCAAATCCAATAATGTCATCTAAAGCCATAGTCTGGATCAGAGAAGATTTTAGAATTCATCACAATCAAGCACTGTCTTATGCAGCACGAAATCATGATCAAGTTACAGCACTTTATATATATAATCCAAAAAACTTTATAGGTAAAAGAGAAGCTCAACAATGGTGGTTATCAAAATCACTTCAAAGTTTTGATGATGATCTTTCTAAACTTAATATTAATTTAGAAATTCAAAGTGGTAACGAAATTGATGTTTTATCAAATATTAAAAAATCAGATGATCTCACCATTTATTGGAATAAGGTTTATGAACCTGATGTTATTGCCATGGGCAAAAAAATTAGAGATAATTTCATCAAAAACGAAATAAATTTCAAATATTTTAAAGGGAATACTTTAAATGAATTTCAGGATGTTAAAAAAAATGATGGAACTCCTTTTAAAGTATTTACTCCTTTCTGGAGAACAGCAGAACAAATTTATTTAAACTCAGTCCCTACTAAGATTTCAAAAATTCAAAAAAAAGATAAAAAATTTAAATACTTTAAAAATAATATAAATCCAGCAGAGATATTGCCTAAAAAAAATTGGTATAAAAAATTTGAAAAATATTGGGAAGTATCTGAAGCACTTTCTCACAAATATTTAAAAAATTTAATTAATGAAAAAATTAAAAATTATGGAACAAATCGAGATATTCCCTCAATAGAAGGAACTTCAAAACTTTCACCGTATATTAAGCATGGTCAAATTCATGTCGAAACTATATGGAACAAATGTCGAGAAATTAAACCTATCAATATTGGAACAAGAAAATATATTAATGAACTAGGTTGGAGAGAATTTTCACATAGTTTGATAAATTATTTTCCTGAAATCTTAAAAGGAAATTTAAGAAAAGAGTTTGATCGATTTCCTTGGGTTAAAAATGATAAATTTTTAAAAGCCTGGAAAAAAGGAATGACTGGATATCCTATTGTCGATGCTGGGATGAGAGAGCTTTTTGAAACTGGCTGGATGCATAATAGAATTCGAATGGTTGTTGGATCCTTTTTAGTTAAACATTTAAGAATCAATTGGCAAGAAGGAGAAAAGTATTTTAGGAATTGTCTGCTTGATTTTAATGAAGCCAATAATGTTGCACAATGGCAATGGGTAGCTGGATGTGGTGCGGATGCTGCGCCCTATTTTAGAATATTTAATCCTATCTTACAGGGAGAAAAATTTGATAAAGATGGTTTGTATGTAAAGAGATGGGTTCCTGAATTAAGTAAGGTACCAAATAAATTTATTCATAAACCCTGGGAAATGGAATTAAAATATCAAGAAGCAATTAAAACTATAATTGGAAAAGACTATCCTGCTCCAATAGTTGTTCATGAACAAGCAAGAGTGGCGGCTCTTGAGGCATTTAAAACTCTCAAAAAAAAATAAATTATTCTCCAATAAAATGGTGAATAATCTTTCGATTTTGGCTTTCTAATCTATGCTCAAATAGATAAATACCCTGCCAAGTACCCAATAAAAGCTCTTTATTTTTAACGCTTAAGGTGATCTGGTTATTTGTAAGTGCTGATTTTATATGAGCAGGCATATCATCCTTGCCCTCAGTGGTATGTATGTAAAGCTTATTATCCATTGGAACTAATTTATTAAAATAATTTATTAAATCAGTTTTAACATCAGGATCAGCATTTTCTTGAATGATTAATGATGCACTAGTGTGTTGAATACTTAAATTAAGAATGCCATTGTTAAAATGATTTCTATTAATCCATTCAATAGTTTGATCTGTAAATTCATATAATTTTTGTCCATTAGTGTTAATAATCAAATTAAAAAATTCTTGTTTCATTTTGATTGAAAACTTAATGAAGTTAATTCATGTAATCGACTAATAGTCCTTTTGAATGTACTGGAGATATCTAATGAAGTTCCAATCTTATTTAAAGATTTTTCAGAAGTAATCATGATTGGGATTTTTTTTTCGTACAGAATGTCAATTAAAGTAATAAATCTTTGCTGTTGATTTGAATTTGTATAATTAAAATCAGGTAACTTCTCTATAAATATAAAAGAACAATTATTTGCAATTGATATATAATCTTCAGAGCCTAAATTTCGATTACAAAGCTCATCAAAAGTAAATTTAGCTATGCCATTAAAAAAATTATCAATGACTAAATTTCTCCCTTTAATTTCCAACATCTTATTTTCTTTTTTAATATTTTTTGTAAGTGTTCGAAAGAATTTATTAAATATAAAATTAGTTTTTTCATTTATTGGCGATAGAAATCTCTCTAAACCATTATTTGAATTTGTTCGATAATCTTCATCTATTAATAATTCTTTTTCATAACAATAATCATGTAAAATTTTAATAAAAGGTAAAAATTGCTCTCTTTGCAGTCCATCTTTATAAAGATCATTTATTTTTATATTGGATGAAAATAAAACTAAAATTTTTTCCTCAAATATTTTTTTAAACAATTTACCCAAAATCATTGCATCCACTATATTGTTAACTTGAAACTCATCAAAATATAAAATCTTGGTTTTTTTATTTAAATCTTTTACAAATTTTTCAATTGCATTTTCTTTATCTTTCATTTGAAAGATAAAATCATGAAAATTTATCATAAACTCATTAAAATGAAGTCTTATTTTTCTTTCCTTTATCTGATCAAAAAAAAAATTTAATAACATTGTTTTACCGACACCCACATCACCAACAAGATAAAAGCCAAATTTTTTAGTACGATTAAAAAGTTTTCTAAATAAATTAGAAGAATAATTTTCTTTGTAAAAATTTTCTAAATTTTCAATTACTTCTAATTGATTTTTATTAATCTCAAATTTATTGGCTTTACAATGCTCTAAAAAAAATTTGTTTAATTTCATTGATCTTTAAATTTAATACCATACTCAGATCTTGGACCTTTCCTAAAACCAAAAGGACCAGGTATAAAAATGGTCATGGGCTTTGTGCCTTCTTTTAAATCTACTCTATGATAAGCATTAGCAGATCTAAATCCAATATAGCCTGGAGGACGCCAAAACTTACCATTTTTCGTGGTTTCCCAATAGCCTCCTCTTAATATTATGGTGATATATGGACACATATGATTATGAACTCCCTCACCATGATCATCTGCGAGCATTTCGTGAATTAAAATATTAAATGGAAACCATTTTGGCCGATGTCTAAATAAAACATAATATCTATTCATCCAAGGTTTTGCCAAATCATATCTTGGGTGTGATGGACCTCTATCTAATACAACTTTTTTTCGACCGATCTTATCTAATAATTTTAAGATCATAATTAGTTATATTTTACAATAGACCCACTTTTAATTATATAAAGGTTCTGATTAAAGATAAACGGCTCAGATATTGCGTCACCACTAATTTTTTCAATGAAGTTAACTTGTCCACTAGTTAAATCAGCAATTATTAGTTTTCCATCGTTGTTTGAAATATAGATGTTAGTATTGCCTATAATAAAACCTATGGGCTTAAGATCTTTTCTTTTTTTTTCTTTATAGGTTTTATATAAATCATTAATTCTTATTATATTTCCAGTATTTTTTTGGATAGTAAATAAAAATCCATCATTTGAAACAGTAAATATTAAATCACTTGTTAAAATAGGAGTTAAATTTGAATTAATCTTATTTATCCAATTAATAGTTCCTGTCTTTACATCAATTGAATAAAATTCATTTTTATTATTTGAAAAAAATATCGAATTACCATCTGCAACTAGTTTGGATATCTTAAAATTATATGTTTCATTAATAATTGAGCTACTTTGTGTCGGTAGCTGCCAAACAATTAATCCCGACTCAATGTCTACAGCTGTAATATCTCCAATTGAATTATTAAATATTACCTTATTATCTAGAATTATTAATGAAAATTTTGAATTTGAAATTGTAAAAGAATCTTCAGTTTGTAAGTTCCAACATTCAGAGCCATCATTAATATTAAAACACCTTAGAGTGTTTTTATAATCAATTGCAAAAAACTTATCTCTAAGTATTTTTATATCTGAATTAAAAGGATAACTATTATTTTTAATCCAATTTAGCTCTCCAGAGTTTAAATTAATTGAAAAATATTTTGCTATATTATCTACTACGATTAAGTTTTCATTATCTAAAGCAAAATTTAATTTTGGTTTAAGTTTTTTTTCAGATTTTGAGTAAAAATTATTTTTCCATATAACTTTTTGGTCATCATTAAATCTTAGAATCGAACCTTTGTTATCAAAAAAAATAATGCCATCATTTAAAAAAACAGGTTTTAAATTAAACTGGTCTAGATTATCTAACTTCGAAAACTTGAAATTACCAATTTTTTGTAATGCCCCAGCGTAATTTAATAATCCAATATTATTTTGATTATCTATTATTTTGTTCGATAATTTAATATTTCTTAAATCTAAACTAATATCTGGATTTAATTCTACTGAAACATTTTGTTCATCAGCAAATATTTTGGTAACATTTTCTTTATTTTCTAATGGTGGTTCCTTATCTTTCCATATTCTTGAATTTTCATTAAATGAACAATTATTTAGAAGAAAAATTGTGCAAAATAATAAAATTAATCTATTCACTCAAGTCTCTATTCAATCTTTTTTGGGCCTCTTGTCTCAAATCAACATTGGCGTTTTCTAAAGTTAAAATTTGATTGAAAAATTCTTTTGCTTTTTGTTTTTCGCTCTTATCATAAAAAAATTCTGCCATTAAATATAACGCATGAGACTTCCAAACACTGTCTGAATTAATAATGGGATTTAAAATATTAAGTAAACGACTTTCGTCACCTTCATCAGCATTAAATAATGCTTTTTTATAAATTATTAAGTTTTTAATTTCTTTTTCTAATGGGGTTTTGTTTATCAAAATATCAAATAAATTGTTAATTGGCTCAACATCATCTAATAAATTATTGTCTATGATAAAATATAAAGCTAATGGTGAGTAGGTCGCATCCTCTTGATTTACAATTGCTATTAATTTGTCTGCTGTTTGTGATTTATTATTTTCATTAAAATCAATTATTGTTGCATTATAACTTTCGGAAATTTTAATTTTTTTACCAGTCTTATAGTCATCATACCCAAAATAACCTACTAAAATTAATACAATAATAATTACGGCAGATATTAAATATTTTTTATTTTGAATAAAAAAATTTTTAATTTTTTCATTTCTAGTGTTAGAATTTATTATTGAAATATCTTCATCCATAATTAAATCATATTCCTTAAAACGTACTGCAATATTCCACCGTTTTTATAGTACTCTAACTCATTTTTGGTATCTATACGACAAAGAGTTTGTATTTTTTTTATATCCCCAGAATTATATTTAATTTCTAAAGTGACTTTGTCTGATGGATTAATACCATCTTCTAAATTCAATACACTGATTAATTCTGATCCTACTAATTTCAAGTTAGTTCGGTTCATACCATCTATAAATTGTAATGGCAAAATACCCATCCCAATTAAATTTGAACGATGGATCCTTTCGAAACTTTCGGCTATTACTGCTTTTACGCCCAATAACTTAGTTCCTTTTGCTGCCCAATCTCTAGAAGATCCTGTTCCGTATTCTTTGCCACCAATTACCACAAGATCTGTTCCTCTTTTTTTATATTCAACAACAGCATCATAAACTGGCATAACTTTTTCCTCAGGATATAATTTTGTAAAACCACCTTCTGTTCCTGGAGCCATTTCATTTCTTATTCTAATATTTGCAAATGTGCCACGCATCATAACCTCATGGTTTCCTCTTCTAGAACCATAAGAGTTATAATCCTTTGGTAAAATTTGATGCTTCATAAAGTATTCACCTGTTGGGCTATCTTTTTGAATGTTTCCAGCTGGTGAAATATGATCTGTTGTCACCATATCACCTAAAATTAATAAAGGTCTTGCATCTTTGATAGGTTTAAATCCCTCTGGTTCCTCTGAAAGTGAGTCAAAGAAAGGAGGCTTTTTGACATAGGTTGAATTTTCGTCCCAATTATAAATGCTACTTTTTTCAGTTTTAATTTGCTGCCATTGAATTGGTCCCTCAGAAACATTGGAATATCTTTTAACAAACATTTCAGCATTTAATGAGGATTTTAAAGTATCTTCAATTTCTTTATTAGATGGCCAAATATCTTTTAAATAAATATCTTTCCCATTTTGGTCTTTACCAAAAGAGTCTTTATACAAATCAAACTCCATATGACCTGCTAATGCATAAGCAACAACTAATGGAGGTGATGCTAAATAATTAGCTTTGATATGAGGTGAAATTCTACCTTCAAAGTTTCGATTCCCTGATAGTACTGATACTCCATAAAGACTATCTTTTTGAATTGCTTCTACAATATTATCAGCTAATGGACCTGAATTACCAATACAAGTAGTACAACCATAACCAACTAAATTAAATCCTAATTTATCTAAGTAAATATTTAAACCAGCTTTTTCTAAATAATCTGTCACTACCTGAGACCCCGGAGCTAAAGATGTTTTCACCCAAGGCTTCACTTCAAGACCAAATTCAACTGCTTTTTTTGCTAATAAGCCAGCTCCTATTAAAACATTAGGATTAGACGTATTGGTGCAAGATGTAATTGCAGCTATTAATATAGAGCCATCTCTTATTGCAAAGTCTGTTCCATTAACTTTTGATATTGTCTGTTCTTTTTTATTAGTCGCTTGTTCAAATACTTTTTTGAAATTTGTTGATGCCTCTGTAAGTAAAACTTTATCTTGCGGTCTTTTTGGTCCTGAAATTGTTGGGACAACTGTTGACATGTCTAATGTAAGTTTATCAGTAAATTCAATTTCCTCACTTGCCCATAAACCTTGAGCTTTAGCATACTCTTCTACAATATTAACAGTTTGTTGATCTCTTCCTGAAAATTTCAAGTATTTTAATGTTTCATCATCAACTGGAAAAAACCCACAAGTAGCACCGTACTCAGGAGCCATATTGGCTATGGTGGCTCTATCTGCAAGTGTTAAGTTTTTTAATCCTTCTCCATAAAATTCAACAAATTTACCTACAACTCCTTTATCTCTTAACATCTTAACTACTGTTAAGACTAAATCTGTAGCAGTTGTTCCTTCAGGCATTTTATTTTTCATTTCAAATCCAATTACCTCAGGTATCAGCATTGAAATTGGCTGACCTAACATACCTGCTTCAGCTTCAATTCCACCAACTCCCCACCCCAAAACAGATAAACCATTAACCATTGTTGTATGGCTATCTGTGCCGACTAAGGTGTCTGGAAAAAGATATTCTTTACCTTGATATTTTTCTGACCAGACGACTTTTGATAAATATTCTAAGTTAACTTGATGACAAATACCTGTTCCAGGAGGGACTATTCTAAAATTATTAAATGCATTTTGCCCCCATTTTAAAAATGAATATCGTTCACCATTTCTTTGAAATTCAATATCAACATTTTTTTCAAAAGAGTCTGCTTTTGCTGATTGATCTACTTGAACAGAATGATCAATAACTAAATCTACTGCTGAAAGAGGATTAATTGTATTTGGATCTTTATTTTTTTCTTTAACTGCTTCCCTCATTGCAGCCAAGTCAGCTACCGCAGGTATTCCTGTATAATCTTGAAGTAAAACTCGTGCAGGACGATAAGCTATTTCAGTATTAGATTTTTTTGTTTTTAACCACTCTTTGATTGCATCAATTTGATTTTTAGTAACTGACAAGTCATCTTCAAACCTCAAAAGATTTTCCAATAAAACTTTTAATGATTTTGGTAATTTAGCAATTCCTGTAAGACCATTTTTTTCGGCTTCACTCAAAGAGTAATATTGATAATCTTTATTATCAATATTAATTGTTTTAAGTGAGTTATAAGAATTTTTATTTCCTGGTTTCATAATTGTTAGATATAAAAGCCTACTATACAGACTACGATGAGCAAGGACATAGCATAATTAAATCGTTTTATAAAACTATTATTTGTCGCAAATTTTCTTAAAAACTTACCTAAAAAAGTCCAAGCTGTGATGCTTAAAAATGCAGTCGCTGCACAAACTAAAATTACCGTAATAGATGTCCTAAAATAATCTTCTTGTAATACAAATTTTGATATTAAAGTCACTGCTGCCATGACACCTTTTGGATTTACAAATTGAAATAAAAAAGTATCTAAAAATTTTACAGGGTTTTCTTTTTTTGATTCAGTGGAAACAGGTGAAAAGGCAATTTTATAAGCTAGATAGAATAAAAAAATTGTTCCTAATGTTCTAATTATTTCTTGTATTATTGGAAATTTTTGAAAAGTAGAAATTAAGACGTAATTAACCAGAATAACTAATAAAGTATAACCAAGTCCAACTCCAAATATAAGAGGGATTGTTTTTTTTATTCCAAAATTAAAACCTGAATAAGAGGCTACGGCATTATTGGGTCCTGGGGTAAAGCCCATAGAAAACGAAATTCCAATTAATAATAATAAGTCTGGATGCATTGTTTTAAGCTATAGGTAATCCATTCTCTGATGGTTGAGATGGATGAACTAAGATAACTTTACCCTCTTTATCTATTGAGCCTAAAATTAATACCTGAGAAACTATTCCCGCTATATTTTTTTCTGGAAAATTACAAACACCAATCACTTGTTTTCCTACAAGATTTTGTTCATTGTAATAGTGTGTAATTTGAGCTGAAGATTGTTTAATACCAATCTCTTCTCCAAAATCTACTTTGACCACTAATGATGGTTTTCTAGCTTTTTCATTTTTTTTTACAGATAAAACTGTACCAACTCTAATGTCAACTTTATCAAAATCATTATAGGTAATTTGTTCTTTCATATAAATGATATATAATAGAAGTTAAAAATGAGTACAGAAAATAATATTGATCATTTGTTTGAAAATTCAGTAAAAATTCTTACTGACTTAATTGGTTTTAGAACTATTTCTGGAGAGGATAATAGTAGCTTAATTAATTATTGTGAAAAATTTTTAAGTAATTTAGGAGCAACATCATTTAAAACTTACGACTCTGAAAAAAAAAGAGTTAATCTTTTTGCTACTATTAAAGCAAAAAAATCTAATGGAAAAAAACCAATAATTTTATCAGGACACACTGATACCGTACCTGTTTCTAAAAGTTGGAGTACAGATCCTTTTACAGCAACTATAAAAGGAGATAAATTGTATGGCCGAGGAGCTTGTGATATGAAAGGCTTTATTGCTTGTACATTAGCTTATGCACCTATTTATTCAAAAACAGATTTAGATAGAGATATTCACTTCTCTTATACATTTGATGAAGAGACAGCTTGTTTGGGTGCTCCAATTTTAATTGAGGAGTTAAAAAACAGGGGAATTAAAGATGGAATTTGCATCATCGGTGAACCTACAAAGATGAAAATTATTGATGCTCACAAAGGCTGCTATGAATACACAACCTACTTCGAGGGTTTGGCAGGACATAGTTCTGCACCACATAAAGGTGTAAGTGCCGTTGAGTATGCTGCAAGATATGTAAATAAGTTAATTGAATTAAGAAATGAATTAAAAAAAAGAGCTCCAAAAGACTCCATTTTTGATCCACCCTACTCAACACTGCAAGTTGGAGGGATTTTTGGTGGCATCGCTCATAATGTCATAGCTGACAAATGTCATGTTAATTGGGAAACAAGACCAGTTGTCAAAGAAGATGGTATTTTTTTAAATGAACAAATTGATAAATTTGCAAATGAAACTTTGCTACCAGCAATGCAAAAGGTTTTTCCAAAATCAAATATCAGAAAAGAAATTATTGGTGAAGTAATTGGCTTTGACCGTGTTGATAAATCCGAAGCGTGTGAACTTGTCTCAAGTTTAACAGGTGATAATTCTAGAGAAGTTGTCTCATTTGGTACAGAGGCAGGTTTGTTTCAAGAAATTGGAATAAGTACTGTTGTCTGTGGACCGGGTTCAATAGAACAAGCTCATAAAGTCGATGAGTTCATAGAACTTAATGAATTAAAAAAATGTCTTAAGTTTCTTGAAGGTATAAATAATAAATCTAAAATTAATTAAATTAGATTAACTCCAGCCACCTACTGCTTTTACTTCTAAAAATTCTTCAAGACCATGCTCACCTGCTTCACGACCAATACCAGAGTGTTTAAATCCCCCAAACGGTGCATCAACAGCAATTCCAGCTCCATTAACATCAACCATTCCAGATCTTAACTTTCTTGCAACTCTTTTTACTTTTTCTGGATCTTGGGTTTGAATGTAATTCGTTAAACCATAAGGAGTATCATTAGCAATTTGTATTGCTTCTTCTTCTGTTTCAAAAGGAATAACTGATAACACTGGTCCAAAAATTTCTGTTTTAGCTATTTCCATATTGTTATTCACATCAGCAAATACCGTTGGTTTTACATAATAACCCTTATCTAGTCCGCTAGGTTTTCCTACACCACCAGCAACTAATTTTGCACCTTCATCAATTCCTTTTTGAATTAAAGTTTGAATTTTATTATATTGAACTTCAGAAATGACTGGACCTATGTGATCTCCTTCTTTTGTAGGATCATCCACTTTAAATTCTTCAGTGTATTTTTTTAATCTTTCAATTGCTTCACTGTACATAGATTTTTCAACTAACATTCTAGTGGGTGCATTACAAGATTGACCTGAATTCCTGAAACATCTTAAAGCTCCTCTTTCGATCGCTTCTGGATCAGCATCTTTAAAAATTATATTTGCACCTTTGCCACCTAATTCCAAACTAACCCTTTTAAAATCTTTAGCTGCATTTTGAGAAATCAAAGCACCAGCTCTAGTTGAGCCTGTAAATGAAATCATGTTTACGTCAGGATGACTAGTTAAAGCATCACCCGTTGTAGCACCATCCCCATTTACTAAATTAAAAACTCCAGGAGGAAATTTTACTTCATCTATAATTTCCGCAAGTATCATTGATGATAATGGCGCTAGTTCAGAGGGTTTTAAAATCATTGTACATCCAGAAGCTAGTGCTGGAACTACTTTTAGACAAACCTGGTTCATTGGCCAATTCCAGGGAGTAATCAAGGCACAAACACCTTTAGGTTCATAAATTAATCTTTGATTGGGCGCATGATCCCCTAATGGTTTTTCAAATTCAAAATTCTTTAAATATCTAATAAAAGATTTGATATGACTAGCACCAGTACCTGCTTGGAGTTGAGTAGCAAAATCTTTGGGTGCACCCATTTCTAATGTTATTGCTTCAGCAATATCATTCCATCTTTTTTTATAATTTTCATATAATTTTTCTAATAACTCTAATCTTTGTTCTTTAGTAGAAAAGGACCAGCTGGCATATGCTTTTTTTGCTGCTGCCACTGCTGCATTTACATCATCTTTGTTTCCTAAAGAAATAACTGCACACTCTTGTTCATTTGCTGGATTAATTACTTTAATCTCTTGAGTGTTTTTAGAATTGACCCACTGACCATCAATATAAAATTTTTTTTTATCTAACATGACTGACACCTAAACCTTTCGTTATTTTTTTGCAAATAGATTAGTTAATTCATAAACAATTGTTGCTGCTGCAAGTGAAGTTACCTCAGCATGATCATAGGCTGGTGAGACTTCAACAACATCTGCAGAAATTAAATTTAATCCTGACAAGCCTCTTAAAACTTGCACCATCTCTCTAGTGGTCATGCCAGCAATTTCTGGAGTTCCTGTTCCAGGTGCAAAAGCTGGGTCTAAAACATCTATATCAATTGATAGATATAATGGATTATCTCCTACTCTTTGTCTTATTCTTTCTGCAATTTTATCTGTTCCTTGACTTTGGAAATCATCACAATGAATAATTTTAAATCCAAAACTTTCATCATTTTTAATATCATCTCTACTATACAGTGGTCCTCTGATACCAACATGCATTGAGGCATCATCTAAAAATAAATTTTCCTCTCTTGCACGTCTAAAAGGAGTGCCGTGCGTATAAGGTGCACCAAAATAAGTATCCCAAGTATCTAAATGCGCATCAAAATGAACTAACGCAACCGGTCCATTATTAATCTTATTTATTGCTCTTAATAAAGGAAAAGCGATAGTATGATCACCACCTAAACTAATTATGCCACCAACTTTATTTAATAATTCTGTAGCACCATCTTCTATTTGTTTAATTGCTTCATCAATATTAAATGGATTACAAGTTATGTCTCCTGCATCTGCTACTTGCTGAACTTTAAATGGCTCGACATCATAATTTGGATGATAATTAGTTCTTAAATGTCTTGAGGCTTGTCTTATACTTTGAGGACCAAATCGAGCTCCTGGTCTATAACTTGTACCTGCATCAAACGGAATTCCAACAATTGCTACATCACAACTCTCCACATCTCTTAATTCGGGTAGTCTTGCAAAAGTAGAAGGGCCCGCAAATCTAGGAACTTTAGTTCCACTAACTGGTTGAATTGGATTTTTATTTCGCTCTTTTTTCATTTATAATTAAAAATGTAACATATTCTTTTTAAATGAAATATCATCAAATTAAAATTATGCAGATTGTCAGGGTTTTTATACTATTTTTCATTTTAGTTTCGCCTCTAAAAGCAAATACAATTTATAACTTGATTAGAATACCCAATCTTGAGGTTTATGAACTAAAAACACCTAATAAACTCAAATATTTGTATGCAGAAAAATCTTTTAGGCTTGGAGTGGAAAAAAATATAGTCTGTTTAAATCCTGATCAAAAAACTTTAGATGAAAAGTATAAAATCATAAGTAAAAATTTAAATAATTACTCAACAAGTTTTATAAAAAAAATTAATTTAAAATATATAGTTATGTGTGAAAATTTATCTATTTCAGGAATTAATACCGCTGGTCTTCCTGATAATGTGATGAAAACATTAATACTTGATATTAAATTTGATGAAAAATATTTTGAAAGAGTAATTCACCACGAACTTTTTCATATTATAAATGATAATTTTAAAAATATCTTTGATGAAAATGAATGGAAAAAATTTAATAAAAAAGATTTTGAATACGCAGAATGTTCTACTTGTACTGAAAAACGAGGCCTAGATACTTACAACAATTCAAAAGGATTTTTTACTGAGTATTCTATGTCAACAGCCTCCGAAGATATGGCTGAGGTATTTTCACATCTTGCTATAAATGCTGATATCAATAATGAAGACCAAATACTTGTCAATAAAGTTAATTTTATCAAAGAAAAAATGAAATTGATTGATAATGAGTTTAAATTTTAAATATGATTAAAGCTATTAGAGCAACACTATTTGAAAAAATAATTTTAATATTTCTAATACTTCTTGGAATATTTGCCTTTTCTTTTTTTTTTATTTTAAAAAATAAATGTCTTTTTATAAAAGACTATGATCCAAATAAGATCAATTTTGAAAGACCAGAAAATATTGCAATACTAAATGCTCCTTGTGGAAATGTTATAATAGAACTGTATCCAGAAATTTCTCCTAAAGCTGTTGAAAGATTCAAGACTTTAATTAATGCAAAGGCATACGATAATGTAGCATTTCATAGAGTTATAAAAGATAAATTAGTTCAAGGTGGGGATCTTGAATTTGGAAAAAAGGGTAATTTAGATTACGGAAAAATTGGAACAGGAAAATCTGGACTTGGAACTATCGCTTCAGAAGTCGACAATGATTTTGAATATACTAGAGGCAGCGTTGGGCTTGCCAGAACTTTTAAAATGGACACCGAAGACAGTCAATTTTTTATAATTCTACAAGATGAACCTTTGTTTGAAGGTGAATATACCCCGGTAGGTAAGGTAATTTATGGAATAGAGATTTTGGAAAAAATAAAATTTATTAGAAATTATGAATATATCTTAAGACCTGATTTTATTAATACTTTTAGAATGCTTAATTAACCAAAGGTTTACCAGTTTTTAAAGTATGCTTAATTCTATCTTGTGTATTTTTGCTTTCAATTAATCTCATGAAAGAGTCTAGTTCTAATTTAAATAAATCATCTTCAGATAAACTTTGATCTAATTGAGTATCTCCACCACTTAATACATTAGCAAGTTCTGTTCCTACTACCATTCCATGATCCATTATAACTTTTTCATTATATAACTTTTCTAAAATTTTAACCATTTTCTCTTTTAAGGGTTTACCTGCTAAATTAAATATACACTCTTCTGGTGCTTTGAAATTTAGATTGTCAGCAATTATTTTTTTTGAAACTTCAAGTAAGCTATTTCTATTCATGATTTTTTTATCATTTGGCAATAAATATTTTAAAGGTTCTGCCTCTACTGGTGATGTAGCTGTTTTTGCGTAACCAATAATATCAAATACTTTCAATGGTGCAAAATCAGGATCTTTTTTAGCTTCCTCAGTTTGAGACCATCGCCACAACATTTCTTTACAGCCCCCGCCTGCTGGCACTAAACCAACTATAGTTTCTACCAAACCAATAACAATATTAGTATGACTTGCTACAAAATTGCTTTGAACCAGAACTTCAAATCCTCCTCCTAGAGTTAATCCTGAAGGAGCTGAAACCACTGGATATTTAGAGTACTTTAAATGTTTACAGGTATCTTGAAAATATTTAATAAATTTTTCAATCGATTTAAAATCGCCTTTATCAGCAAAATTCATTGTGTAAGATAAATTTACTCCAGCAGAAAACTGCATGCTTTCATTCATTATTATTAAAGGTTTATCTGTTGCATTTTTTAAGGCATCCATGGAATCATAATCCAGCGCACAAGCTTTAGTAGTAAATTCAACAATATTAAAATCTTTAAACCGATAAATTTCTGCAGAATTATTTTTATCTAGTTTGAGAGCTTTTGGCTTAACTTTTCCTAAGGTTTCAATATCTGTATAAATTTGTCTTGAACCATAAAAATCTTCATTTTTAGTTTTTGACAAATCTTCTAAAAAAATATTTTTTTCAAAACCATCCACTCTGTCAAAAAAGTTTTTAACTCCTATGGATTTTAACATTTCAAAAGGACCCATCGACCAGTTAAAGCCTAGTCGCATCGCTTCATCTATGTCATTAAACTTATCAGTAATTCCCGGAACTAAGGATGAGGCATACTTAATTATTTTTGAAATAACTGACCAAGCATATTCACCGTATTTATCTTTTCTATTGATGAGTGCAGTTAAATTTACTGTCTCAATTCCTAAATCAATTTTTTTAGTAGGAAAATACTCTCCTGTTTCAAGATTGATAGCTTCAAGAATTTTTTGATTGTTTTCCTTATTAATTTTATAAAAGCCACCCTTACCTTTTCTGCCAGTAAATCCTGTTAAAATTAATTTAGTGATTAAAGGATTTTCAACTGCAACTTCTTGAAATGCATCATGGCTTGGCAATTCTTTAATAAAACTTTTTAAAACATCAGACATTAAATCTATGCCAATCAAATCATATAATCCAAAAACACCTGTTTTTGGTATACCCATAGGTCTTCCAAAAATTGCATCTGCTTCCTCAATAGAAAGTTTCATTTTGAATGCTTCAGACATCGCAACTTGCATAGCATAAACACCTACTCGGTTACCTAGAAAACCTGGGGTATCATTACAAACGATTGCACCTTTTCCTAATTCCTTTTCACAAAATAATTTTAGAGCATTTATTTTATCTAAATCATTATTTTCATTTTTAACAATTTCTAACAATCCCATGTATCGTACAGGATTAAAAAAATGAGTTATGCAAAAATCTTTTTTTTCATCTTCTGACAATTTTTCAGATAAAACTTTTATTGGAATTGATGAAGTATTTGATGAAACTATTGCACCTGTCTTTCTACTATTAAAAATTTTTTCGTAAATTTGATGCTTTATATCAATTCTTTCAACGACTGCTTCAACAATCCAATCTGCATTTTTAACAACATCAAAATTATCTTCAATATTTCCTACTGCGATATTATCAATTTTAGTCTTATCTAATAATAAAGGAGGTCTTGATTTAAATATTCTATCTCTTGCATTTTTGGAAATTTCAGTTGTTAAATCTAATAAAGTAACTGGGATATTAGCGTTACATAAATGAGCAGCAATTCCACTACCCATAGTTCCTGAACCAATAACTACGACATTCTTAATTTCCATAAATATAAACTAATTCGAACTTATAATGGTTTATTTTTATCTGTTAATTCCTCTTAATCTCTCAGATCTTCTTCTCAAAAGCTCAGCACTTACAAGAATTAATGTAGACATGATGATTAAACAAGTTGCAACTGCTAGAATAGTTGGACTTAATTGTTCTCTTAATCCAACCC
>Ga0255765_1000542_pt1 | contig 50760 bp, 53 predicted proteins | sample 041ome_8_FD_179965 | JGI IMG/M metagenome (GOLD analysis project Ga0255765, IMG submission 179965) | Coastal salt marsh microbial communities from the Groves Creek Marsh, Skidaway Island, Georgia - 041407BS metaG (version 2) | ecosystem: Environmental > Aquatic > Marine > Intertidal zone > Salt...
GGTCCGCCACCACCACACCCTTGTGGCGGACAACCATACGATCTCCTTCTTTAACCTCGCCAATATGGGCGGCGTGCAGATCCCATTTCTCGAATACTTCTTCGAGCTCACGCTCACGCCCTTTGGCTACGATAACCAACATACGTTCCTGACTTTCGGAAAGCATGATTTCATAGGAATTCATTCCGGTTTCCCGTTGAGGAACCAGATCCAAATCGATTTCAATGCCAGAATCCCCACGGGATGCGGTTTCACAGGTGGAACAGGTAAGCCCGGCAGCACCCATATCCTGAATGCCCACAACCAAGCCGGGAATGGACATCATCTCGAGACAGGCCTCAAGGAGGAGTTTCTCCATAAATGGATCCCCCTTTTGCACCGCAGGCCGATCCTCCGCACTTTCCTCGGTTAATTCACGGGAGGCAAAGCTGGCACCGCCCAGTCCATCCCGCCCGGTGCCCGGACCGACGTAGTACACCGGATTGCCCACTCCCGTGGCTGCACCTTTTTGAATTTCCTCATGCCGAAGAATCCCGGCACAGAGTGCATTCACCAGAGGATTACCCTCGTAACAGTCATCAAAATAAACATCGCCCCCCATATTGGGAATACCCAAACAATTTCCATAGTGGGAAATTCCACTGACAACTCCACGAAACAATCTTTTTACCTGACTGGACTCAAGCGAGCCAAAGCGTAATGAATTCGTTAGCAAAACCGGGCGTGCACCCATGGTGAAAATGTCGCGAACAATACCCCCTACCCCGGTCGCTGCACCCTCAAAGGGTTCAATTGCACTGGGGTGATTGTGAGACTCGATTTTAAAAGCCACTCCCCAACCTTCTCCCACATCGATAACTCCGGCATTTTCCTCACCAGCTTTTACCAATACCTGACCAATCGCATCCTTATCTTTTTTCTCGGTGGGAAAAAGTCTGAGCAATTTACGGGTATTTTTGTAGGCACAATGCTCAGACCACATCACAGAGAAAATTCCCAGCTCAGTAAGATTGGGCGTGCGACCAAGAATTTTTAGAATTTGATCATACTCCTCAGCCAATAGGCCATGCTGTGCAATCAGCTCTGGAGTAATTTCAACATTCAAACAGGGATCTGGATTGGGGGGAAGAGATGTGGCAGTGGGTTCCATGGCTTAGGCAGAAAGTTCAACAGGGGAAGAAGAAAGCAAAGGCTGTAAAAAGGCACGCAACACAGGCAAACCGTCCAAGCAAGGATGATGAAGTTCCACCGCACGCTCAGGATGGGGCATCATACCATAAACATTTCCAGTTTGGTTACGGATTCCTGCGATATCATTAAGAGAACCATTGGGATTGGGTTGGTACCTTAAGAGCACTTGATTATTGGCTTCCAGCTGTGCAAGCACGGGATCATCCGCCCGGTAATTTCCCTCCCCATGAGCGATAGGTAAAGTAAGTTCCGAGCTAAGAATTTCCTGATTAAAGCGATCGTTGGAATTTTCGACCTTGAGCGTCTGATTGATGCAACGAAATTCCATACAATCATTTCGTACCAAAGCACCAGGCAGAAGCCCGGATTCACAAAGTATTTGGAAACCATTACAGATCCCCAGCACTTGCCCACCCTGATCGGCAAATCTTTTGACATCTTCCATGATGGGGGAAAACCGGGCAATTGCTCCACAACGCAAATAATCTCCGAAGGAGAAACCACCCGGTACGATCACGGCCTCGACGCCCTCAGGAAGGGGATCTTTGTGCCATACTCTGCCCGCAGACAGTCCGATCACATCCCTGACGGAATGCTCGGCATCCCAATCACAATTGGATCCCGGAAATTGAATAATTGCTACCTTCACGATTGTTTTTCCTCCTTGGATGTTTCATTACCAAATACTTCCTCGACCACAGGGTTGGTCAACATTCCAATTCCCTCAATCTCCACTGTTACCTCATCTCCGGGAACAAGAAATCTTCGCGGATCCCTCGCTTCTCCCACTCCGCTGGGAGTGCCGGTGAGAATCAAAGTTCCAGGCAAAAGAGTAGTGCTGCCACTAAGAAATGAAATCAGGGTAGGAATATTAAAAATCATATCAGCCGTGGATGAATCCTGCATCTTATCCTGATTTACAAAAGTACGAATGGTAAGGTTCGAGGGATCGGGCAATTCGTCCGTGGTCACTAGGCATGGGCCCACCGGACAAAAGGTATCAAAGCTTTTGCCCCGGCAAAACTGACCACCACCTTTCTCTTTTTGCCAGTCCCTGGCACTGACATCATTCGTAGCGACATATCCAAGAACATAGGAAAGAGCCTCTTCCGGAGTGACATTTTTACAAGGCCGGCCAATGACCACTCCCAGTTCACCTTCATAATCGACCTTATCGCTGCGAAGAAACCGGGGAATCACAATGGGATCACCCGGATTTTGAACCGCGGTGGGTGCTTTCATAAAAATCACAGGATGCTTGGGCACCTCGGCACCAGTTTCCTGAGCATGTTCACGGTAATTATGCCCAACTGCATAAATACAGCGGAAATCGATCGGGGTAAGCAACTGAAAAGGAGTGATTGCCTGATCTGTTGCCTCGAAAGAGCCATCCGGTTTTTGGATAATGAGATAAGTTTTTCCTTCCTCATCGAACCGACCAAAGCCCATTTTACCGGCTTGGTCGAGATGCCGGAAGATCTTCACTCGGCCTCGATCTCGAAACGATAATCCTCGATTACTGGATTGCTGAGCAATCCATCACATAACCGATCGATCTCATCACGAATTTCGGGAGTATCCGAACCTTCCATCTGAAAGGTAATGGTTTTACCCACCCGAACTCCTTCAATGGAATGATGGCCCAAGCTTTTAATCGCTTGCTCAACTGCCGCGCCCTGGGGATCCAAAACAGTGGTTTTGGGGGAAACAAATACCGTTACCTTCACGCCTTATTCTAAACACAGGGATTAGTACCAGATTACAAGCCTATGTTGCGCACGTGAGAAAAATAATTTTCTATTTTTGCGAATCTATAGTGAGCGGATGAAAGCAACTTACCTCCCGCTCTTGCTGTAAGGAAGGCTGCGGTTGCAGCAAACATGCTTCCGTGCGGTTGGGACAGCGATTCTGAAAACTGCATCCCTTCGGCATATTGCTAAAGGAAGGAACTTCGCCTTCCAGGACAACGGGAGGCTTAGTCCGGTCCAGAGTGGGGACCGACTGAATCAAAGCACGGGTGTAAGGATGCAACGGGTCGGAAAGAACATCAGTCGTTTTTCCTGATTCCACAATTTTGCCCAGGTACATCACATATAAGCGGTCTGAAATGGTCCTAACCAAGGATAAGTCATGAGCAATAAAAAGCAGAGCCAACCCCAACTGCTCCCTCAGTTCTAGAAGGAGTTCTATGATCTGTGCCTGAATGGATACATCCAGGGAGGATACAATTTCATCACAAATGATGAGTTCGGGCTTCATCCCAATAGCTCTGGCAATCGAAATTCGCTGCCTTTGCCCCCCACTGAATGCATGAGGATAACGATCCATATATTCGGGAGGCATCCCAACTTTTCCCAGTAGGGATGCGATGTAATCTTTTACACTTCTGCGATCGCAAATTTTATGATGAAGCAAAGGGAAGGAGAGGATTTCATAAACAGTGTGCTTTGGATTGAGGCAGGAATAAGGATCTTGGAAAATAATTTGTGATTTATTCTCAAAAACAGAGTGGTCCAGGTGGTTCTTATTAACAGCCTGCTTTCCTTTAAACCAAAACTGCCCACTTCGAATGGGTAACAATCCAGACAGAGTATTTCCTAGTGTACTTTTTCCACATCCTGACTCACCAACAAGAGCAACAATTTCTCCATGATTTATATCAAGGCTGACTCCGTCCACTGCTTTAATATAGTGGCGAGTACGCCCCAACAGACCAGATTTGACGGGAAACCAGGTCTGCAAATCTCTGACTTTTACAAGGGATTCAACCATCTTATTTGAATTCACAGATGACATCGGTAACTGCTTCCATCTTCGCTCTTTTTCGAACTAGGCATAACTTTACATCGGTCAAATGCCTTGGAGCACCGGTCGATAAACCTGCATTCCTCACCAAAGCTTGCTGGTTCAGGAACCTGTCCCGGAATGGATTTAATTTTATGATCCGTACGGTCAAGCGAGGGGATAGCTTCCATTAAACCAAGAGAATAGGGGTGTTTTGGACTTTTTAAAAAATTATCCACTGAATTATCTTCCACAATCTGGCCTGCATACATTACGGAAATACGATCCGCATACTGAGCCATCAGGCTGATGTTGTGGGAGATCAACAAAACCGACATCTTTCGTTGATTCCGTAAGCGGACGATAAGATTCATGATTTGAGCCTGCACTGTGACATCCAGAGCTGTGGTCGGTTCATCCGCGATGAGTATATCAGGATCGAGCAACAATGACATCGCAATGATAATCCTTTGTAGCATTCCTCCGGAAAGTTCGTGAGGATAAGATTGCAGAATCCGGCTATGATCGGTCAGTCCCACTTCATTGAGCAACTCACGGATTTTTTGATCCGGATCAAATTCTGTTTGATGATATTCAAACACTTCCAGCATCTGATCTCCAATACGGATTAGTGGATTCATTGCCGCAAAAGGTTCCTGAAAAATCATCGATATTTTCTTCCCCCGCAATTGATTCAACTGATCTTCCTGTAAAGTGAAAATATCATTCTCTCCCAGTTTCACCCTTCCAGAAAGAAGCACTCCTCCTGGCTCTGGCAATAGTCCCATAAGAGCAAGCGATGTGATACTTTTCCCACAGCCGGATTCACCAATTAATCCATGGATTTCTCCCGGTAATAACTGTAAAGAAATACCATCAGTTAATGCAATGGTTTGATCAGATTTTTTGATCCCAATGGATAAATCTTCGACCAACAAAATTGGGCTACCTTGGATACTTTTCATGACTTAATTGGATGATGCCCGGGGATCAAAGGCTTCCCTGACACCTTCTCCTATAAAGGTCGCCAAAAGTAAAGTGGTGAACAAACAGACCACCGTTGAAATAGCCAACCATGGAGCAAACAAATGATTCAATCCCTGGCTAAGCAGTTCTCCCCACGAAGGCGTGGGTGGTTGTAAACCAAAGCCAAGAAAATCAAGTGCAGTTAAGGCAGCAATTCCTCCGATGATCTGAAAAGGAAGCAGGGTAATCACGGGAGTCAGTCCATTAGGCAAAATTTGACGGAATAAAATATGCATACTGGGCATACCCATGGTTCTGGCTACTTTGACATAGTTAAGGTTTCTGATCTTAAGAAACTCCCCCCTCATGTAGTAAGATAGCCCGATCCACTGAAATAAAGAAAGCACCAGAATCAAAATCATAAAGCTTCTCGAATAAATGGTGCCCACCAAAATAACCACATAAAGGAAAGGAAGAGATGACCAAATCTCAATCATCCGTTGCATAACGATATCCAACCATCCCGCAAAATACCCCTGTACTCCGCCAATTAAGATTCCAAACCCAGTAGCGATGACTGCAAGAATAAGGGAAAACAACATGCATATACGAAACCCATAGAGTAAGCGGGCAAAAACATCCCGGGCTGAGGAGTCAGTACCCAGTAAATGCTCAGCAGATGGGGGATGCGGGGGACTGCCTTCCAAATCGATGTAGGAATGCAAAGGACTATGGGGGATGGGTGGAAGAAGCATCCAGTTTCCCTCCTTTTGAAAATCATCTGAATTTCTTAAGGAAACATAATCGGCTTCAGTCAGATATTTTCCACCAAATTCCTTTTCCGGATAAAATTGGAACATAGGAAAATAAAGTTCTCCCTCATAAGACAAAACATAGGGCCGGTCATTGCAGATGAGTTCAGAAAACAAAGAAAGTACGAAAAGAAAGGAAAGAATCAGAAAGGAATACCATGCCCTCTTAATTTTCCTAAACCTGGAAAAACGGTCCAATGTAAGAGAAGAAAAAACAGCCATACCCCAGACTCAGTTAAATTTGATCCGCGGATCGATTACGATGTAGAGCATATCTGAAAACAATCTCCCAAGAAGAGCCAGCACGCTGGAAATCAAAATTACACCCAAAACCACATTGTAATCCCGACTGAGGATGGAATTGTAAACCAGTAAACCCATCCCATCTATGTCAAAAACCTTTTCAATCAAGAGAGCGGAAGTAAACATCAGGGTGAAAATTTCACTCATCCGGGTGGCCAAGGGAATCAGTGCATTACGAAGAGCATGCTTCCAGATAGCCCGTTGGAACCCCGCACCCTTAAACATCGCGGTACGTACATATTCCTTACGGATTTCCTCCAATAGGGAATTTTTCATCAGCATGGTAAGGAATGCGAATTCACCCGCCATGAAACAAATTAAGGGCAGACACATGTGATGCAGAAAATCGAAAGTACCCTCCCAAAACCCCATGCTCTCATAATTATCACTAACTATTCCACCCAGGGGAAACCAATCGAGATAACTACCACCACTGAAGAAAATAATCAGTAAAATGCCCAGGGCATAGCCCGGAATTATATAGCCCGCAAAAATCATAATTGAGCTGTACAGATCAAAACGGCTACGGTTCCAAATCGCTTTGTAAAGCCCAAGTGGGATACAGATAGAATAAGATAGCACAAAAGAAACCAGTCCGAAAAATAAGGAGATGGGAAACTTTGATTTTATCACATCCCACACCGGCTCCTCATAAAAATATGAGGCACCCAAATCAAATTTTACGACTTTACCCAACCACTCGAAGTAGCGGGTTATTGCCGGCTTATCAAAGCCATAGTAAGCCTGGATATTTTCAATTTCTTCTTCAGTGATTTGTTGCTGAGTTGTGGAACCACCCCCACCCTCCATGCTACTCTGGGCCCGGACCCTGGAAATTAATTCCTCCACCGGACCTCCAGGCACGAACTGAATTAAAGTGAAGCAAACGGCTGTAATTCCAAGGAGAGTGGGAATCAGAAGCAACAACCGCCTGATCAGGTAGCTGCTCATTCCTGATAAACTATCTTGAAGGGTTTCTTGGGCATTTCCTGATTAGCTTTGATGGATTGCTCCAAATTCTCCTTCAGCTTCGGATCCTCCCACCAGTAGGTAATAATGGATTCTTCCTGCCCAAATTTACTGAACACATATTCAGGTGTCTGAAACTTATTCCAGTACAACATTCTTGAGTTATCTGCCTGCCAAAGAAAAATATAGGGGATAATTTCGGCTAGACGGGCGTCTATCTGCTTAAGAATTTCGATCCGTTTATCCATATCGTATTCAGTTTTTTGCAGTTCAATCAGACGATCGACTTCCTGATCCTTAACTCCCGGATAATTCTGCGATGCTTTTTGATCAGCGGTTGAACCATGCCAAGCAGCCTCTGGATCGCGGAGCCTGGATGCCCCCCATGCCGTCCAAAACATTTCAAACTCATGGTTATCAATGCGTTTGGTTAGCGTGGAACGGTTAATCTTTTCAATCTTCGCCTGAATCCCCACTGATTTAAGATCTTCGATGTAGAGATTGAGGTGCCTGAAGTCCTCGGCAGCAGAGAGAAAGGTGATCTCAAACGGCTGTCCCTCTTTTTCCAATTTTCCAAAATCGTTTACTTTCCATCCCGCATCCGCAAGTAATTGCCTCGCTTTATCGGGATTGTATGGAGTCACTTCACGGGCCGGATTAATATTATCCGGGTAAAGATCAGGATAAAAGGAATTAAGAAGGAAGTATTGATTATACATGAATTTCTCATTCATTGCTTCACGGTTGAGCAAATACTCAAGTGCCCGACGAACCCGGATATCCTGAAATTTTGAATTTCGCAAGTTGATCGCAAGCCCCTGGTATCCCTTAGGTTCCTTGTTGTAAATCGCCTGCTTCACGACCCACCCCTTTTCTACCTGATCGAAATCGGTCTTTTTCATCCATATGGATGAGGTATAAATTCGATAGGCATCAAATGTACCCTTTTTGAAAGCTTCGAGTGCTTTATTACGATCGGTCATGGAGCGATAGATAATCTTATCGAAATTATATTTTCCATTATTGTAACGGTTACTCCGTCCCCACCAATTATACCTTCTGTTCAAACTGATCGACCGGCCTTTCTTGACCTCTCCTAATTCGTAGGGTCCTGATACAACAGGGAACTCAAAATTGATCTTATTAAAATCGTTATCTTTCCAAATATGACCCGGTAAAGCAAACAAGCTTCCCGCGTCATAAAAGTTGTTCCAATGTTGCGACTTCACCTTGACCATCAGGGTCTTTTCATCGACTGCCACAGGTCTTTCAAAACGTTTCAAACTTACCCTAAATAAAGATGTCAGGTTTTTGGGATTTAACATAACATCATAGAAGAACTGAAAGTCCTTGGAAGTAATAGGAGTTCCGTCGCTCCAGACTGCTTCCTTTCTGATCTTAAAAGTAAAGGTCATCTGGTCTGCAGATACCTCCCATGATTCAGCAAGTACTCCGATCGCACGATTTTCAGTGGCATGAAGGGAGATTAGTGGTTCGTAGAGTAGTTCGGTCACAGTTTTTGAAAAACTGTTGTAATCAAGAAACATATTGAGCGATTTTGGGAAAGATCCTCCCCAGGTCGAAAATGTTCCCCCAGGTTTCGCATTTTGCAGAGCAATTGGATCGGCTTCCCCATACTTTGGCTTGAACTTATCTACCTTGGGTATTTGGTGCTCCGAGGAATCAGCCACCGTCTTTAGTTGTTCCTTATCCCCGCTACATCCACCAAGTAAGGCACTAATCAAAAGAAGGAGGCAAAAGGAAATAATAGGATTCATGAAAAATAAGAAAGATGTATGTCGTTGGTGCAAAGAATTATGAACAGGCATCCTGGTAATTTCCACAAGAATTCCTCTTTCGGCTTACTGATTTTGTGCAAGCGGATGGAAATTACTATGTTCTTCCTGCAAGCGCTGGGACTCTATATGAGTATAGATCTGCGTGGTTCCCACATCTGCATGACCCAACATTTCCTGAACCGCACGGACATCTGCACCACCCATCAGTAAGTGAGTGGCAAAAGAATGCCTCAGACCGTGGGGAGTGAGGTTCTTTTCTATGCCCGCTCTTTTGGCATACTCTTTGACCAATACCCAGATCATCTTACGGGAAATTGGGGTACCTCGCTTGCTTAAAAATAATTCTCCTCCAGTTCCATCTTTGGTGAGATGAGGTCTACCTCCATGTAAATAATTTCGAATTGCCTGAACCGCTTCACTTCCGACAGGTACAATTCTCTCTTTCGCCCCCTTACCAAAAATTCTGGCAAACCCCTCTTCCAAATCCACTGCATTGACCATCACTGAAGAAACTTCTGACACCCGCAATCCACTCCCATACATAACTTCAAAAATGGCACGGTCTCTTTTGCCAAGCGGGGTATTAAGATCAGGTGCATTGAGGAAGCGTTCCATCTCATCAATGCTTAGAGCATGAGGTAAAAAGCGACCCTTTCTTGGGTTGCTCAGCAGTTCGGTAAAATCATTGGTTAGTTTTCCTTCCCCAACAAGATAACGGGCAAACATCCGCAGGGCAGAAAGTTTGCGGGAAAGACTGGCCACGGCATATCCATCCTTGGTCAAAGAAGAGATCCATCCAGAGACCTGCTCTAGGGAAACACTTTGCCAGTTGGCAGCTCCCTGCTGGTGTAAAAAGCAGGAACATTGAATCAGATCCGATTCATAGGACTGAACTGTGTTTTCGGAAAGTCCCCGCTCTAATTGTACCCAGGCTAAAAAATCACTGAGGTTTGCTTCATACCCAGAGGGCGGTTCCGGTGCCTGCCCACCTATATTTCTTGGCTTTACCTCGGTTTTAGAACCCATGAAAGCTCAGTCTTCAGGAATCTCAACCGGTGCCAATTGACCCGCAAAAAGCTTACGGTAAATCCGATTTATCGGTGTCTTCATCCGGCTAACCATAAATTGTTCCTTTCGTAAGGCTCCGTAACCATAGCGATAACTGGCAGCCAGTCGGGGGTAATTGAAACGATCAACACTTTCCAACATGGCTTTAAGTCTCTTTAAATAGAGCATACCAACCTCTACATTGGTTTCCCACTGAAAAGCAGTACGGTAATGCAGATTACTTACATCTGACCAGGCTGCTTCGGTTAATTGCATCATACCTCTGGCAATGGAGGTCTCTGCTTTTGCATTAAGACTGCTTTCTGCATGACAGATTGCATAAACGAAAGCTGGCTCCAACCCGAGGACAGGAGCTTCTTTTTTGATCTTTGTCCAGACGATTTTTTTATCAATAAAAGTTGATTCAGGATCGAGGTATTTGCAGCCAGAGAGCAAAGCAAATACCAACAAGGCCAGAACAAAGAATAACCGACTACTTACACCACCCATGACCTTTTGAATCAAACACCTGGAAAAGAGCAGGGCAAGGAAGATTCAAATCTGATTTACTGAAAAACCAATAACAGAAATCCGAGAAAGAAAATCATACAAGCTAGAGCAGTCCATCCAACCGGATGAACTCCCAATGAGGTACGTTCTCCCAAGTGTGCTTTGCCCTTGGCATCTTTAGCATCAAGAAGACCTAGTTTACTTAGAGGAGTGAAAAGGATCTTCATGGTATAGACATGGCCCTCTTTGAGAAACAAGCATACTCGATCCGTGATTCCACCCACAAAGAGTGCATGGGCACGGTCATTTAAACCATTCCAAAACCATTCGCCTGTATCTAAAAACCAACGCCCTGCCTTTCGGTAAATCCAATCGATATCCAGGTTGATGGATGGAACCTCAGGAGGATATCTACCCCAAGATCGAAGAAGCAGAAAAGAAAGTCCTGTAAAAAGAAGTATTTCAAATTGGGTGATAATGTGGGTAGCATCGTAAGGATTATAACCTGCGGCCCCGTTGGGTAATAAACTGTAGAGCCATTGCGGATTACATCCCATGAACAGAGAGAGAAAAGAGACCAATGCCATCGCTATGAGCATGTTAAGGGGTGCCTCTTTTGGGCGAAGTCCTGAGTCCTTGGCAAAAAAGGTGAAGAATGGAATTTTTATTCCCGCTTGATGAAAAACGCCAGCAGAAGCAAAAATCAAAACAATCCAGGTGAAAGTATGCCCCTGCCGGGCAACTTCTGTAATAATAATGGATTTACTTACGAAACCACAAAAAAGAGGAAAAGAAATAGACAGGGCACCAAAAATGGTAAACCCAGTAGTCCAAGGCATGTTTTTGAATAATCCACCGAGATGGGTTGCCCTAATTTCACCCGTCCGGAAAATGACCGCACCCAAACACATGAACAAAAGACTCTTATAAAGAACATGATTAAAAGCATGAGCAATAGCACCATCGATCGCCAATTCGGTACCGATTCCGATCGCCACTACCATGAATCCAATTTGATTAATCTTACTGTAACAAAGAACCCGTCTTAAATCATTTTCAAGCACCGCATAAAAAAGGGGGAAAATGGCCATAATTATGCCGATGGTAATGAGTATCTCCGCACCGGGGAAAAGCCTAGCCAACATACAAACCGCACATTTTGTAGTAAAAGCACACAGCCATACAGGACCAGAATGTGTGGCCTCAGCATAACCATCCTTTAGCCATACATGTAATCCTGGAAAAGCTGCCTTAATTCCTACAGCCAGTAAAATAAGTAAGGCTCCAAGATCACCTCCCTCTAGTGCATGAGTAAGTGGAGTTAAAGAAAGTGCGTCCTCACCTTCTCCATGATATCGAAAAAGAATTCCAGCAAGGAGTAGCAAACCTGAAGAGACATGAAAAAGCAGGTATCGAAAACCTGCTTCCTCCGCCTGCTTGCTTCGCCTGCCCCAAATTTGGAAAACTGAGGTGACGGCAAGTGCTTCCCACCACAAGAATAAGGAAAGCATATCTCCGGCAAAAGCTACTCCAACCGCACTAGCTGCATAAAGCAAACCCATGGAAATCTGCCAGGGGTCCCGCACATGGAAGGAGTATATACCCGCTAATAACGCCGCTATGTGAAACAAATAACCAAACAATTTTGCCTGCTGATCTACCCCAACACTAAGGATTTCATACCCAAATAAATGCAAAGTTGAGGTTACCCCCACATCCAGACTGGCCACATATCCAAGGCCAAACAAAGGAGCGAGAATGAGAACAAACGAAGCAAACCGGCCACGAAGCACTGCTGTTGCCAAGCCGCCTATCAAGAGGGCTGTCGCTGGGTGCATACCCAATTCCACTGTTGCTGCCAAAACCGTCATCTTATTTATCCCAATAGTGCTCTTCTCTCATCAGTAATCTTCGCGATTTTGACCCTCTCAAACACTTGGCAATGAAAACCATAACCGAGCAGACAACAAAACCGAATATTCCATAGAAGCCAGGAAAAGTCTCCATCGCATATAAGAAGGATTCTTCCTTCAGCGCCGCATGCTTATGCCAGCCAACACTGTAAATAATATCAGCGAGAATAATGAAACCGCATAAAATAAAAAAACAGCGGATTAGCCTGCTTACATTTTCAGAATCATCCAACCAACTGTCTTGATTGCTCGGTGCTTTCTGTTTTGTCCTATTTGCCATTTTGATATCTTAGGGTTGCAGACCAATCAATTGAAGAAGGATATCCGACCAGAAGAAGAGGAAGAAACATCCCAAAGCGGTTAATATGAGAGGAACAACACACGGCCAGGGTGCCTCTTTAAAAGAAGGATCCTTCTCGGTTTCAGAAGTCCGAAAAAATGCAGTAACTGCAACCGGGAGTAGATAAAAAACATTCAATAATGAACTAATTAGCAAAACCACCACCACCCATACCGCATCGCGGTCCAGTGCACCCAATGCCAAGTACCACTTGCTGATAAAACCTCCCAAGGGAGGTAATCCAATAACACTTAGAGCACCAATCATGAAAGCCCCCATAGTAAGGGGCATCTTGCGCCCAAGCCCGCGTAACTCGCTGACATATTTCTTACCTGTTGCTACAAAGATAGCTCCGGCACAAAAAAACAAAGTGATTTTACCACAGGCATGCATGGCAATGTGAAGAACGGCACCCCCCTGCCCCCGGTCGGTTGCAATAGCCGCACCAAGTACCACATAACCAAGCTGACCAATGGTGGAAAAGGCCAACCGTCGCTTCAGATTATCCTGAGAAAGTGCGATGAGGGAGGATATAAGGATCGTAGCAGAGGCTACCACCATAGTCCACTCCTCCCCACCCATATTTGCCAGCACATCGGAGCCAAATACATCCGCATACACCCGATAGACGCAAAATACCCCAACTTTCACCACCGCAACTGCATGCAAAAGTGCAGAGACAGGGGTTGGGGCAACCATTGCTCCTGGCAGCCAAGAGTGTGCAGGCATTAAGCCAGCTTTGGCAAAACCGAAGGTGAATAAAAAGAGTAAAACGATCTGAGTAGTTTCACTGAAATGACCAACTTTTCCCACATCCTCGATAAAATCCATAGTAAGATGTCCTCCATCAAGCCAGACATAGCACCAACTCAATGCAGGAAGAAGTAAGCATAGAGAAGTAAATAGGAGGTATCCCAAATAAGTACGCCCCCCCGTACGGGCTTCTTTATCCTGCATGTGCGTAACCAAGGGGAAGGTAGACACAGAGAGCATTTCATAAAAGAAGTAAATCGTCAGCAAATTGGCGGAGAAAGCGACTCCCATCGTTGCGGATAGCGAAAGAGCAAAGAAAGCATAAAAGCGGGTCTGTGCATGCTCGTGTAAACCCCTCATATACCCAACCGCATAGAGAGTGGTCGCAATCCAAAGGATAGAAGCAACGCAGGCAAACAGAAGCCCCGAACCATCCACTCGCAAAAGCATGGGAACATAGGAAAAAATCTGCCAAATATGAAATTCAATAATGGCTCCACTGAGTACTACAGGCACGAGCGAGACCACAACCGCTGCCTGCACTGAGGCAGCGATAAAAGTAAACATTTCACGAAGGTTTGGTCGCTTTTCCCCAGCCCAAATGATCCCCAGTAAACCTGCCCAGGGAGCCAACAGAGCAACCAGTGGACGAATATCTTCAATGATTACAGGTTCACTCATTTGTAAGTAACTCCGGTTGGTAAATTGTGGTCCTCAAGAAATAGCTCAATCAGATTCACCACTTCCTGGTTGTAGACTCCGACAATTATGACAATGGATGCGGCAATAAGCAGAGGAATAAGCATGCTCAAGGGAGCTTCATCAAATCTGGTCTGCTCATCGGTCAGACCCAAATCTCCATGACCTTTCCCTAAATTTTTGCCACTTTCATCCACCGCAAGATGGATGCGCTCGATCAGCCGGAAGAAGAGTATCACCATCACCATGGTGGAGAACATGAGAGTAACCATGTACTCCCATCTTTCCGAAACCATTCCTCCGGTTATGAGATACCATTTACTAAAAAATCCACAGGTTGGAGGAAGTCCAATGATGGAAAATCCACCGATAAAAAATCCAATCATAGTGAGGGGCATCTTCGCAAATAATCCCCGCAAACCATCAAAATGAGTGGTCCTACATTTTTCGAGGATAATACCCGCTCCCAAGAATAGGCAAAGAGTCATACAAGCATCACTGATCACATGAAAAATAGAGCCAACAAGCCCATAATAATTGTAAATCCACACTCCTCCGACCATGTATCCGACCTCTGCAACTATTAGGTAAGTGAGCATACTTTTGATTTCACGCTGTGCCAGAGCCATAACCGCAGCACAAATGATTGCCACTACCACCAACCAGGGCATAACTTCCGCCCACCAGGTTGACTCGAAACTAAATTCCACCCCAAACACGGAGAGAATCATACGAATCATCACATAAATCATGACCTTGGTGACCAAGGGAGCTAATAAACAGGAGGTGGTGGTGGGGGCATGACAATAAGCTTTGGGCAACCATGCATGAAATGGGAAAAAGGCCATTTTGATCAGGACCCCAAGGAGCACCAAAACGAATGCGACCTGCATAGCAGGGGAGTCGTGCAAATTATTTGCTTCGATGACTTCAAGAATACCAACCATGTTTAAGGTACCTGTTTTGAGGTAGAGATACCCTACTCCCAACAAGTACAAAGATGCTCCGATCGTGCCTAGAATGATGTAGTTAAAAGTTGCTGCTGCTGCTCGGTTTGAACCAAGTGCAATTAACCCGTACCCTGTGAGTGCAGCCACTTCAATAAGTACATATAAATTGAATGCATCCCCTGTAAGTGTAATTCCAGCAAGTCCAGTAATCTGAAGCAGAAAGAGAGTGTAATAGAGAGGTTCTTTACCAGGGGTTTGTCGCTGCACGGGCACCTTTGAATAAAGCACTACGATTAATCCAACTCCCGTAACCACAAGAGTGATCAAAGCACCAAGAAGATCAGCCCGAAATTCAATACCTACGCCCCTTGGAAAAAGATCGAGGGTCCATCCGCCCTGAATATATGATACTTGATGAAGGGGAGATTCAATCACCTGAAAGAGTGTATGTACAGATGACCACACTGATGCGATCATTGACCCCACCGCTAATGGGTAACAAATTTTCTTAGAAAAATTCCCAAACAATGAACAAGCAACCCCTCCCAAAAGGGGGAACAATACTATCCAAACGATATGATCACTCATCAGGATTTATCCTCCCTGGGCTTACGGGGAGATGGTTTTCTCCGGCGGCTTTTCGGTTTCTTCTCCCCCCCCTGCGTATCGGAGTTTGAATTCGATTTCGTACTTGTTGGTTTGGAAGGACCAGACTTTCGACGGCGTGTTTGAACCTGTCCGGATTTAGACTTTTCATCAGTTCCCTTCCTGACTTTGTCTTTGGATTTACCCCCCCGAGAAGGCATTCTTCTTGGACGCTTCTTTCTGAAACCGCCTGCCTTCCTCCCATCTTCTTTTTCCAGTTCTAACAGCAAGTCATCCTCTTCTATGGTTCCATAAGCACGGTAAATCCGCAAACACACGGAAAGAGCGAGACCCAAAGTGGCGACCCCCACCACAATAGCCGTAAGCATCAGGACATGTGGCAACGGGTTGGTGTAGCCAGAAACAAGAGATGCCTCCAAGACTTGAGGAGCGTGAATCATTCCGCCCGACTGGTTAGATTCAGAATTAAGCTCTGTGCCATGAGGATCATGCTCTGGCAAATAAATTGGGATAGTAGCATCCTCTTTGACCGCTGTTGATACATAGAAGAGAATAATTGCAGTCTGAAAAATCGACATACCGATCAACTTTTTGATCAGGTTGTTTTTCGCAATCATAGCCCAAAGGCCAATCATCAGCAGTACGATGTAGATAAAATAATTTAGCCGTTCGACCAGTAATTGGAAAAATATGGAACCGTCTTCAGTCATTTATCAAACAGACAAAAGATTAAAGCCCATCTCGCATGCGACCGTCTGTGGAAAGACTCGCATAAAGAGCAAAAACAATAGCAGTAACAGTGAAACCCACACCAATTTCTACACCTAGCATCGCATGGTACCGGGCCATTTCCGGACTAACAGGTAAAACTTTTGAAAGATGAGCATAGTCTAGAAACTCTCCACCAAGCAGCATCGAAATCAATCCAATCCCCGCATAGATGAGAATGCCAAGAGCAGCCACGGTAAAGCATCTTTCAATCGGGAATCGGGAAAGTGCAGTTTTTAAGTCCCAAGACAAAGCTATCAGTATAAAACTAGCCCCCATCGCAACCCCTCCCTGGAAGCCTCCACCAGGACTGACATGACCATGAGCCAATACATAAAAAGCAAAAATTTGAATCACCGGGACGATCAATCTTACCGTATTGGTGACAATTAAGTCCGGTTCGGACTCGACCACAAATTCACGATCTCTGGTCCTCCGGTTAGGTCCACCCCGTAAAATTGAAACAACTGCCAGACCGGCAATAAAAACAACCACAGTTTCTAGCATGGTATCAAATCCCCGATAATCAGCGAGGACAGCGGTGACCATGTTGGGAACTTCGGTATCCACACCCGTATTTGCAATAAAGTGAGAAGATACAGGCGAGGCAGAAGCCGGTGAAGAGGGATCTCCCCAAGTAGGGAAATCCCGTGCAGCCCAGGCGAGGAGTAAACCCACACAAAGTACCAAAAGTAGAGCGACTCGCTTCATCAGTCCTTAGATTTCCTTCTCAAGTTAAATACCGTGGCAATTAAAACTACAGTACTGGCACCTGCCCCAACAGTAGCTTCGGTAAAAGCAACATCCACCGCTCCCATTTCCGCCCATAATAAACACATCAAAAAGCTGTAGATTCCAAAAACCACCGCGGAAACAACCAGATCTCTCACCCACAAAGACAACACAGCCACCACCACCAGTAGAGTCAATATCAGGGTATTTAAAAGTTCCAAGCCCATGAGTTAACGGGAAGACGATTTATGCTTACGGACCTTCTTCAAATCCTTCTCACCAAGCGGCATCTCATTATCTTCGAAAGCAGCACGGATCAATGCATGAGAGCTTGTGGGTGTGGTGATAAAGATAAAGAGTACAATGCCCAAAATTTTGATTAATAACAACCAACTACCCACGGAAAAATCTTCCATCATCACCAATCCAAATCCTCCGAGCATAAGCATGGTGGATAAAGTATCCCCCTTCCCTGCCGCATGCATCCTAGTATAAAAGTCAGGAAAGCGAACCATCCCAACTGCGGTTCCCAGAAAAAAGATAAGTCCCAGTATTCCCATACCAATTCCAATCGCATGTACCAGAAACCAACCTGGGCTATTCACGGACTCAGCAACTGCCGAGGATGCCAATACCTCCATCATGCTTTTGCCCTCCTTCTTGGTTTTTTTCTCTCCATCTCCTGTCGGGGAACCGTGCGGTTAAAGTAACGGGAGACAACAATCGCCCCAACAAAGTTGAGCAAAGCATAAGCAATCGCAAAATCCACAAACATATCTACCCGATCAAAAAGGGTACCTATAATTACCAAAATTACTGCCGTCTTCGTACCGATTACATTGACACCGAGGATTCGATCAAATTCAGTGGGACCAACAATTACCCGGTAAAGGATAGGTATCATAAGCACAAGCAGAGATGCTCCCATGATGATCGCGAACCACTCCTTCATCTTTTTCTCCTCTTTTTTAGAAGGATTTCCGGTTCAAAAACTTCTGCAACTTTCCGCTCAATCGCACCCTCCAAAAGATCATCTTCCAAAAACTGGCTCATGGTATGAACATGAAAAACATCTCCGCGAATTAACATAGTAATAGTTCCAGGAGTCAGGGTGATTGAATTGGCAAAAACAAACTTTGCGAAATCCGTTTTCAATTTCGTCTTAATCGTAACAATTCGGGGAGACATTTCCTCATACCCTTCACGGGTCATTGCTAGTTTAAAGACATGTAAATTGGCTTTGATAATTTCAACGGTGAGCCATGGAATATATTGTAAAAATGCTCCAGTTTCCTGCATTCTTTTCTCCCAGTTTTTCTTACGATCCTGGAAAAGAAAGTCATGAGAAATCCAAGTCACAAATAGACAACTCACCAGCCCAAGACCCAAGTGAAAGGCATCAAATTTACCAGAGAAAACAATCCAATTGGCAAGCAGAAGAAGGAATATAACAGCAGGATACACGAGGCAGTAAAATCGGTTTTATAGAGGTTTAAGAAAAAGCAATTTGAGCCAATATCAACCTAGATCGGTCACGATTAGTACGATTTTACAATGATTTTAGGAAAATAGAGCTATTTTTCTCAACTTGATTCACGGGATATTGATCATAGATTGGTAAATATGATCATACTTTTATCACCCGCAAAAACTTTGGATTTCGAAACCGAACCAGCTATTAATGTTTGTACACAACCCGACTTTTTAGATCTGTCTCAGGATTTAATCAACGGACTATCGAACCTATCAGTTAAGGAAGTTCGCTCTTTGATGGGATTAAGTGAAAAATTAGCTCAACTTAATCACGACCGTTTTCAATCATGGTCCAAAAAACATTCAGAGCAAAATGCTAAACAAGCATTGCTTGCATTCAAAGGAGATGTTTATGAGGGACTGAAAGCCCATGAATTTAGCAAAAAAGATTTTCAATTTGCCCAAGAAAGTCTCCGCATTCTTTCGGGGTTGTATGGGTTACTCAAACCATTGGATCTGATTCAGCCCTACCGACTGGAAATGGGAACCATATACGCAAACCCTCTTGGAAAAGACCTTTATTCTTTCTGGGGTAATCGCCTTTGTGAAACAATTGCGAAGGAATTAAAATCATCCAAAAGCAAAACAGTTATTAATCTGGCTTCGTTGGAGTACTCAAAAGCAGCTAAATTAGATAATCTCAATGCAGATGTTATCTCCCCTATTTTTAAGGATGAGAAAAAAGGTGATTTCAAAATTATTAGTTTCTATGCCAAAAAAGCACGAGGACTGATGGCCAACTATCTAATTTCGAACAAAATTGAGAATACCGCTGAACTCAGGGAATTTAATTTAGACGGATATGCCTATTCCCCTGAACAATCCATTCCCACAAAGCCTGTTTTTTTAAGAACAGAGAAAGCTAAGCTTGCAGCTTAATTTTACTTCTTAGTTCTGCCAGTAGTTTGCCTGTTTTTATTTTGTAATCTGGAAGCAACGGATTTGCGTTGCATATCCCTGTAGTAAGAAACATTTCCCCGAAGTTTGGAAGTACCCTTCCCATTTCTACCGCCCTTTCTACCCATCTGTACCGCAGCTTCATTGATGGCTTTTTGATGTTCTCCTGACATCTGCTTTACTCTCTAGCGTTTCATCCTATTGAAGATTTCAAGGACCTGGTTAATCCGGTCATTTGATTCGCTCATGATAGCTAAAATGCGATTTGCCCGTTCCTGATTGGTTTCATTTTTTACCAAAGGAATAAAAAGCCCCCGGTCAAGAGGGTTCTCATTCTCCATCGTTTTACTTTGGTGCAGGCGTGAGTTCACATTTTTCCAATTTTTATTTTCCACATCCATCGATCCTTTCTTTTGCACAAACGCTTGTGCAAAACAAGCCTAAAATTCTTGAATAAGTTTAAATGCGAAAATTTTTAAAATTTAGGAGAAATGAGTGAGCAGATGACTTTTTAATTCATCTAACCCCTCCTCCAGAATTGCAGATATCGGAAAGATTTTGAACTCAGGAAATCGCTCACGAAAATGTTTTACATTGGTTTTCCCTGCCTCCTCATCGATTTTATTTCCCACAATAATGAAATCCTTCTCGGCCAATTTTTTATCGTAATCTTCAAGCTCTTTTCGGAGATGTAGAAAATCATCAATCGGCGATCTGCCATCACTTCCTGCCAAATCCAAAAGAAAAAGAATAAGCCGACACCGTTCAACATGTCGCAAGAAACGATGGCCCAGGCCTCGGTTTTCCGCTGCCCCCTCAATTAATCCGGGGACATCAGCCATAGTCACAGTTTTAAAATCGTCGGGATAATCAATCACCCCAACTGTCGGAACTAAAGTGGTAAAGGGATAAGAGTCAACTTTGGGTGTAGCGTTGGAAACAACATTGAGAAGGGTGGATTTTCCCGCATTTGGAAATCCAACCAAGCCAACATCAGCAATGGTTTTAAGGGTAAAAACAAACTCGCCTTCGTCGCCAGGCTTTCCTTCAGTGAACTGCCTTGGAGTCTGGTTGACCGAGGATTTGAAGGTGGCATTACCGCGTCCACCTTTTCCACCCTCAAGCAAAAGAAACTGTTCTTCGTGCTCCATTAATTCGCAGATCATTTCACCACTGTCTAGATCACGAACTTCTGTTCCAAGTGGGACTTTCAAAATACAGGCATCTCCTCCCCTCCCATTTTGATCACTCCCCCTGCCAGGTTCGCCATTTTTTGCCTTCCAAATTTTTTTGAAATGATAGGTTCTTAAATCCGAAACATTTTCGTCTGCCTGCAGGAATATTTCACCACCTTTCCCTCCATTTCCACCATTAGGTCCACCTTTGGGCATATATTTTTGCCGAAGAAAGGACATACAGCCATCGCCACCCTTTCCGGCTTTTAGGGAAACTTTGGTTTCGTCAAAAAACATATCTAACTTTTCTTCAAGTGATTGGTTGAGATTTTTATAAAAAGTTAACCAAATACACAACCGAACAAAAAAGCCTCCGTGAAATGGAGGCTTTTTTGCATGTTATAATATTAAAGTGATTAATACCTGTAATGTTCGGGTTTGTAAGGTCCCTCTACAGGTACTCCGATGTAATCAGCCTGATCAACCGAAAGCTCGGTAAGCTTGGCTCCAAGTTTATCAAGATGTAAGCGGGCCACTTCCTCGTCCAACTCTTTGCTCAAGCGAGTAACGCCAATCTCGCGGTCAGGATTGTTACGAATGTCTATTTGAGCAATGGTTTGATTGGTAAAGCTGTTTGACATAACAAAGCTTGGATGACCTGTTGCACAACCTAGATTAATCAATCTACCTTCTGCCAGAAGGTAAATGCTTCTGCCGTCAGCGAAAGTGAAACGACTCACAGGACCGCCTGGAACGCTATCTTCTTTGATGATTTCCTTGACTACGCCTGGCATATTTTCGAGCTCAGCAACCTGAATTTCGTTATCAAAATGGCCGATGTTACAAACGATTGCCTGATCCTTCATCCTGCTCATGTGATCGGCAGTAATGATATCCTTGTTACCAGTAGTGGTGACGAAAATATCAGCGGTGGCCAAGGCATCTTCAACCGTGGTAACTTGAAAGCCAGCCATACATGCTTGCAAGGCACAAATTGGGTCAACCTCAGATACCATAACCCTCGCTTTTTCGTTAGCTAGAGAGTCTGCGGAGCCTTTACCTACATCACCAAAGCCACAAACCATTGCAACTTTACCGGAGATCAAAACATCCATTGCACGCTTGATACCGTCGACCAAAGAATGACGACAACCATAGTTGTTATCAAATTTAGATTTTGTTACAGAGTCATTTACATTGATGGCTTGGAAGAGAAGCTTTCCTTCTTCCTGCATTTGAATCAAACGGTGAACTCCGGTTGTGGTTTCTTCGGAGACACCAACTACTCCCTCGGCAACTTTGCTCCAGTGCCCGGGTTTTTCGCTTAATGTTTTCTTGAGTAGATTTTTGACAACCTGCTCCTCGTGATTGTCAGATGAGGAGTTTACCCAATCAGAACCATTTTCTAATTCCACCCCTTTATGGATAAGAAGAGTAGCGTCTCCTCCATCGTCGACGATTTGATCAGGGCCAGATCCATCCGGCCAAGTTAACGCGTTCCATGTGCAATCCCAATAATCTTCAAGAGATTCGCCTTTCCAGGCAAATACGGGAATCCCCGCTGCAGCGATTGCAGCAGCTGCATGATCTTGGGTTGAGAAAATATTGCAAGAGCACCAACGAACATCTGCTCCAAGTTCGACGAGAGTTTCAATAAGAACAGCGGTTTGGATAGTCATGTGCAAGGAGCCCATGATTTTGACACCAGCGAGTGGTTTGGTAGCACCATACTTTTCGCGAGTAGCCATCAAACCGGGCATTTCATGCTCCGCTATGGAAATCTCTTTACGGCCAAACTCGGCAAGGGTGATGTCAGCAACTTTATAGTCTAAGGATGCGGGGGCGATTGTTTCTGTCATAATGGTCATGGGTTATAAAACGGATGAAATCTAAAATTGGATGACTTTTTCTAAACAGCTTGTTTCAAGGCTTCTGTCTTGCTCAACTCTTCCCAGGGCAAACCAGCTTTTCCAAAGTGTCCGTAATGGGTAGTATCGCGGTAAATCGGACGCAAAAGATCAAGCTGTTGAACGATGTCAGCAGGTTTAAAAGAGAAGACCTCTCGAACTGCTTGCTCGATTTTGGCTTCCTCAACTTTCTCGGTTCCGAAACAATCTAAAGTTACACTGGTGGGCTCTGGGTGTCCGATGGCATAAGCAACCTGAATTTCAACGCGATCTGAGAGTCCAGCAGCAACCACATTCTTTGCCACCCAACGGCACATGTAGGCGGCGGAACGATCAACTTTACTTGGATCTTTCCCTGAGAAAGCTCCGCCACCATGACGACCCCAGCCTCCATAAGTATCCACAATAATTTTTCTTCCCGTTAATCCGGAGTCACCCTGTGGCCCACCGATCACGAAACGACCCGTTGGGTTGATCAAATATTCTGTATCGGAAGCAAGCAGTTCCGTAGGCAGGGACGGTTTGATAATTTCGTCAGTGATGAAGGAGCGAATAACTGAATTATCTGCATCTGCCGCATGCTGTGTAGATACGACCACATTTTTGATGCCGACCATTTTTCCGTCTTCATATTGCAAAGCAACTTGTGACTTACAATCGGGGCGTAGCCAAGGAGCTTTCTCTCCAGCATGACGAATCTCAGCCATTTTTCGAAGAATCCGGTGGGCGAACATAACTGGTGCTGGCATCAACTCTTCGGTTTCATTGCAGGCATAACCAAACATGATTCCCTGATCTCCGGCACCCTGTTCTGCAGTTCCCTTACCTTCGGCAGCAGCTGCATCAACCCCCTGGCCGATATCCCTGGATTGAGCGGTTAACTGGTTGGTGAAAAATACCTGGTCCGCGTGGAAAATATCATCATTATTAGTGTAACCAATTTTGCGTATCGCTTCGCGTACAACTCTTTCGTAATCGAATTTTGCAGCAGTGGTAATTTCACCGGCAATGGTGACACAATTACTTTTGACTAAAGTTTCACAAGCAACACGGCTATGAGGATCTTGCTCCAAGCAAGCATCCAAAACACTGTCAGATATAGAATCTGAAACTTTATCCGGATGCCCTTCGCCAACTGATTCTGAAGAAAAGATAAATGATTTTGACATCTTTCAAGATCATCAAACTGACCTATCTTTTGCAAGTTTATTCATCAACGCATCATGATGCGTTGATATGTTTTTTATTTTGACTTCCTGGCGTGCAAATCTGAGAGGTATTTTCCGTAGGTTGAGGAGCCATGTATTCGGGCCGCTTGACCAAGCTCATCAAGGCTCAACCAACACTTATAAAATCCGATCTCTTCCAGACAGGCGATTTTTAGTCCCTGCCTTCTTTCAATCACTTTCACAAAGTCAGTTGCAGAAGCCAAGCTGTCATGACTACCCGTATCCAACCAAGCGGTTCCCCGCCCCATCACCTCTACGGAAAGTTCTCCCGCATCAAGGTATACTCTGTTTAAATCGGTAATTTCCAATTCACCCCGTGGGGATAGCTGGAGTGCTTTGGCTCGATCTGGAGCCTGCTCATCATAAAAGTATAACCCTGGTACCGCATAGTTTGATTTTGGCTCAGCAGGTTTTTCCTCGAGGGAAATGGCTTTCCCGGAAGGATCAAATTCTACCACGCCATAACTCGATGGGTCAGACACATGATACCCAAAAATGGTGGCACCACTCGGACGGTTATCTGCATCACGTAAGATTTGCTCCAGCTCATTGCTGTAAAAGATATTATCTCCGAGAATAAGAGTTGACGGAGCACCATCCAAAAACTCTTCCGCAATTATCAATGCCTGAGCCAATCCATCAGGACTTGGCTGTTCCGCAAAAGAAAAAGACACTCCAAAGCGGGAACCATCTCCCAGTAACTCCCTAAACATCGGAAGATCCCGAGGAGTCGAGATAATCAATATTTCCCTTATCCCCGCAAGCATCAGAATAGATATCGGATAATACACCATTGGCTTATCATACACCGGCATCAATTGCTTACTGACAGCCATGGTTAAGGGATAAAGCCGGGTGCCGGAACCACCTGCTAATACAATTCCTTTTCTCTTCTTCATGCGGTGCCGAGTCTTTCCCTTTGGTATTTACCGCTGGTGACATTCTCGCACCATGCGGAGTTATCCAAATACCATCGGATCGTTTTTCTCATTCCTTCATCAAAGCTGTATTTTGGAGACCAACCGAGTTCTGATTTTATTTTGGATCCATCAATCGCATACCGACGATCGTGTCCGGGGCGGTCCTTTACAAAAGTCTTGAGATTTTGATGAGGGGCATGATCTGGCTTCACTTCATCGAGAACGCTACAAAGAGTATCCACCACCTCCAGATTAGTTTTTTCGGAATTACCCCCAATACAATAGGTCTCCCCTGCCCGTCCGCGGTTTAGAACTTCCCAAATTGCTGAGCAGTGATCTTCCACATGCAACCAGTCCCTGATATTAGCACCGTCCCCATAGATAGGCAGGTTTTTACCGTCGCATGCATTTAGAATCATCAAAGGAATCAGTTTTTCCGGGAACTGATAAGGTCCATAATTATTGGAGCAGTTAGTGGTTAGAACCGGCAAACCAAAGGTGTGGTAGTATGCACGAACTAAATGATCCGCACCAGCTTTGGAGGCAGAGTATGGACTATTGGGAGAATAAGAGGTGGATTCAGAAAATGCGGGATCATCTGCACTCAAGGATCCATACACCTCATCTGTAGATACATGGAGAAATCGGAGACTTGGTTGCCGATCATTAGTTTGAGATTGGTGATATTCTTTAAAAGCTTCCAATAATCGTAGAGTACCCACCACATTCGTTTGTACAAAGGGTTCAGGTCCATCAATGGAACGGTCCACATGACTCTCGGCTGCAAAATTGACGATAGCGTCTGGTTGATGTTCAGAGAGTAAATTTGATACTAATTCACCATCGCAGATATCACCCTTGATAAAGACATAGCGAGGATCGCTCTCAAAATCGGCTAAATTTTCTGGATTACCGGCATAAGTTTGCTTGTCCAGATTGATTACCCCTTCACAATGGGTCTGACCCAACAGTAAACGAATGAAGTTGGACCCGATAAAACCGAGTCCTCCAGTAACAAGTATTTTCTTCACGACATTATTGACTGACGCATCTTACGAATTGAGTCAATCATCGCCTCCTCCACCGGTCTCATCCCAATTCCGGCTTTTTCGGCTTTGGTTGTATCAAGTACACAATTTGAACGGGGAGTCTTTGCTGCTTTTTCCATAAACTCCTCTTCACTTTTGAAAAAATTGAATTTTTTATCCGTTAAGCCCTCTTGAATCATCCACTCTGTTACCTGACTTGTGGTAATCGATCCAGAATTGGTCATATTATAAATCCCTGGTTCAACATCCTTAGTGAAACATTCAATGCATTTCTGACAAAACTCCTCCAGGTGTGAAACTGAGTTTTCTGCTTCTAGCAGATTTTCATAATTGAGCAGCTTTTGTAAGTAATTCCTTGGACTCGGCTCATGATTGAAGGGAATTCTTAATCTCCACACGAAACAATTCTCAGCACCTTCTAAAACTTCTTCACCGAGGGCTTTAGTTCCGCTGTAAAAACTACATGGCGGGGATCGAAAAGAAAAATTAGGCTCATCCTCTTCAGTCCACCCCTCTCCATTATGCCTTCTACCAGAGTAAATACACCCGCTTGATACATGACCCCATCGGATTTTTAAATCATCACATACCTCTCGAATAATTCCAGGCAACACTGCATTGCCTAGTAGACTCTCATATTTGACTAACTCACAGGCATCCACATTGGGCTTACCAGTGAATCCGGCTGCATTAATAACACAAGAAGCATTTACATCCTTGAGATAAGCTTTAAGGATTGATCCGTCTAAGTAATTAACTTCATCCCTTGAAACCAGCCGAATATCATAAAAGCGAATATCATCATTCAATTTGGCAAAATATGACGCCACATAGCCCTTCTTCCCAAAAATTATCACCATCGTTGTTCAGTACAAGAATTGAAACAAATTATCCATTCCGCTCTAACTTATATTTAATGCATGTCTGATGCTATCCTAAATGTATCAAGTGTTTCAAAAACATTCGAAAAAGTTTCTTCCCACAAAAGTACCGGAGAAGTCGGATGGAAATCATTGTTTAAGAATCTGATCAAAAGAAAAGATGAAAACAAAAATACGAACAGATTCTACGCGTTAAATGATGTAAACTTTTGTATAAAACAAGGCGAATCTTTAGGGATTATTGGGTTAAACGGGTCAGGCAAAAGTACCTTACTTCAAATAATTGCTGGCACTATGAAACCTACTGTAGGTCGCGTAGAAATGAAAGGAAGAGTTGCAGCATTACTGGAGCTTGGTTCTGGATTTAATCCTGAATTTAGCGGTCGTGAAAATGTATTTTTAAATGCTGCACTACTTGGATTAAGCACTGAAAAATGTACAGAAAAGTTCTCCAAAATTGAAGAATTCGCAGATGTAGGAGATTTTATTGACCAACCGGTCAGTACATATTCAAGTGGGATGTGCTTGAGGTTAGCATTTGCTGTTATTGCAAATATTAATTCGGATATACTTATTATTGATGAAGCATTTGCAGTAGGAGACGCTAAATTTCAAATCAAATGCTATTCATTTTTGGAAAAATTCAAAGATAATGGAGGTTCTCTAATATTAGTCTCCCATGATCTAAACTCAATAGCTAGATTATGCTCGTATACAATTCTTCTGCACAAGGGATCATTACTTACCTCAGGAAAACCCATTAATGTCATCAACTTTTATTCAAATCTGATAAGCGATGGATCAGCTGCAAATGTCAGAGCATTTAAGAAAGAACATATTAATGCTGATAAGAACAAAAGGAGTGATGCTACTAAACAGTTAAGCTACGGAGGCAAACTAGGTAAAATAAAATCAGCACAAATAAACCATGACAATAATTTAGTAATTCATAGCGGTGATTTTTTCGAAATCACTTTTGAGGCTCAATCCTACAGTCATATAAAATTTCCAATATTTGCATTGAGAATCCGAGATAGCAAGGGGCTAGAGATTTATGGCACAAATTCTAAACTACAACAAATAAAAACAATAAGTTTAAAACCAAATGATCTTGTAAAAGTTACTTTTACATCAAAGGCAAATCTAGGTAAAGGCAAATATTTTATCTCGCTAGGTTTTACTTGTATGGAGAATAATGAGCTAAAGATTATTCACAGATTGCGCGAATGCATGAACTTTGAAGTTCTTGGTGACGAATGCTCATTCGGCATAACAAATTGTTTCAGTGAAATTAAAGTCAATGTAATACAATAAATATTTCGATTTAAATATAATTGTAAGAATTTATATTTGATTACTAATTCACAATGTGTTTCGATATATAATTGGTTAGATATCAAATAATGAATGAAGAACTTAAAATATACTTAATAAATAATATTAATAAATATTTTAAATCAAACTCATTTAAGTTTGAAAAAATATTTTCTTCTTCAAATACGACATTGGAGTTTGAAAAAAATTACTATTTTTTTTCAGACAGCATGGGTCGCAAAGTAGTTTTACTAGACATAGCCAAGTCCTCACCCATTTTAGATTCGTATGAAAACTTCATATCTACATATCCTAAAAGTGGATTGAAAATCTTCTTCAAAGACAATATCGGTGATAGAACTTTTATATGTCTTAATGTAATCGAGGGTAAACGTCACAGCGGTGTAGAATTATCATTTTCTTCGCACCATTTTAATTTTTTAAAAAATTTTTATAAACATAAAGAATCCAGCAAATATAATTTCTACAGAGAGCTAGTTTTAATATTAAAAGAATTTAAAAACAATATAAATATTAAATCTGAAGATTTAATTTTATTGAGATACATAATTAAAACTACTTTTTATAATTACCTATTAACCCAAAGAAACTTATATAAAACAACAATACATGGAGATTTACATCGTGGTAATGTAATTTTAGATAATGACACTTTTAAGTTTATAGATCTTGAATTCTCTCGAAGAAGTCATGCTATTTACGATGACTACTTTGGTTTATATAGAGATAATATAGAAATCCTGCAGGAACATTTACAAATAAGCAATTTTGAATTTAATTGCAATTTAGTTTTTTATTGGATTAATCACTTATATATAAATTCACTTAAAGATATATATTTTAAAAAAAATAAAGACGAAATACTATATCAAATATATTTGGCTTTCTCCTCTTTAAATATCGTCCAAATAAATAGATCCTTCATAAGTGAAATATGCAGATGCTCTAATGATTTATATTTCGACAACAAATCAAAAAGTTTTGAATTATCTAAATACAAAATTTCGATTTCGCATAAAGAGAAAAAAATAGATAAGTTAAAAATAGAATCAAATACTTTAGATTGCAAAATAATCAATCTTTCTAAAGAAGTAGAATATACAAAGAATGAAAATGATTATCTAAAAGATAAAGTAGAAAGAATTCAAAATTCATTTTCGTGGAATTTAACGAAACCTTTACGATTCATAAGAAGGACTTTTAAAAATTTTATTTGTTTAAATAAGCAAAAAAATAAAAATATTTACCCAAATTCTGTTCCAATTATTGCGAGACCAATTTATGTTAAGAAATTAAATTTCAAGCACTCGGGTGACTTAGGTGATATTATTTGGTCATTACCAACCATCCGAGCACTAGGTGGAGGAACTCTATATCTTGATCCAAATGGTGGTAAAGGACATATCGGTGAATCTACTGGATTAGCTACTAATTCACATTCTGTAAATAAACTTAATGAGAACAGTATAAACCAAATTAAACCACTTTTGTTGGAACAAGATTATATTTCTGATGTCAAATTTTGGAATGAGCGTGTCAAAATTGACATCAATCTAGATATTTTTCGCCAACCCAAAAATCTTATTTTCAATAATATTGCTTACTCTCATTTACACGCTTTCAACATTGATTTTGATGAAGCCAATAATGCATGGATTGATTTGAAAGAGAATAATTATTCTAGTCCTTATAATCGAGATATACTTATTGCCCGTACAACCAGATACACTGCAAATTACGGTTATTGGGATTCAATATCAGCAGAACTTGAAAAGTTAGCATTTTTTGTTGGTTATGAATTTGAACATCAAATATGGGAGTATACTTTCAACAGGCGAGTACCCTATTACAAAACAAAGGATATTCTTGATTTAGCCAAAGCTATTAAATCTGCTAATAATGTAATTTCTAATCAAGGTCTTGTTAATGCGATAGCGGAAGGAATGAAGCGAACTTTGATATGTGAGATTGATAAATCTAGTCCAGCAGTAATTTTTGATAGAGAGGGTGCTACATATGTATAACATAGAAAATCTTGTAATTATTATTCCAGTATACAAAGCATTTGATGATTTCTTAAAATGCTTAAATTCGATACGGAGATTTTACACAAAAACCAGGGTCATCGTTATAAATGACTGTGATTCGGAAGAAGACTCTATCAAAATTACATCCCTAATAGACCATGTTTTTAAAGATGTAGATCATAATATCGTTAAAGTAAATAATCATATGAATCTAGGATTTATTAAAAGCTGCAATATTGGATGTAATCTTGCACTGTCCCTAGATAATGTTGGTTCAATATTACTTCTGAATTCTGATACTATATTAACCAATAATTCGATTCAAGAAATGCTTATTGTTTTGAATACCGCTAATAAAATTGGAGTTGTTAACCCAAGAACAAACAATGCATCCATTCAAAGTTACCCCTTTACTATCGATAGTTTACCTATCTTTTCTTTTATGTATTGGCAGATTACTAAAACTTTCTTGAAACCGTATCACAGAATACCTACTGCAGTCGGTTTCTGTATGCTTGTAAAATCTAATGTAGTTAGAAAATATGGGTTATTTGATGAGATATATGGTCTTGGCTATAATGAAGAAAATGATTTTTGTATGAGAATTCTAAAGCATGGCTATCAATGTTATTCTGCGAATCGCTCATTTGTTTACCACAAGGGTAAATCCTCTTTTGGTATCAATAAAGCAAGAATACTGGAAAGAATGAACAGAAAGATCTTGGATGAAAGGTATCCAAATTATTCCAAATTGGTCAAAAATTATTTAACAAAAAGGAAAATTAGTAACTAGATTTCCGGCCTTCATTGAAGCCATCTGCGATGAAGTGTATAGTTGCAGATAGTTTATCCCCTTTAAATCTGCTATCAACATCTGGATTGAATTCAAGGTAGGCATCTACATTAAAACCTCCAAATATTCTACCTTCTGGAGCTCCTTTACGCCAGAAGTGATTGAAAGCAGTAAAGTTATTAGCCCCCCATTCACTTGAATTCTTAACATCAGCGTTGGAGTCAAGATAAGCTGTTCCATCAAACCAAGATGGTATATCGAATGTGTCCTTCCTTCCTTCATTATGACCATCTGTTATATAGTGATACATAGCCATTCTTTTATTGTAAGTTCCATCACTGTATTGAAAAGTATCCTTGATATCGATGTTTTGGGCTATGTAGGCGTCTAAGGTGAATTTTGAATCATCCCACGAACGATCCTCTTTTGGTGCACCTATGCGATAAAAGTGCCACCAAGCTTCCGTTTCGGCACCAAAATGAGAATCCTCGAATGCATCCCTAACATCATGATGGGTATCCATGTACGCCCCCGCATCAAACCAATCAGGTTTAATGAATCTGCCTGTACGATTTTCGTCCTTTCCAAAATTAAACCAATGGTCAACAGCAGCAACAAGATCCCAACTTCCATTACCATCATCGAATTTCAGTCGTAAATCAATGTTAAGAAATACATACTCCAAGGGAACAAAATCATTGTCAAACATTCTATCTTCATCGATACCCATTTCAATGTAGTGCTCGTAGGCCAGTACATCAGCATTACTTTGATCTTGAAATTGATCACGGACATCGTGGTTTCTTTGAAAATATCCATCTACATCAAAGTATATTGGGATAGATGGGTCCATAGCACTCCCATCTTGCCTGAAACCTGGATTGAACACATATAGGGAACTGTTATCATCGCCAGTATCCTCAGTTGGAGTGCCGAGATTCTCAACTCCCTCGATGTCGACAATAGCCTCGTCGGGCACATCGGATAAAGCGGCACTGTTTGAAGTTGCTAGTTCAGTAGTGTAATCGCCGGAAGTTGCCCAATAGTCGGTATTCGAAATTTCTCCAGAAGAATCTGTCGGAGGAGTATCTATAGGTACTGATTTTCTCGCTGTATAAATTTGATCGGAAAGATCTACGCTGGGAATAACGGAATCCCCTTCGTCATATGTCTTAGTGGCATCGTATACTAGGGAACTCAGAAAATCAGAACCAGTCTGACCAAAAACCAAGGAAGCACTGGTCAGAAGAAAGAGTAAACTGAAGTACAAGCTATTAAGATTAAGGCACATTTTTAATTATAATTTGATACTGATTAACGCTTAATGCAAGCAACTTGTTTGCATCACCCCAAAGCGCTTCCTTTACAAGCCATACCAAAATTTTATCAATTTTGTTTTAATTAAACAGGGCAAAAGTTTATCCAAAGAAGGTAATAAAAGGCTGTGAAACATGGTTCCTCCATAAAAAGTACCAGATTTACCTGCCTGTATTCTTTTCCAAATTAATTGGGATGCATGGTCTGGAGTTATGGAATGATTAAGCTGCTTTTGAATTTGTTGCCATGCTTTCCTGGTCGTTAAATTATCGGAAGTAGATTTATTGGCAGAATCGTTAAAACCTGTTTTTACATCGCCCATTCTGAAATCGATAAATGTAGGGTAATTTTGATACTCCAACATCATGGATTGCGTAAAGGAGGAAAGAGCACTTTTCCCCGCATTATACAGGGGCATAAAAGGAAGGGGATATAGGGTGGCCAAAGATGAAAGATTAATCACGACTCCAGATTTTCTTTCCGCCATCAGCGGCACCAGTTTTTGACAAAGAATTATGGGTGCTTTGAAAAGAACATCCAATTGACGATGAATTTCGGACTCTGGAAACTGATCCCATTCAGCAAAAGTTCCATATCCAGCATTGTTGATCAAAAGATCTGGTACTCCATGTTTTTTTAAAAACTCATCAATGAAGTGGGATAGCTGATTAATATTTGAAAGATCATACTCCAATTGAATAAAATGGGGGTGAGTAAATGAGGAGGTACTTCTGGCCAAGGAATAGACTTGATAGCCTTTACTGATCAACAAGCGACTTAAGGAATCCCCTATCCCTTTGGAACCACCTGTGATCAGAACCTTTCCTTTCATCCATGAAGACTACAAAATTTGGCTTTTGCACTGAAGCAAAAGTTTACAAATTATAAATCTATTGAGTAAGGCAATAATCCATTTGATCACTCTTGAATTTCCTCCGAAGCGCGGAGGAGCAGGCACTTACTGTAATGAGCTCTCATATGCAGGTGGCACACTTGGTTTAAACCTGAAGCTATGGGTACCTAAAAACTCTAACTCTGTTGAAAATTGCAAAGTTATTGAGCTGCCATTTAAAGGCTCACAGGGTTGGCTTTGCTCCCTTAGACTTATTTTAAGACTGAGAAAAAAAATCGGACGCAATGACATTCTTCATTTAGCCGAACCTGCTACCCTGCTAGCGTTTATTCGCTTTGGATGGCTGGTTAAAGGAGATCCAAAAATAATCGTAACCGTACATGGATCTGAATTACTAAGGTTCGGCAGGAATCCTCTGAGTGATAAGCTTTTTTCAAAAGTAATGGGAAATGCTTTCAAAATTCATGTTCTCTCCAACTACAATCAGCAAAAAGTAATCCAGCGATTCCCATTTCTGTCCCTAGATCGTGTTGTCCGAAAAGCTGGTGGAGTACCAAGAGGATTAGCAAATGGGTATGAAGATAGTAATTCAAACTCACTTAAATCTCTTCATCAACCAATCACCATTCTTTGCGTAGGCAGAATTCACCCAAGAAAGGGGCAGTTGGAACTCCTGGAAGCAATTAATGATCTGTCGAAACAGAGTAAACAAAAAATTCTCTGCAAATTTATCGGTCCATTCACCCACTCGCCCTATACAGAGAAGGTCCAAAATTTTGCTCGGTCTGTTGGTTGCCAAGTTGATTTTCTAGGTGATCTCACCGATGAAGAACTATGTACACATTATGCCTCGGCAGATCTTTTTGCTCTTACGCCGATTTTGTGCCCAAAAAGTGTGGAGGGTTTTGGCTTTGTTTTTCTAGAAGCATCCTCCTACGGGTTACCCGTGATTGGACACAGAGTTGGTGGGATCGAAGATGCAGTTGAGGATGGGCATACTGGTTTTCTAGCTGAACCAAGTGAACGATCATCCTTAACCAACATTCTAGAGAGACTTATTTCTGATAAAACTTTGAGAGAACAACTTGGAGAAAACGGAAAAAGATGGGCTAAAAAGCATAGCTGGAGCAGTGTCGCCAAGGAAGTTTACGAGGAGCAATTTTCTAAAAATTAAACTACGTCCGCAAAGGCAGGTCTTAAACGATCAAAAAACCAGGCACCACAAAAAAGCATCGTTGCTCCAAATGCATAGGAATAGAAAACAAAATTCCAATTCAGTTCTCCTCCCCAAAGCATAATTTGTCTCAAATTATCAACGGTTTGCAAGATCGGATTCCACTGCAAAAACTGCCAGATCACAGGAGCTGTTTGTTCTGCTTTTTCCGCAGAATAAAAAACTCCGCTTGAATAAAGCAAAGCAAGCCCAAGAAAGGAACTAATTTGATTAATATCCCGGATAAACACACCAAAGGCAGACAAAAACCAAGATAGTCCCAATGCTATTAAAAAAACCGGTAAAATTATTACCGGAACCCAAAGAAATGAGGCTGAAAGACCTGGCCCTAGTAATACAATACCCAAGGAACAAAGACTGAAACTGATTACTAAATCATAGGCGAACGCACCAACCATTGCAGTTGGTAAAATTTCCAGAGGGAAAACTACTTTTTTTACGAAATTTGGCTGACTAAGAATCGCAGTAGGTGAGCCACCAATTACTCCATTTACAATACCAAGAACGGAGAGCCCAAGAAAAACTCCCAGAGCATAGTCCAAAGTAGTTTCTTCGGGCGAATCTGTGAATCTGCCACCAAATACCACACCAAAAGCAAAGACATAAAGTGCGAGCATCAGTAACGGATTCATAATGATCCAACAGGCCCCCAATACACTGCCCTTGTGCCTCGATTTTATATTACGGACCAAAAATTGCCAAAGAAGCTCACGTCTTTCAAATAGGGTTTTAATCAACTTCATCCAAGACCAAGATTTGTTTAAAAACTTTGAGAATTAATTCCCAGCAAATGTTTTCCATTTATTCTGGGCAAAATCATATCCCCGAATAGATAAAGCATTCGAAGTACTTTCGCTAATGTAAATCCAGTTTCCGGAAGAATATGAATAAACATAAGGGAAAAGAGCTGATGACATCCAAATCCAATCCTGCATCAAATAGTTCCATGCCCAGAAGGACTCTCCAACTGCTTGGCTTAAATACAACCAGCCAAGTTTGGTTAAAAAGTTCCAGTTATTATCATAGGGATGTAATGGACCTAACCAAGGACTCTCCCGCCAATTTCCTTCACCAATATATTTTGCATTGTGCCAGTTCGGCAGTTTGGTGTGAATCCAATCGTAGTGAGAAGCAATTCGGGTATAAATGGTAACATCTCCATAAGTGGAATCATCTGTTCCATACGATACCACTCCATGAACTCTCCAAGTATCATTCGTGTAAACGAATGCAGGTCCACCACTATCTCCAGGAGCAGTACTTGCTTCAAGATCTAATGGTGAAGCAACACTTGACCCACTTCCAAGATTATCAAAAATACCGCTTCCCAAGCTATTATTTGTTCCTGAAGGTGAATCAAAATCTATGCCCAATAATCCCCCAAGTGATATATCTGGAACTCCATCTTCAGAAACTTTTACCACCGAGCGGTCTATGGTGTTTTCTGCACCTGTTCTTCTCCTGTTTGAAGTGTCTGCAGAACCATTGCTTCCTTCAACCAGCGTTCCGTATCCGGATAATATAGCTCGTCTCCCTAAAGGATCATCATCTTGATCTGGCAGACGAGCCGGAAAATAACCGGAGACATTTTGATCAAGAATGGCAATGGCAATGTCCACACCTAATAAATCTCCGTCCCCTTTTGGGTTGGAAAGAGTTTGTCGGTCGGTCCATCCTTCATGGACATGAAATTCTTTGATAGTGTAAACTTGGCCACTAGACCAGGAAGATCCGCTAACTGTACTTTGCAGATCATCTCCCATGTAAAACTTCCACTCATCTGCATTGGGAAGGTCCGAATAGGAATCTTTAATCACATGGGCAGCAGTTAAAATAACATTAGGTGCAATTAAGGTAGCAGTACCGAGCCCATTACTATTGGATACCAAGGCTCCCACAACGGAAAGATCTGGATAGTTTTCTCCCTTAACATAGGAACTTTGATTAGCACCCAGGGCAAAGTATTCTTCCCATCCCACAGTCTCCAATCGCCCAATTCTTCGACCTTCACTCCCAACAAGCAGAGTAATAGATGTTGCCAGAAATACTAGATGACAAAGGAATCTAGTCATTACGGGCAGGCAGAATATTCGGTGGTGGTCCCGGAGGTAAGATATTAGGAGGTGGCGGTGGGGGGGGCAGGTTCTCCAAATCTTCATCAGCTATAACCTCAGTAGTAGATGCAGATTGTTCTGCCTCAATACCAACTACCTGATTTGTTTCAGAATTATTCGAAGAAAAATTCGTAACTGAACTTGAAAAACCGGATGAGCCAACCCCCTGTCTTGTTGAGGGCTGATTGGAACTTCCGGGAGGGGTAGGCTGCCTTGAGCCAACACTGGCAAAACCCGTCAAACCCCTTGCTGTGGGAGGCAAAACAGGAAAGGAAGAGCTAGACAAAGATGGACTTGCGTTGGCACTTGATAAAGTGGTGGTACGTCCTGATGACTGTGCAGATAATAACCAATCTGGAAGTTTTGGGCGCGCAGTTGGTTTGGGTGGCATGACTGCGGGGATAGAGGAAGCATTATACTGGCTATTGGACGAGTAGCTATTTGGTTTGGGAGGGGGAATTTTTGAAGGGCTTGAGGGAGGTATGGAATCTACTTTTGATTTTTCCAAAGTCAGGACAATATCCTGACCATTAAACCTCAGAGTAACACTCTCTTTTTCCAGATCAAAAGAGTGTGCCTGAAATTCCTCATATGTTTTCTCGTTTAAACGGATCCATTCTCCGTGATTGGATTTTTTGTTAAAGATACAAAAATGAGGTTCTCCCTTGTAAATAAAGTAACCCCTGAACTCTACCTCTTTGGAAAGATTGGGATTAATCTGTTGGGGAGGTTTGGGCGTTGGCAATGGAGTAACCTGACGGGGAGGGACATTAGGTGAAGGCCGGAGAAAAGGGTTAGAAGCCACTCCGCTAATCAAGCTGGATGAGTAGAAGAAAAGAAAAAGTGAGCCTGTGATAAAAACACGCACTATAATTACAATATCACAAAAGCCCCAACAGTCTGCAAGAAACAAGGAGTTTGTTTAGGATGGACTTATGAAATCTCCTATTCGATAGCCGATAAAAATAAATGTGATAGTTCCTAGAAAATTAATGCCTGCATAAACCCAACCCTTTAACCAGTTTCCGGAATTGATCATATCAACGAAATCCATTCCAAAGGTGGAAAAGGTCGTGAAGCCCCCACAAAAGCCAACAATCCAAAACGCTTTTAAAAAAATAGGGTCAGTGAAACCGTTGAATATCTTTATGAGAATACCAATCAACAAAGCTCCCAAGAGGTTGGCAACCGCTGTACTCCAAATCGTTAAGTTGGGTAAAAAAAAGGGAATAAAGGCTCGGAGAATCGACCCTAATCCTCCCCCTAGAGCAACAAATAAAAAGTATTGGAAACCCATAAAAATGGGAATGAAAGGTCAGGAAGAACTTTTTTCTAGTTCTTTCTTCTCCTTCTCCTGCTCAGCATCTTCAGAAGAAAAATCTTCTTCATCATCCTCCTGGACTTCTTCTTTGGCTTCCTCCTCAGAATTAAATTTCAACACATGCTGACTGAGAGGAAGAGGAGATACACTTACGATAATGAAGCGGCCATTCAGTTTTGGTTCATCATCGGCACGGCCCACTCCGGAGAGATCTTCGAGAGCTTGTCGAACCACACTCATACCCACATCAATGTGCTCCATCTCTCGACCCCGGAACATAAGGGTAATTTTCAGTTTATTTCCCTGATGGAGGAATTTTTCAGACCGACGAATCTTTGTTACATAATCGTGTTCTTCAATTCGGGGACGAAACTTCGCTTCTTTAACGCGCTTAGCAGATTTCTCCTTATTCTTCTTATTTTTGCTAAGCTCGTACTTATATTTACCGAATTCAAGAATTCGGCAAACTGGCGGCTGAGCGTTGGCTGCAACTTCAACGAGATCAAGGTTGTAGGATTTTGCAATTTTAACTGCTTCCTCAGGAGGCATGACCCCAACCACTTGTCCATCTGGCCCAATAACTCTTACTTCGCGAGCTCGAATCTTGTCGTTTTTTCTAATGTAGTTACGGTTATTTTGAAACCGCTTGTTATTTTTACCACGAGGTTTAGGAGCCATGTGGTTACTTGAGTTGGTGCATAAGGATTTTCAATAGGATATTTTAACAACTGCTTATTCCGCTTAACCGAATATTTTGCAAGGAATAAAAGTAAGCAAATTCATGGGTTGGAATCAAATGTGTTAGAGGTTAAAGCTTTCTCCGCAACTACAACTTGCTTTTGCATTGGGGTTGGAAAATTTAAAACCTCCACCAACTAATTTATCAGAGTAATCGAGCGTAGTTCCCTTTAAATATAAAGCTGTCTTTGAATCGATAAGCACCTTCGACCCTTCCGACTCCACATATAGATCGCCCTTCCTAGGCTCGCCAACAAATTTCATTTTGTAAGACAAGCCATTACAGCCACCACCAGTAATTCGAATTCTAAGAAATTCACCCCGCTTCTCACGATCAACAAGCTGGGAGATTTTTACCGATGCACCCTCAGTTAGCCGGACCAATTTTTCATTGGCCAATAAAACCCCTTCCATGTCCACTAAAATCTCAGTCATGATATTGATTCAATCTACTTGCTTTGAAAATAATCTGCAACCGTTCCATTCAGGAACGGTGACGAACATATCTTCTCTTCTCCATTACTAAAAAGGAGAGAAAATCTTTTGCTTCTACCGATAAGTATTCTCCACTGGCCAGAATTTTTGCAGCCCTTTTGGCTGGGCTTCCATAGTTTTTGATCAGTTCTAGGTAAAGTTTTTTCAGCTCAGCAATACTTGCCTGCGCGATATTATTTCGGGATAACCCAATTCTATTAAGGCCAGAAGATTGATTTCTACCACTTATGAGGAGGAAGGGAGGAACATCCACAGAAATTTCTGCCAACCCACCGACCATTACTCCGCTGCCAATTCGAACAAATTGATGAACAGCTGCTCCTCCTCCTACGAAGACACTCTCTCCTACCTCAACATGACCACCCAATAGAGCTCCATTTGCCAAAATGGTGTGATCTCCAAGCTGGCAATCATGAGCAATATGAGAATTTCCCATTAAAAAACAATTCTTGCCTACACGGGTAAGCCCACCTTCTTCGTAAGAGCGATGAATCGTCACCCCCTCCCCGATGACTGTGTTTGCTCCAATTTCAACAAATGAGGAAATTTTAGAATCAAAGCCGATAATCTGGGGATCTCCTCCTACTACAGCAAAATGATTGACGGTTACCTCCTCCTGAATCCGAGCATATTCTTTAACCACTGCGTGTGCCTTGACCACGGAGCGAGAACCCAAGCTTGCTCCCCTCTCAATAACTGCATAAGCACCGATAAATACATCTTCGCCCAAGATAGCCCCGTCTTGAATAATTGCAGTTGGATGAAGAGAAGGTTGCATAATCAGATTTTACTGGAATCAAAAATATCACCCTGAGGATCGCGAAAAAGATGATATGATTTAATCATTTGCAAAAGATGAAGAATTTCTCCACCACCCGCCTGCAATTTGTCGGGCAATGCTTGCCTAAATAAATTTTCAAAAATTGATTTCAGTGTTAAAATTCCATGCAACCCGAGCTTTCGGAGGTGCTCCTCGAGGAGTTTCATCCTATCCAAACCAACAGGAAGTGCAGGCACCACCATGACCTTCATCAGACCATCTGCAGAAAGAGAATCTTCATCATTCGAAGATTCATGAAAACCCAATCTTTCGGGATCAATTTCTTGCTTAAAGAATTTCAACAATTTTGCATCGCTATTTAAAAGAGAATTGGTGAAGGCAGTGTTTTCCCAACCTAAAACAATCACTTGAGCAGACTTAACTTGCATCAGATCTCCTGAAAACAAACGAAAACCCAATTCTCTTTGGGATTCTTGTGCTTTTGGATTAAAAACAGTGAACTGAGGAAATGGCTCAATGTTTTTTCGGTTAGGCTTGTGCCCAGGTTTGTGATTTTTTCGGGCCAGAAAACCATTAATCTCGAAGTATGCTTCAACCAAATCACATTCAACCATACGATTACGAATCGATTACCCCGTTGTAGTTGCCCCAACCTCCTCAAGAACTTCACTCACGAGATTCTGGTCTATGTCATCCGTTTGAAAAGAATCACCGATTTCCTTCATAATTACGAACCTCGGTTTACCTCTACTTATTTTTTTATCTGATTTCATTGCTTCGAGAATAGATTCCAAGCTAAGAGAGGTTCGGAGACTGACGGGCAAATTGTAACTTCTTAGTAAATCACAAATTTCAATTTCAGAATCATTCGGACAAAGCCCCATTTTTTTGGAAAGCTTTAACGCACAGACTAAACCGACCGCTACCGCTTCGCCATGTAAATAAGTTCCATACCCGGCAACTGCCTCGAACGCATGAGCAAAAGTATGACCTAAGTTAAGAAGAGCCCTGCCCTTTCCGTTTATAGAGGTTTCTTTTTCATCATCTTTTACAATCGATGCCTTAATCGAACAACACTCCTTGATAATACTCACCAGTTCCTCACTCCCGTGCTCAAGAGGCGTGGAAAGACCATTGATCTTATGATAGAGGCTTTTATCTGCTAGCATCCCATATTTAATTACCTCAGCCATTCCTGCGGAAAATTCGCGGGCAGGAAGTAGTTTAAGAAATTCTGTATCTGCCCAGACTTCAGAGGGTTGGTGAAAAGCACCAACTAAATTTTTACCTGCGGGTAGATTAATTCCTGTTTTTCCGCCAACTGAACTATCAACCATTGCAAGCAAAGTGGTGGGTACTTGATAAAAATCGATGCCTCGGAGAAAACTTCCTGCAGCAAATCCAACTAGATCGCCCACTACCCCACCGCCAACTGCAAAAACCACACCTCCACGATCCATTTTAATTTGAGCAAGGAAATCCCAGACTTGTTCAAGATTGGCCACAGACTTGGTTCTCTCTCCCGATGGCAAATCCATAAAAGAATGACCACTACTCAATTCCTCACAAAATAATGAGTGCGAAGTTCGAAATCCTGCATCAAAAAAAAAGGCTACTTTTTTCCCGGCTTCTAAGGCAGCGTTACGTGTTGCGATCATCTCACCAGATAATCCATTTCCGATTCGGATAGAATAGGATCTATTGCCAAGATCAACCTTTAGCGTCTGCATCTTGTAAAAGGTTTAAGCTAAAGCATTTTCCTGAACAGGAAGAGGAAGAATTGAGTCGAGGTAAGAACTTATGGAGAATGGCTGAAGATCATCAGGCTGCTCCCCCAAGCCTAGGTAGTAAATAGGAATCTTTAATTCCCGGTAAATGGTAACTAAAGCCCCTCCCTTAGATGTACCATCTAGTTTCGTAACAACAAGGCCGGTTAACCCAAATTTCTCGTTAAATACCTTCGCCTGAGCGAGCCCATTGACCCCGGTGGATCCATCGACGACCAGCCAACTATGATGAGGGGCGGATGGAGATTTTTTCTGCAATACCCGCTTTAATTTGGTCAGCTCATCCATCAGGTTATCTTTAACATGCAAGCGGCCTGCAGTATCGACGAGCAGTAGGTCCGTATTTTTTGCCGTCGCAGAAGCGTAAGCATCAAAAGCTACGGCTGCAGAATCTGCACCATGGTGACCGGAGATAATCTCGAGGTCCAACCGGTTGCACCAGGAGATTAACTGCTCCGTGGCCGCAGCACGAAAGGTATCACAGGCAGCGAGTAATACTTTATGACCTTGTGCTTGATGACGGAATCCAAGTTTTGCACAAGTGGTGGTTTTGCCTGATCCATTGACGCCGATTAAGCAGATAACTTCTGGTTCCGACCGACTGAGATTATATTTCCCTTCAGCACCATCCAGAATTTCAAAAAGAACCTTTCTGGCAATTTCCGTGATCTCACTGTTAGTAAAATCTTTGTCTTCCCGGTGGCATCTTTTGATTTCCTCAATGATCTGCTCGGTAGTCTCTGGCCCGAAATCGCTACTGTAAAGAGCTTCCTCAATGTCGAGCAGGTCATCCAGATCTAAAGTTTTGCGACCAGCTACACGATTAAACGCACCTTGGAGAACTGCAGATCCTTTTTGTAATCCTTTTTTAAACTTCGAGAAAATACCCATCAACTGATTGTTTGGATTTCAATAAAAGTAACTACCTTGGCTCAATTAGAAGGGTACAGCAAGAAAAGTCTAAAACCTGTTTGGTGCAGCAATCTTCCTTAGTGTAAGTCTGCACGGTTAAGAGCAGAGTCCTGTCCTTCAAATTCCAATGGTCAGTAACAAATCCTCCCTTATCATTCAAAGGGACATCCCAATAATCAGGAAATTCGGTCCTTTTCTTCGGTTCACCATATGCCCGGTCGACCCGATTACGAAGGATTTGCCACTGAGCCTGGACGATATCGGCGTAGAAAAAATCCTGCCAACCAGCCTCTCCTTGAATCAAGCAGAGTTCTAGACCTCCTTTGGAAGAAAATTTACAGGTTAATTCAAATGCCTGCCCGTCCCAACGAACGGGAGATTTAACCAGGTCAGAATGAAGTTCCAAGTATCCCAATAATCCATTCTCCTGTAACTTTTTTATAGATTGCTCTCGATCTAAACCCACGGTTAATCCCCCATAAATGGATTTACCAATTGGAGGAAATTTAGGAGATTCAGGAAATTTATTAGGGGTTGCTGAGACCTCCAAAGATAAGCCTTGCAGGCACAGTAAGCTGAGTAAAATCAGTGGGCTATAGACCATAGTAAACACGCTCCAAAGAAAGAATTGCATAGCAGGAAACAAGCACAGGGTCTTTTTCCCACCATCTTCCGGATTCATTTACCCAATAACCCTCCGGTGTTTGCAGATCAAATAATTTGAATGCTAATTCCTGCCTCCAGTCGATCGAATCCCCATCGTTGTTCTTGATTCGATCCACATTGGAAAGAGAAAGTGCCTTACTCATGGTATGGTAATAATAGTACAACCCCTGCTGACCCATGCCTGGGTTCTCATTTACAGAGAAGTTTTTGGACAACCAATCACGCACCGCAAGAACTCTAGAGTCATCTGCTTTCATGTCCGCATAAATAAAACTTAACAACCCAGCATAGCTCATGCTCCCGTAGGATCGCAGAGAGATCTTACCACTCTCATCTTGGCTTTCCCCTGCCATACTTTTACCTGGGAAATAGACAAATCCACCCCGATCGCCAGGGGAGGAACTTACCCACTCCTGCTTGTTACTGCTTGGTAGGTTTTGACATTTAGAAACAAAATCAATTGCGGCATCCCAATCAAGCTCCACTTGATTCTGTTCTGCTTGTTTCATCCTTTTTTTTACATAGTACAAGGCTTCCAGTGCCAAATGGGTATTGGAGAGATCAGAATGTGCCCAGGTAGAGCCATACCCTACACCACCATCAAAAAGATTATCATTTTCACCCTTCCGGTCGAAATCGGATTGTTGATTGATAATAAAGCGGCGAGCAGTTTCGATGATTTCAGCGTCCTGATCGTCATTTTTTTGCAGAAAAGCCAGCAGGCTTATTGATGTGTTGTAAGAAGCTAAACCTTTTCCATAAATTCCTCCGTCTGACTGCACCTTAGTTCTCAAAAAAGAAAAGCCTTCTTCAATCTGATCTGAATATTCTTTCTGCACATCACTTGATGGGTGGCCCATGATCGACCGGAGAGACAACGCAGTAAGTGCCGGATATTGATCACTTCCCCAATAGCCTTCCTCATTTTGCTGATCACACAACCAGGTTACGGCTTTGTCCAGGGCTCTTTCGATCTCCAGTTTTACGGAGGTTTGACTACCCGTTTGAGCATCAACAGAACTGACAGCAGGTGATAGGAAAAGCCCTGCAGAAAGAAAAAGAGAATTCATTGTTTTCATAGGGATAATGCCAAAGGAACTTATTTAACAGTTTATATTTCGGGAAGTCTAATGGATATCCAAACATTTTTTCCTAAGGGAGGCAAATTGACTTCGTTGGGTAGCCAAACATCATCATTTGAGCTTAATTCATCAATTGCATTAATAACCGCCCGTGCATCCTGATAGATAGCAATAATAGAACCATCCATCTGGGCTAAATAATCGCCCTCAACCACTTTTGAACCAGTGAACACAAATGACTTTCCCTTGAGAGTCTGCTTGGATAAATCATTCAAAGTCATTGAAGTCAATGACTTGCGGCAACTTGATCCATTCTCATCCCACCTCACCCATGTCTCTAGACTTTTTTTTCTAAGAGCACTAATCTCTTGTTCGGAAAATTTTTCTTTCTTTAAAAGAAAATTATCCGGTTTTTGTTTTAGTAATAGAAAGCATGCGTGAATCAATCTTGGGGCAATTTTGGTTGTAAATAGAGACTCGTGGGTTTTTCCATTTTCATGAACCAAAGCATATTCCACCAATCCACTTATCTGATTACACTTTGCTTCAAAAGAGAAACTTAAGTCATTTTGGTCGATAATTATCCCACCAAAATCATATACCCCAGAGCTCAAAACCTTGATTTCAGGGTATAATTTGTTTTCTTTCAAGTCCGGTGACTGGGCTAATGTTAGAGGAATAATCCCCAAAACTCCCCAAATCAATGCGAGCAGGGGTATTCTTTTACTACGACAAATCATATTTTATAAATTAACCACAAACCAACACAAGAATCCAAATTGAATGAGCACATCGAATAAGTCGAGCAATCCATGCTTGCTTGACCTTTAATAAAGTTTACCGATAACTTACTTGGAATTTTAAATTCCCTAAATAGCCATGGACGAAGAATCCGAATACTCAGAAGAATCCGAATACTCAGAAGAAACAGATCATTTTGCTGAGGGTGATGAAGCATTGGAACCTCAAGTTACTGAAGTTCCAGCTACTGAAGGAGCCCTTGGCAAATACATGCGTGAGTATCGCCTTCTAAACAGCTTGCTTCTCTCTCTTGGAATCATCGTCGGCATTATTGGATTTATGCTTGCCTGGAGTATTGTGGTACCCGTCGGTGATGACGGCGGTTCTGACTTTGGTGATGCCGGCGCTCCAGCTCAGCAACAGCAACAACAAAAACAAAAAGTGGTTAAACTGATGCAACGCCAGAAAAAGGCTCAGCCAAGCACTCAGCAAAATTTTCGAACCACTGCTGTTTCAGACATTACCCTGCCTGACTTTAACGAGCTCGATGTAAAAGACCTTGCACCTGTTGTAGAAGCTGCTGCCCCAACCATGAGCACAGCAGAAATGAATAACCAGCAGATGAAAAGTGCCTTGAAAGGAATTTCATTGAGCTTACCGAAAGTCATGCAACAAAGATGCGACCCCAAGAAACGGGTTGAAAGACTCCGCTCTGGAGGTGGTAAAGACATGACCGAAGCCGCTATCGTTAAGGGCTTAAACTGGCTCAAAACTGTTCAGGATCCCGATGGTGGCTGGGGTTTACAGGATAAAGATGACAAAGGGGAAAAAACTGGAGGAAGTATTTTACACAGGGATGCTATGACTGGGATGGCTTTACTTTCTTATTTGGGTCATTGTGAGCTTCAAGATTCTCCCGAATATGGAGCAACCGTCAAAAAAGGGATAAACTTTCTTACCTCCACCCCTCCTGATAAACTCGCAAATTATGACTCAAGTGGAAAACTGCTTGGTTTAACAGGTAAATCTCATCAAGGAGGTGCTTATTCCCACCCTATCCGCACCTATGCACTTTGCGAAGCATACACCATGACCAAAATTCCCAAGCTCAAAGAATTTGCAAGAAGAGCGATCAAAGTAATTATCGATGGTCAAAACCCCAACGGTGGTTGGGCCTATAAATTTGGGCAAGGTGTTGGTGCTCATGTTGATCTTTCCATAACTGGCTGGTGTATTCAGGCACTCAAAGCCTTCGCATTGACAGGTATTACAGATGTTTCCGTCGATGATGCCATGGATAAAGCAATCGAGTATGTTAAAAAGTGCCAGGACTCTGCTGGAAGATTTAAATACAAAATGGACCAAGGTACCGGTAAGAATAGTTTAACAGGAACCGGAGTTTTGTCTCTTCAGATTTGGAAAAACGCTAAATCTCAAGAAGCTAAGAAAGGATTGGAATATATCACTGAAAATCGCTTACATGAAGACTGGGAAAAAGTGGATGTTTATGAGTGGTATTATCATGCTCAAGCTTGCTTCCAGGCAACTGGCGTGTCTGGAGGCAGTACTTTTTGGCGTGAATGGAACAAAAAGTTTCAGCAAGTTGTGGTTAATGCACAAGCAGATGATGGCCATTGGCCACATGGTGCTCACTTTCACGGAGATACAGACCTATACCGTACGACTATGACTATTTTGATGCTCGAGGTATACTACCGCTACGCACCTATGTCCAAGGTATAACATCCCTACCTGAGCTTCTTGCCCTCTAGATAACCAACCCTTAATCCTGTAAACGCCATGAGATCGATATTTTATTTATTCTCTTCCATTTGCCTTCTTCCCATCGTTATTTTTGCTGAAAATAAGGAAGAACGGGAAATTGTAATCACAGGAAACGACGCAATGCAATTTGATCTCAAGGAATTCCAGGCTACTCCGGGAGAAAAGATCTCTATTACTTTCAAAAATATTGGATCGCTTCCAAAGATTGCTATGGGGCACAATCTGGTACTTTTGAAAGAAGGTGTTTCCGGGCTAAGTTTTGGACAGCGGGTGTTAGCATCCGGAGGCAATGCTTCGAATCCATTACCATCTTCTTTACTTAGTGATGTGGTCGCTCACACCAAACTCCTAGGACCAGGTGAAACCGAATCTATTAAGTTTACTGTGCCAAATAAAAGTGGCGAATATGAGTATGTCTGCACTTTCCCTGGACACTTCGCAATGATGCGAGGGAAAATGGTAGTCAAGTAATACAAAAACTTGCTGTCTTCGGCTCCCTCCTTCTTCTCTACTTAAATATCCGACCTAAATGCATGGCAACTCTCTCTCAGGAGCGAAAATTACTCGATCCATCTAATAAATCGAGCCTTCCAGCAACTCTCTTTAGCTTTTTAAAAATTGAGGGACCGGGATGGATTCTCTCTGCTGCTGCGATTGGCACGGGTGTCTTGGCGGGCTCGATTGGACTGGGTACATTCCTTGGACTTGAAGCCATATGGATACAAGTTCTATCCATGATTTTAGGAGTCTTCGTGCTGTCAGCCATCAGTTATATCTGCCTGGGTTCTCAGCAGACTCTTTTTAATCTTATTAAAAACGAATGGAATCCCACTTTAGCTTGGTGGCTCGCAGGATCTGCCCTTCTCACCAATTTTGCATGGTGTATGCCCCAGTTTCGTATTGGCGCGGAAATTTCCGGTCAGTTTTTAATTCCTGCCCTCTCTGGAAAAGGTGGGCAGGTTTTGATTGCACTAGCTATGCTCTTTTGTGCCGTTGCCTTTTCTTTTCTGTACGAAAAATCAGGCATGCGTGCCAGCTTCATTCAGTGGATGGTGAAATGCATTGTTCTGGTTATTTCGATCCTTTGCATCGCTTCCCTCATAGTTCTTTTACCTCATTCCACATTCTCGGTAACTGAGTTTTTTGCCGGCTTTTTCCCTAGCAGCCAAGTGCTTACCGAAACCTCACCGATTTACGCTACCCTAATTCAGGAATCCGGAGGTGCCAATGATTTCTGGAATGAACAAATTTTGGAAAAACAAAGAAGCCTAGTTTTAACCAGCTTCTCCTCTGCTCTGGGGGTTAATCTTATCTTCGCTTTCCCTCTATTAATTCTCGGAAGGGGTTGGGAAAGAGGGCACCGTAAATTTGCATCCTTCAATTTATGGACTACTTTCTTTGTCCCCTTTTTTATCTTCAGCTTCACTATAGTTGTTATAAGCAGCCTTGCTTTTTACGGAGACACTCATGGCAAGTTAGAAGAAACGACTGACCCCGAAGTTCATCAGATTCTGGAAAATCGTTTGGTCTATGAGATTGGTGAGCACGAGTTTGCTAAACTTGCTCCTTTTCAGGTGGAAGAAAAAATAAACCAACTTCCACCATTAGAAATTAAGCTGGCTAATCTATTATTAGGACACAGCGTTGATCAACTGATTGATAAGCTTATCTCCATCGCCAATAACTCTGATTCAGTTAAGTTCATTTTAGCCCTATTGGTTTTGTTTACTGCATTCTCCACTATCGTTGTCTTAATGATAGTAAGTGGACATTTACTATGCGAGATACTCGGCAGACCCCACAAAGGTGCCCTTTTTCAGTCTGGTTCACTTTTGCTCGCTCTTTCATCAGTTGGTCCATTTATTTGGGCGGAACAAGGGAAATGGGTATCAGACCCAACCTATTTTATCAGCTTGGCCATGATGCCGTTTGCCCTGATCTCTATTTTTCTGATTTTAAATAACAAAGAGCTGCTTGGTCGGGAAAGACCAAGTGGTATTTCCGGCTATATTCTTGTTGTAGGTTGTGCCCTATCAGCACTGTTACTGGGAAGTAGCTCCCTCTACATTGCCTGGAATCACACCTTGTTTGATCTTCCAGCTGGGAAACTACTTGTCGTTCTCATAGCGGTTTTATTGATAATTGGCCATTTTTCCCTAAAAAATAAAAAATTAGCCAATAAGATCTCTGGTTTAGAGACTAAGTTGAATCATTTGCAAAAATAAATAATTTCGGATTTACCTGCTCTCCAAGGGAACCCAGCTTCTTACTTCCCCCTTTGGACCTCCCACTGACTGCAAAACCCAAGACTGACCAGTGGTTGTATCAATCTTAACAAGTCTTTTGTAGAGAAAGGGCTTACTATCTTGTGAGTAATACTCTGCACTCACTATTTGATATCTCCCTATTTTGGATGATGATCCCAAAAAGCTTGGTGGCGGAGGAATATTTGCTGGTAAATTCGGAGGAATAACTAGATTTTTCTTATTCCCTAGTAAGGGAGTAGTGATTACGAAAAATAAAAGAAGCACGGCTGAGGCGAATTTACCTAGAATATTCATAGATGATAATTTGAGCGGCCATCGAGATTTTTCAATCGTTGTTTTCAAAATCATAAGAAGCTTTTCAAGCGAATTTGCTCAACTTTAGATCATTTAAAGACATGATCTTCTCAAGATAACGAATTCTGTTGCGAGGGTCAGCTAAATCATTACCAATTTTTATAAGCCCTGACTCTAATGGTTACCCAGCAGATAGTTTATAAAAGAATTACCTTTCTCGTTTTCGGAACTTGCCTGATGATTGGATGTAGATCCAATCGAAATGTTGAAATACCAGATGCGCCCCCGCCTTATGCAAACTTTCCTGCACCGCAAAATTTCCAGAATCCTCAACCAGTTGCTTCTCAATCCCACGGCAATCTCTTTGCCGACCCTTACAACCCTGCCGCCCCCCCATACTCAAATTATAGCAATCTGGAAAGTACTCCCGCTTCTCCTGTTTCTACCAGCAGGTATGTTCTCCGTGCAGAAGCCGATCTCTGGGCACTGATTCAAGACCCCAAAGGAGTGGAATTAGATTGGCTAAAAATGAAAAGCGGTGAGTCTGTTCCACTTACTTATTCTGGACCAATAACCGTAACCTGTTCCTCAGGACACAAATTAAAGATATTTGATAACCAAAAAAATCTGATTGAAACCAAAACCAATCAAAGTGGCATATCCATCGTAAAATTGCCTTGATAAAAGGTGGCGGAGAGAACGGGATTCGAACCCGTGGAGGGACGATTAGCCCCTCACCGGTTTAGCAAACCAGCGCATTCGACCACTCTGCCATCTCTCCTTGACCAGTAAAATAAAGGGTTCTGGGCGAACTTGGCAAATCTTCTTGAAAGACCGCCACAATTCCGCCACGATTTTGACATGCCCAGCACTACTTGGAAAAATGGTCGAAAATTTTCCTTTCCTGTAAGAGATGGACACGGCAATAACATTAATTTCAGATTAGAGTGCCAACTCGATAAAGGCAATAAGAGATTTGTCCTTCGATGGCAGGATCCAACCGACCTTGACCCCGAAACTGGGAAAAAGAAATCAAAGACAAAATCTTGCAAGAGTTATGAAGAAGCTTTCCAACGAGTTAAAGATTTTGAGTTTAGAGAAGACCAAAGAAGTAGCAGGGCAAAGCAGAGATTAACTTTCCTTAGTGACGATCAGTTAAGAGATGCCGAGATGGCATTATCCACTTTGCCAAATGGCTTGAGCCTAAAAGAAGTTGTCGATCAATTTGTTCAAGAACTGCCAAGCAAGGAAGCCACCATAAACGAAATCTATGAAGCTTGGATGACAGAGGGCAAACGAGCGGGCAAAAGGAAATCATCCATCTCATCAAGGGAAGATCGGACAAGAGATTTCCGAGCCACTCACGGCAAGAAGATGGCCCATAAGGTTACCTTCAAAGATGTGGAGGAGGTTGTCTTCAAGAAGCTTCAAAATGGGAAAGATCCCTCAGACAGAACGATCATTAATCGGTGGTCATGCATTAGG
>Ga0255765_1000545_pt1 | contig 50633 bp, 51 predicted proteins | sample 041ome_8_FD_179965 | JGI IMG/M metagenome (GOLD analysis project Ga0255765, IMG submission 179965) | Coastal salt marsh microbial communities from the Groves Creek Marsh, Skidaway Island, Georgia - 041407BS metaG (version 2) | ecosystem: Environmental > Aquatic > Marine > Intertidal zone > Salt...
CCTTAAAAGAAAGTAACTCTAATTGTGTTGAAATTTCTGACATGGTATCTCCTTTACTTGATTAAATTTTTTCCTGCTGAACAAATCAAAGTTGCTTTGATAATTTCATCATTTTTGTTAATAACTGGTTTCTTTTTATCCTCAAAATTCATGAGTTTTAAAAAGTTAGATATATTTTTTGAAAATAAACTAGATGCGTTATTTGCCACTCTACCTGGAACGTTCGCATGGCCAACAATTTTTAATCCATTTTTCGAAACAATTTTTCCAAGTTGGCTGTATTCACAATTTCCACCAGACTCTACAGCTAAATCAACAATTACAGATCCTTGTTTCATATTATCCAGCATTTCTTTTTTAAGTATTAAAGGTGCTTTTCTGCCAGGAATTTGCGCTGTACAAATCACAATATCCATACCCTTGAGAGTTTCGGCTAAAAGAGCTTCTTGTTTTTTTTGGTATTCGGCACTCATTTCTTTCGCATAGCCCCCTTTTGTCTCGGCATTTTTGGATTCCTCATCCTCAACCATTACAAATTTACCGCCTAAACTTTCTACTTGTTCTTTAGATGCTATACGAACATCCGTAGCATAGACAATAGCTCCTAATCTTTTTGCGGTTGCAATGGCTTGCAAACCGGCCACACCAGCACCAATAACTAAGACATTAGCCGGGGTGACTTTACCTGCAGCAGTCATGAATAATGGAAGTACTCGATTAAATTCTTGAGCTGCATCAATAACAGCATGATAACCCGCCAAGTTAGCTTGGGAGGAAAGAATATCCATATCTTGCGCTCTTGTAATTCTTGGAACTCGCTCTAGAGAAAAAGCAGAGATTTTTTTGGAATTAAAAATTTTAATAGTATCGGCTTCATTTTGAACATTTAGTTGAGAAATAACCATCGAGCTACTTTTGAGTTGTTTGGCTTCATCAGAGGAAGGGCAATTAATTTTTACAATGATATCGGATGTTTTTAGAATTTCTTTTGAAGAGGAAATTGTTGCTCCTGCTTCTTTATAGCTTTTATCTGTAAAACCAGATAATAAACCTGCATTTTTTTCAATCAGGACTTGATGGCCAGATTTGATATAATTTTTTGCTTCATCGGGGCTAATAGCTACCCTGTTTTCAAATTTCTTTTTTTCTTTAATTGTTCCGATTATCATAATTGAGTTCCTTTTGGTGGTATATTGTATACCAGATTAAATTCCTATTTTTAATTATTTATATGAGTTTTTTAACGAAACTAAGCGAAATTAAGATTAAATTCCAGCAGATTTAAGAGCTTTTTTTTGATTGCTTTCAACATTTTGAACGGAAAAATCCTTAATTAGCGCGTGAAATAACTTATACCAATTTATTTCTGCTTTTAGATGGATAAATATAGATCCTAATCCAACCGCAGCTCTATCCATAAAAACAAACTCTCGAGGAGGTTTGACTCCCCCATATTTCTTGAGTTCTCGATGAACTTCGCCGGCAATTTTTGCACCATAAATACCACTGTCCGAGTCCTGAATTCTTCTAACTTCGTTTTTAAGTATGGGATCATAGAGAAATAGTGCCCACTTATTTAAAACAGTCATCAATTTATTGTCGATATCTTTAAATCCCCACGCTTCGTAGGCTTTTTTTATTTTGGAGTTATCCTTTTGTTTGAGAGCAAAATATAAATCAATCACTCCTTTAACAAAAGTTGCTGGAAAAATTCTAACGCAACCAAAATCAAATAAATTAATATTATTTTTTTTATCTACAGAATAATTTCCTAAGTGAGGGTCCCCATGAATTATTCCATATTTATAAAAAGGATAATACCAAGTCATGAATAGTTTTTTTGCAAGATCATTTCTTAATTTTTGAGGAGCATTCTTGTATTCAATTAATTTTTTTCCTTCTAGATATTGCATCACTAGCAATCTATTTGTAGAAATTTTTTCATATACTTTTGGGATTTTGATGTATTCATTTTTTTGATGGATGAAATTAAAAACTTTTAAATGTTTATACTCTAATCGATAATCTAATTCCTCTTTGAGTCTTGCTTCGATTTCTTTATAAATTTCTTTTATTTGTATTGATTTGTTGTAGCTAGAATAAATTTTAAAAATAATTTTTAATTGACCAAGATCGGCTTCAACTGCTGATGCCATATCTGGATATTGAAGTTTACAAGCAACATTTTCTTTATTTGGCATTGTTGCCTTATGAACTTGACCTAATGAGGCGGCAAAACTAGCCTCCCTATCAAAAGATAAAAATTGATCTTCCCAATTCTCCCCCAACTCGGCTTTCATTCTTCTTTTTACAAATACCCATGACATGGGAGGGGCATTGGATTGTAGTTCTGCTAATTTACGAGCATACTCCTCAGGAAGTAAATCAGGGATTGTGGCACTTAATTGGGCCACTTTCATTAAAGGACCCTTAAGATTTCCCAATATTTCTGTTATTTGGGCGGCATATTTTTGATCACTTAAATCAAAATTTAAGTATTTTTTTCCTGCAAATTGTGTAGCTAAAGAAGTTAGTGAGGTTGTGACTTTTGAGTAGCGTTTTACTCGAGAGACAAAATTATTATCTTCTTTCATTGAGAGATTTACTAAATAGCTTTTTCAAATTCATCAATTAAACCAGTAATCATTGATAAACCTTTTTGCCAACTATCTTTATTTTTCAGATCAACATTAAAAGGCTTTAGTACTTCACTATAATGTTTCGAACCTCCACACTTAAGTAAATCAATGTAATTATTTTTAAAATTTGGCAATCCTTCATCATAAAGTTGGATTAGTATATTGACGAGACAGTCTCCAAAAGCATATGCATAAACATAAAACGGAGTATGAATAAAATGAGGAATATAAGTCCAAAAATATTTATACCCTTCGGTTAACTCAATATGAGGGCCAAGACTTTCGGATTGTGTTTTCATCCAAAATTCACAAATTTGATCAGATGACAATTCTCCTTTTTTTCTTTCATTGTGAAGTAATTTTTCAAACTCAAAAAAAGAAATTTGCCTGATTACCGTATTAATCATGTCTTCAATTTTAGAAGCTAGTAAATATTTTTTTGTCTCTACATTGCTCTCTGCTAAAAGAGTTCGAAAAGTCATCATTTCGCCAAATACACTTGCTGTCTCTGCTAAAGTTAGCGGAGTGCTCGATAATAATAATCCTTGCTTTGATGATAGATATTGATGACATCCATGTCCAAGTTCATGGGCTAATGTCATTACATCGCGCGTTTTGCCATGAAAATTAGTTAGAATATAAGGATGAATAGAGGGAATTGTAGATGCAGCAAACGCACCTGGAGATTTTCCAGATTTTAATTCTGCATCAATCCAATTATTCTCAAAAAATAAAAGTACAATATCTTTAAAGCTTTGATCAAAATTACCATAAGATCTCAAAACCATATCTTTGGCCTCTTCCCATTTAATTTTCAAATTAGGAGAATTGGGATATGGAGCATTTCGATCCCAATAGTTAAGTTTGGATTGATTAAATAATTTAGATTTTATTTCATAATAACGGTGGGATATATTTTTGTAATTTGAGATAACACTTTGGCTAAGTGCTTCGACCACCTCATCCTCCACATTATTTGCCAAATTACGAGACTCAACAGGGGATTTATAATTTCTCCATTTATCATTAGTTATTTTGTCTTTAGCAAGAGTGTTAGTAATAAAAGTAAAAATTTTTGAGTTGTTTTTAAAAACACGCTCAATACTTCCTGCTGCTTCTTTTCTCGTTTCAGCATTATGGTCTGATAATAAATTCAAAGCATCCGAACTATTTAGTTGTTTATTTTGAATATCAAATTTTAAATCATTAATTTGTTCTTCGAAAAATCTTACCCATGAAGAATTAGCAGTTAAACTTTTATCTAAAAAAATTTGTTCACTTTTTTCATCCAGTTGATGATCTTTAAATCTTCGAATATTGATGAGCCAATTTTTATATTTTCCTGAACCAAGAATTAATTTTTGAAACTTTTCTTCAGGCAGAGAGTTTATTTCATTGGTGAAAAAGATTAAATTAGAAGAAATTTCAGTGAGTTTTTCATTGATACCTTGATAAAACTGAACAGTCTCCTCGTCATTCATATTAGTTGCGTAAATCAAAAAAGCATAATTTCCTAATTTATCACCTGTCTCGTTACCATTTTCATATTCTTCAATGACAGACTCAAAACTATTTGAATATTTCTCAATTTGCCCTTTATACTTTTTATTAAAGGACTCGGAAAATTTTTTGAAAGTATCCAAATCAAGGTTGATTTGATCGTCTTTAATATTGAGGTAGAAATCCTCTAAATTCCAATTTGGTAACTTTTCACTCATAATTCTTACTATTATTTATCTTTAAATTTTTGTAACTGTTCTGTCGTTGCTTCTTTTTGATATTTTTCTTTCCAATCCGAGTATGACATTCCGTATATAATCTTTCTAGTTTCTTCATAATCTAGATCATAACCAAGTTCAGTTGAGTACTTCCCGTACCACTTAGAGAGACAATTTCTACAAAATCCACTAAGGTTCATCAAATCGATGTTTTGAACATCGGTTCTTTTTTGCAAATGATCAATTAAATGATCAAGGACTTTTGCCTTAATCAAAATTTCATTTTCTTTACTTATTTTACTCATAGTAATTTACTAATATCATGTTATTAATTTTTTATCGAAATGAATCAGTTAAAATTAAGAAATAGACGAGCAAAAATTGTCGCTACGCTTGGACCCGCTTGCGAAACTGAAGAAACTATCGAAAAGCTATTCTTAGCTGGGGTTGATGTCTTTCGTTTAAACTTCAGTCACGGATCGCATGAGGATCATATTAATAAAGTTAAAATAGTTCGAAAATTAGAAAAAAAATATAATCATTTCATTTGTATTTTGGGCGATCTCCAAGGTCCAAAATTTCGAGTTGGTAAATTTTCAAATGTCAAAGAACAATTAAAAAAAAATCAAGAATTTACGTTTGATCAAAATAAAAAAGATGGAGATAACAAAAGAGTTTATTTGCCTCATAAAGAGATATTTAAATCAATTTCCGTAGGCCAGCGACTCCTCGTTAATGATGGGAAAGTTCGGTTAAAAGTAAAATCTAAATCACCTACTACAATTAAATGCATAGTTACCGATGGTGGGGAAATTTCAAATAATAAGGGATTAAATATTCCCGACACTAAACTTGATTTAAAAATTATTACACCCAAAGATAAAAAAGATCTTCAACTTGCTATCAAACTAGATGTTGATTGGATTGCCCTGTCTTTTATTCAAACCACCAAAGATTTACTCACAGCAAAAAAATTAATCCCTTCTAAATTTAAAGTAATGGTAAAGGTAGAAAAACCCTCTGCAATGGATGAAATTGAGTCGATCACCGAAAACTGTGATGGAATAATGGTAGCTAGAGGTGACCTAGGTGTTGAAACCAATCCTGAAGATGTTCCAATCCATCAAAGAACGATGGTGGCCGCTTGTCGAAAGTTTGGGCGTCCTTGTATCGTTGCAACTCAAATGTTAGAGAGCATGATTGACTCTCCCACTCCTACTCGTGCTGAAGCCTCAGATGTTGCTACAGCGGTGTTCCAAGGAGTCGATGCCGTCATGTTATCTGCCGAGTCCGCGGCTGGAAACTACCCAAAAGAGGCCGTTGAAATGATGGATAAAATTATAAAAAGAGTCGAGAGTGATTCAAAATACTTAGCAAATATCCAAAACTATAATCTTGATCACACCAAAACATCGACTGAAGCGATAGCAACGGCAGCATTAGAAGTGGCGAGTATTGCTAGTTGTAATTGTATTGCCACTTTCTCGCAATCAGGAAGGTCAATCCTTCGAGTTGCTCGAATGAGACCTGACGTTACTTTAATTGGCTTGACGACAAACTCCAAAGTGGCTCGTCAAAATGTTTTAACTTGGGGAACCTTCATGGATGTTGTAGATGAAATCTCTTCCTCCACTGAAATGGTTGATAGAGCTTGTAGGGTCGCTAAAACTCGTAAAATTTTAAAGAATGGTGAAAAAATAATCATCACAGCCGGTGTTCCTTTTGGAAAAGTTGGAACAACAAATACGCTTCGAATAGCTAAAATAATTGCAGATAATAAATTAACTTAATTTCGAACAAGCCAGCTTAATACGCTGGCATGCATCTTCTAAGATAGAATCTGAGGTTGCATACGAAATCCTAAAAAAACCATCAAGTCCAAATGCGGAGCCCTGCACTCCCGCAACTCCAACTTCTTCCAAAAGATAGTCCATAAAATCGCCATCAGTGCTGATAATCTTTCCAGACTCAGTTTTTTTACCTAAAATCCCCTTGCAAGATGCAAAAACATAAAAAGCACCCTCGGGTACTCGACAAGACAAGCCTGGTGTTTCATTTAAGTGTTTAACAACAAGATCTCTTCTTCTTAAAAAAGACTCGTTATTAGAAGAAATAAAATTTTGATTTCCGTTGAGAGCCTCAACAGAAGCTGCCATGGAGATTGATGCAGTTGATGATACGTTTTGTGATTGAACTTTATTCATTGCATTGATGATATTTGTTGGACCTGCTGCATAGCCAACTCTCCAACCTGTCATACAATAAGATTTTGATAAACCATTCATAGTTAAAGTTCGATCAAATAGAAATGGGCAAACTTCAGCTATGGTATGAAAAATATTTCCATCATAGACAATTTTTTCATAAATATCGTCTGACAGAACATAAACATGATCATGTTTTTTTAGAACTTCACCAAGAGCTATGAGCTCTTTTTTTGTATACATTGAGCCAGTTGGATTGCTGGGACTATTTAACATCAGCCATTTGGTTTTTGATGAAATATTTTTTTCTAAATCTTCTGGTTGTAATTTAAAACCAGAATCTTCGCCGCACTCAACAACAACTGGGGTTCCATCGTTTAAAACAACAATATCAGGATAGCTTACCCAATAAGGAGCAGGGATAATTACCTCATCCCCTGAATTTATAGTTGCGGAAAAGGCATTGTAAATTATGTGCTTACCCCCGACGCCTACAGTGATGTTAGCCAGGTCGTAATCTAAATTATTATCTTCTTTGAATTTTCTTTGAATAGCAGCCTGCAAATCAGGAGTTCCCTTACCTGGGACATATTTCGTAAAACCCTCATTTATAGCTTTGATAGCAGCATTTTTTATGTGATCGGGAGTATCAAAATCTGGCTCCCCAGCGGCTAAAACAATAATATCTCGTCCTGCACGCTTGAGTTCTTGGGCTTTAATATTTGTGGCTATTGTTAATGAAGGCTTAATACTGTTAACTCTATTTGAAATCATTTTTTTTTAATTTAGATATCTATAAACTTATTTAAAAAAAACTACAAGTATGCCTTTTAAAATAGTCAGTGAAAATCAACCCAAAGGGGACCAGCCACAAGCTATTGAGAAATTAATAAAGGGGCTTAAAGATAATAAGCGCAGTCAAGTATTATTAGGGGTAACGGGCTCTGGTAAAACATTTACCATAGCTAATGTAATTGAAAAATATAATCGTCCAACTTTAATAATGGCCCCTAATAAGACTCTTGCTGCACAGCTATATGAAGAATTAAAAATTTTATTTCCTGAAAATGCTGTTGAATATTTCGTCAGTTATTATGACTATTATCAACCAGAAGCTTATGTGCCTCGCTCGGATACTTTTATTGAAAAAGAGTCTTCCATCAATGAACAAATTGATCGATTTCGACACTCCGCAACGCGATCTCTTGTTGAACGTGAGGATGTTATAATCGTGGCAAGTGTTTCTTGTATCTATGGTATTGGTGCCGTTGATTCATACTCCAAAATGACTCTTGAAATAGAAAAAGGACAAAATTTGAATTTGATGGAATTTCTTCGAGAACTTGTCGATCTTCAATATAAAAGGAATAATATAGATTTTCGAAGAGGAATGTTTCGAGTAACTGGTGACCGAGTTGATATATTTCCTGCTCATTTAGAGGATATAGCTTGGAGGGTAAGTTTTTTTGGTGATGAGGTTGAAGAAATTAAAGAATTTGACCCTTTAACGGGTGAATTTCTTCAAGATTTTGAAAAAGTAAAAATATTTGCAAATAGCCACTACATCACTCCCAAACCAAGATTAGAGAGCGCTATTAAAGAAATCAAAAAAGATCTTAAATCTCGATTAGAAGAATTTATAAGAGAAAACAAACTATTAGAACACCAACGCCTCAAAGAGAGGACAAACTTTGATTTAGAGATGATTCAAGCAACAGGGACATGTTCGGGTATTGAAAACTATTCAAGATATTTAAGTGGCAGATCAGCAGGAGATGCTCCACCGACTCTATATGAATTTATTCCTGAAAATTCTTTACTTATTATTGATGAGTCTCATGTAACAGTGCCTCAAATAAATGGAATGTACAAAGGAGACCGATCAAGAAAAAGTACTCTCTCTGAATATGGATTCAGATTACCTTCATGTCTAGATAATAGACCGCTAAAATTTGAAGAATGGGATATGATGCGACCTCATACAATTTTTTTATCTGCCACTCCAGGCCCTTGGGAGCTAAATGAAGTTAATAATGAATATGTTGAGCAAATTATTCGCCCTACTGGACTCATAGATCCTAATTGCGAAATAAGAACAACAGTTAATCAGGTGGAAGATCTTGTGGGTGAAATTCAAAAAACATTATCTCAAAATAATCGAGTACTTATTGCCACTTTAACAAAAAGAAATGCAGAAGACTTAACTAACTATTTGAAAGAACAAAATTTTAAAGTTGAATATATGCATTCTGATGTGGATACGATTGATCGCATAAAAATCATTCGTTCCCTTCGCATGGGGGAAATAGATATCATTATTGGTATCAATTTATTGAGAGAGGGGTTAGATATTCCTGAGTGTGGTCTAGTAGCTATCCTTGATGCGGACAAAGAGGGTTATTTGAGATCAAAGACAAGTTTAGTTCAAACCATTGGACGAGCAGCTAGGAATGTCGATGGAAAAGTTATTTTATATGCCGATATCATGACTAAAAGTATTCAAGCAGCTTTAGAAGAAACTAATTATCGCAAATCTAGACAACAAGAGTACAACAAACTTCATAATATCACCCCCCAATCTGTGAAAAGAAATATTGGTGAAATTATTGAGAGCATCTATGAAAAAGATAGCTATACTGTGAGCTTATCTAAAGATGAAGATTTAAGTCCAAGTAAATTTGAAAAACATATCCAAAAACTTGAAAAAAAAATGCTATCTGCGGCAGAGAACTTAGACTTTGAAAAGGCAGCTATGTTTCGAGACGAAATAAGAAAAATTAAAAAAGATCAAATGGGAATGAGGAAATGATACAAAGTTTTTTTGGCCTAATTATAAGTTTAGTCGTTCTTATATGGTCTTGTGAATTTGCAATTAAAAATTCCATTCTTGTTTCAAAAATCTTCAACATTCGAGAAATATTTGTGGGCATCTTCATTATTGCTATTGGTACTTCACTACCAGAATTTGCTGCAACATTCCAAGCACTGCAAATGGGTGCAGAGGGTATTGTTGCTGGAAATTTAGTTGGAAGTAATATTGCAAATATTTTGCTCGTTGGGGGCATTATGGTTTTCCCTCTGAAAACATTAAATGCAGTAAAACAAGATCAAAGTACAGCCATATTCTTTATTTGTTTTTCTATACTTTTCTTTTTTTTAATTTTCTTTGATTTCACATTAGGAATAAAATTTAGTTTATTATTTATTTTATTATTAATTCTTTTTTTTTATTTTGAATTAAAAAAACCAACTGAAGAAGAAACTCTTTTAAAAGAAAACAATTATCAATCAACAATTATCATTATTTCTAAAATTATCATTGCTTTCATTATTTTATTTTTTAGTTCTCAATTTTTTATTGCTTATGCCAAAGACTTAACAGAATTACTTGGCGTTGCAGAAACTACTGTTGGTGTAACAGTTGTGGCTTTTGGGACGTCAATTCCTGAAATTGTAGCTACAATCATAGCAATTATAAAAAAACAAAATAATCTGGCGGTTGGAAATATTTTAGGATCAAATATTGCAAATATTTTCGGTATTACACTAATTGCTATTTTTATGAATGGTCAGATAAATTATTATGATCTTTTAACCTCCATAGACAAATGGATATTTTTATTGTCTTCAATAATATTTTTTCTAATGATTTGGAAAAAGATGGCTGGAAAACTATTATCTTCGGCACTAATATTTGCTTATTTAAGCTATTTTACCTATTTATACTTATAAAAAATTTTAAAAATGAAAAAAATAAAAATTATAGCTCTGATCATCTTTCTTCTAGTTTTAATACTAATAGCTCTTAGTTTTTTTAAATTACCCATTAACACAATCACAAATAACTTGGTAAAGGAGCAAACTAAAAACAATGTCTTTCTGACAACCTCGGGAGAGCAGTCACTAATACTCCTGCCTAAACCGCAAATTGAAATTAATGATGCATCATTTTCTATTCAAAATGATTTAGTTGTGGCGGATGTTAAAACAAAAAATATAAAGTTCTCTCGGTCACTTCTAAATAATGATAATGTTACAATTTATGTTCCTAATGCCACAATTGAGAACCTAGATATTACTTCTCTTGAAAATGACGTTCTGCTTGAAGGAGATCTTGAAAATTTAGAAATTAGAATTTTATCTAGCGAGAAATCAACTGAAATATTTTCAAACATTTTTTCATACAAAGAAGCAAAGGTCCAGTTTGACGCTTTGATTGAAGATGAGGCTCTTAAAAAATTTAAGTTTTCAATTCAAAATTTAGATGTCAATGAATTAGTTTTATTGCTAGATCAAAATTATCAAAAGTTTTTAAAACAGATCAACTTCGATACAATTGATATTGACGGTGAATATACTCAAAATAATTTTTCAATTAATAATTTAATTCTCAATTTTAGTGAAAACTCACAATTAAATCTCTCAGGTTTGATTAACCTAGATAATATTTTTAATTCCAAGCTTAATATTCAAGGTTCAAATATTCCTTTGGAAATTATCTCACAATTTTTGCAAAATATTAATCTGGTAGATATTTCTATCTTACCGAAAGGAAATCTGGCTAATTTTGATATCGAATATTCCGATTATATCAAAATAAATACTCTCAGTTATGTAACTCAATATGAAAGTAAAATTGATTTAAAAGGCAGTTTTAATTACATCGATTTTTCAGATATTGATGTTGAAATTGGTATAGCATCAACGTCATCAAAAGATATTTCTAGTCTAATTCAATTAATTTTTCCTACTTTGAAATCAGATTTTATTGATTTTGACAAATTATCCCTCTCCTCAATTTTAAAAGGTAAAGATTTAAAAATTAAAGAATTTAATTTATCAAAAGATGAAACTTTTATCAGTGTTTTAGGCGATATAAACTTAGGGGATTTTTCAAAGCGAGGATTGCAAATAAAGGTTAATAATTTCAATCAATATCACCTCATCCCTAATGTCCACATAAAAGAAGCTCTAAATCAACTCAATAATTCTTACCTTGATATGGATGGAACCTTGATCAACGATGAAGTGTTCTTTAATTCCCTAGATGTTTTTCAAGAGAATGAATTAAAACTATCAGTAAACGGTGAAATAAATTTATCAAATATTCAACAAACATTTTTAAAGATAAATTTACATCGTTTAAAATCAAATGATCTTAGAAAATTAGCAGAATATAGTAATCAAATAGATTATATAGAATACTTTGAACTGTTCTTATTTGATAATATGAAGGGAAATATAATAGTCGATCTCTCTACTAATAGTTATGTATTAGAAAATATTGAAATTACTCAAGACGAAAGTATTTCCACAATATCAGGAAAAATATTTGAAGAAAAATTTTCAGGAAAAATAAATTTAAAAAGTTTAAACTTAGAAAATCTAGAGAAATTTTTTCTTAAAAGCTCAAGATTGAATGGGTTATTAGATTTAGAAATAGATATTTCTCAGCCCATTGATTTAAACATCATTACTGGAATTAATGGTGAAATTAAAGGAAAAGTAAATATTAATGTCAAAGAAGAGGAAATAGCTTTACTTTTATTTATGCAATCACTCTCTCAAGACATTGAGGATTTTGAACAAATTAATCAACTAATCAATACTCTATCTCTATCTTTTATTAATAATAATATCTCTTTCAAAGGAATTATAACCAACCCCAGCAATAAGAAATTAATCATTAAAGACTTAATTTTTACCTCATCTAATAATCAAGAACTCAAGGGAGAAATAGAATATTTCCATCCTAATTATAAAATTACACTGTTTGATATTTTAGATCAGGATGACTTTATTATTAAATTTGATAATGGCCTCTATACTTACGAGAGAGTCATACCTGATGGAACTATCAGAAAACCTATAGAGGAATTAATACAAAAAAATATTAATAAGATTTTCGAAAATTTACTTCAGTGATTTTTCAACAAAATCGATTACGTCTTTTTCGATCGTAACATTATTTAATCTATTGATTTCTTGGATGCCTGTCGGTGATGTAATATTGATTTCAGTCAAGTATCCGTCTATTACATCTATTCCAACAAATGATAATTTTTTATTAATTAAAAATTTTTTTATAACCGAACATATTTCCTTTTCTCTAGACGAAAGAGTGGTTTTCACTGCAGATCCGCCTGCATGAAAATTAGCTTTTATACTATTTTTTTTTGGAACCCTTAAAACAGCTCCTTTAACCTGCCCATTGACAAGAATTATTCTTTTATCCCCGTTAACAAAGTTCTTTAAAAATTTTTGAATTATTACAGGGTTATTTTGAAATTTTGATATGTATTTTCTCAAATGTTTCTGAAGGTTTTTTTGATGATGTTGAATTTTTTCAATTCCAATACCTCCATTGCCGTATGCTGGCTTAAGGATTACTTCCTTATGTTTTTTAATGAAAGACAATATACTTGAAATATTTGAAGAAATTAAAGTTGGCGGAGTTAATTCAGGAAAATTCATCATAATATGTTTTTCTGGAAAATTTCGCACTTCATTTGGATCATTAATCAAAATAGGTTTTTGAAGTTGACTGAGTAAATATGTATTGGAAATATACTCCATGTTAAATGGGGGATCCTGTCGAATAAAAATTGCATTGAATTTCTCAAGATCAGTATCTTTATAATTTTTTTTATTTTTATATGTGAGTTTTCCGCTTTTATTTAAAATTAGTTCTATATTGATTGCTCTAATTTGATTAGTTTTATTTATTGATGCATAAACCCAACTTGGTGAATTATAGAAACATCGAATACCCCTTGAAAGAGACTCTTTGATAAGCATGTACGTAGAATCTTCTTTAATGTTAATCTTAGTAGGATCATCCATTTGGAATAAAAAATTTTTTATCATTTTAGTAATAAGGCTTATCTAAAATACTAATAACATTTTTTGAATCATTATATTGATCAATCAAAACATCAGCAGGGGTTTTTTGAAGATTGATAATATTTTTTAATTGCTCAAGGTGAATACTTTCATCCTCGCCATCAGAATTAAGATAACCTCTCCTATTAAGTCCACTTGTTGAAATATCAAGTATCATTTTGCCTAATTTATGGAGAGGTTGATTATTGAAATGACATTGTAAACCGTTCTTAGCCACATCATGATAAAGTTGAAGTATATCTGCTTTAGTCCATTGTTTTGTTAAATTCCATAATTCATCTAAATTTTCCTGATCATAAAGTATACCTGTCCAAAAGGCAGGAAGGGCACATATCATTTCCCATTTTCCAGCATCCGCACCTCTGACTTCAAGATAGGATTTCAGTCTAACTTCAGTAAAAATAGTCGATAAATGATTTATCCAATCATTAATTGTCAAATTATACTCCCTTATGCTCTCTTCTTTTGGAGTCTTAGACATCAAATCGTAAAAAGAATATGAAGTGGTATCCACATATTTTCCATTAATCTTTAAAAAATAATTTTTAACTTCTAAAGCAAAATCCACATATTTTTCAATATTAAAAGAATGGTCTAAAAATTCTTCTTTTATTCCACACCTCTGTGTATCTGTGTCTTGCCAAGTATAAATTCTATTACTTTTTATTGAATTGTGTGATCCTTCTCGAAAAGGGGAATTGCAAAATATCGCCATGACAATCGGTTGCAATCTATTAGCAAGTACAAATTTTTTAGTGAGATCTTCCTGATCAAAGTAATCAAAGTTCGCTTGAACAGTGCAAGTTCTTGTCATCATATCAAGACCTCTAGATCCTACTTTGGGCATATACTCTCGCATGATGCGGTAACGATCTTTAGGAATAAATTCTACATCTTCTCTTTTAGAAATGGGATCGAAGCCTAATCCTAAAATACAAAGATTATTTAGTTCTGCATATTCTTGTAGTTCTCGTAAATGTTCATAGGTTTCAGTACAAGTTTGGTGTACATTTTTTAATATTTTACCAGAAAGCTCGAGCTGACACCCAGGCTCTAAAGTAACACTCGCTCCATTTTTTGATAAAGATATTAATTGATTAAAGGAATTATATTCTCCTTTTTGCCAACCTTTTTCGATTAAAAAATGAAAAAGATTTTGAATACTAACTGGGCCATCAAATTCTATCCTTTTTTTATTTGCACAATGAAAAATAAACTTCTCGTGTTCAGTTCCAATACCTTTTGCTTCGGGGCTTGTAAAACTTGAATAAAAATAATTTATAAGATCTGATTTTTGTAACAATTAAAACACACTATTCTTATGGAAGTTACACTTTTTTATTTGATCAGAATACTCTTTAGCTTGGTTTTCTACTTTTTTGGCCACGTCTAATAACCATTTCTTTTTATTATAAGATTTTTTTTGAAAACCACCTTTACCTTCGTGATACGCTAAGTAATGATTGTAAACATCAGTTTTTTCTATTTTAAGGAGTCGATAAGAACCGTCAACATACCAGCCAATGAAGTCACTTGCGTCAGCAAAATTTTTTCTATCCGCATTATAATTACCAGTTGACTGCTTATATTCCTCCCAGGTACCATCAAGAGCTTGGCTATATCCATAGGCGCTAGAAGGTCTGAGCCCAGGTATCAACCCCAATACCTTCTGTCTCGGTGGTCTCGCAGTTCTATTAAAAGATGACTCTTGTTTAATAAAACTTAGCTGTAAACTAACCGGAACTCCCCACTTATCCTTTGTTTTTTCAGCATATGATTTCCATTGAGGATTTGTTTGAAAAATATCACATAAGTTGGATTGGTTAAAATTTCTATCGGTTACACAACCAGATAAAATAATCAAAAAGAGCATTAGAAATTTTTTCATGAAAAATATTTATTTAGATATTCGATCATAATATCTAATCCTTGAAGTGCTGCCCCTTGAGTGTTTAAAATAGACCCTGATGACCAAGCGTAAGTATCAAAGTGAACCCAAGGTATATTTTCATTATTAATAAAATCTTCAACAAACAAAGCTGCAGTAATGGATCCAGCCATACCATCCAAAGATGCATTACATAAATTAGCAAAATGAGATTTAAGTTTATATTTATATGGGGCATATAGCGGTAGACGCCATGCACGGATTTTTTTTTGATTAAGAAGATTAATTTTTTTTGCAACATCTTCATTATTGCTAAAATAAGCTGGGATATCTTCACCCAGCGCTACTCTTGCGGCGCCAGTAAGCGTTGCAAAATCCACAATCAAAGAGGGATTGTATTTGTTTGCTAATTCCATTGCATCTGCTAGAAGCAACCTTCCCTCCGCATCAGTATGAGATATTTCCACTTTCTTTCCAGATGAAGAGGTAAGAATATCTCCTGGTCGCATAGAATTTCCTGATACTGAATTTTCAGCCATAGGAATAATTAAAACAATTTTTGTTTTTTTTAATAAGCTATTGGCCATAAGAAACAAAGAAATTGCAATTGCTGCACCCCCCATATCTTTTTTCATATTTCTCATTGAATTGCCTGGCTTTATATTTACGCCACCCGTATCAAAAGTGACCCCTTTGCCAATTATCACAATCGGCTTATCTTTTTTTAAAATTTTTTTGTTAGAAATATGAAGAATTTCTGGTTTTACAGAGGAAGCTTGTCCAACTGCAAATGTAAGAGGAAATTTTGATTTAATTTCAGCTTGATTATATTCTGTAAAAATAAATTTTTCAAAAAGCTCATTTTTTTTAATTAAACTAAGGAAAGTCTTTGGATTTAATTGATTTGCCGGAGTGTTTATTAAATCTCTAGATAAATTTGTATAAAGGGAGTAATTTTCAAGAAATTTTAGATTTTCTGGATTTTTAACGTAAAGAAGGTTTTTTTGTGGTGATGCATTGAATTTATAACTCCCCCAGCCCCAAATTTTTTGAATGTCTATCTCATTAGAGTCTGCATATTTAAGAAATAAATAATAATTTCCATTATTTTTAGAGGAAAATTCAGCTACACCAGATAAATTTTGATCTTTACCCTCGCCGATCAACACCTCTTTTAAACGGCCATCAGGATAAGGAATTTTTATTATTTTACCATTTTCACCCTTGAAATTATTAGATAAACACCAATTTCTAATAAAAGTGGGTTGCTTTGCTATCCACTTATCAAACTTATTAAATGAAATGACCGAAACTCTAGTAGAACACTCAGTATTATCATTTGTAAACATTAGATATAAAAGGATATTAGAAAAAAATGACTAAACAACAAGCGGAAAAGAAAACGGTAAAATTTGAAACAGAGGTATCCAAGCTTTTAGATATTGTTGCGAACTCTCTTTATACGGAAAAAGAGATTTTTTTAAGAGAATTGATTTCGAATGCATCAGATGCATGCGAAAAATTACGTTATGTTAGTCAAACAGATAATAATGTTAAAAAAATAGATAAATTTGAAATTCGAATTCATGTAAATGAAAAAAACAAGACAATTACAATCCAAGATAATGGAATTGGCATGGACGAAAAAGATATGCAGACAAATCTTGGTACCATTGCCAAATCAGGAACTGAAGATTTCATAAAAAAGTTAGGCGATAAAAAAGGAGATGTTAATCAAATAGGTAAATTTGGTGTAGGCTTTTACTCATCGTTTATGGTCTCAGATCAAGTTGTAGTGAGATCTAAAAAATATGACTCTTCTTCAAGTTACTTATGGACATCTGATGGAAAAGGAACATTTTCTATTGAGCCAACCACATTTGATTTTTCCGGAACAGAGATAATTTTATCAATTAAAAAAGATGAAAAAGAGTTTTTAAGTAAGTATAGAATTGAAGAAATTGTAAAAAAATATTCAGATTTTGTCCCTTTCCCAATTTTTGTTACTTCTGAAGATGACAAAAAAGACAAAGAAGGAAAAGAGGAGCAAGTAAACTCAGCAGAAGCGATATGGCTTAAAGACAAAACAAAAATTAAAGATGAGGAATATAAATCATTCTATAATCAAACCTCTACTTATTATGACGAGCCTTTAAAAACAATTCATTTTAAGGCAGAGGGTGTTGTGAACTATACTGCTCTTTTGTATCTGCCAAAATCTCAGCCTCAAGATCTCTACCACCCAGACAGAAAAAATAAATTAAAGCTCTATGTTAATAAAGTATTTATCTCTGACAAACTTGAATCCCTTATACCTGCTTGGCTACGTTTTATTCCAGGGGTAGTTGATACCGAAGATCTAAGCTTAAATATTTCAAGAGAAATATTACAAAATAATGCGGTCATAAATAAGATATCTACTGCGATTACCAAAAGAATTCTTAAAGAGATATCAGATCTCAAGAAGAAACAGCCTGAGGATTTTTTAGCTTTTTGGAAAAATTTTGGCCCTGTTATTAAAGAAGGTTTGTATGAGTTTAATGATTTTCATGATCAAATTTTTGAATTTTCGATTTTTCACTGCTCTGAAAAAGATGAAATGATCTCCCTAGACCAGTACATCAGTGATTATGCAAATGATAAAAAGAAAATTTATTATATTTCAGGTGAGAACAAAGAAAACTTACTTAATAGCCCTCAAATGGAGTTGTTCAAAAATAAAAAAATTAATGTTCTTCTTATTACAGATCCTGTTGATGAATTTTGGATGCCTATGAAGATGAAATTCAAAGAATACGACTTTACATCTATTACAAAAGGTGAAGTCGATCTTGGCGATAGCAAAGATGATAAAAAAGAAACTGAGCAACCAAAGGAAAGTAAAGACTTTATTACCTATTTAAAAGACCATTTAAAAGACAAGGTGAAAGATGTCAAAGTGTCTAAAAGGCTAACAACAAGCGCCTCATGTTTAGTGGCTGATGAAAATGATATGGACATGCATCTAAAAAAACTAATGGCTGCAAATAATCAAAATATTTCTGATGAAAAAAGAATTCTTGAGATTAATATAAATCATAGTCTTGTCTCCAAAGTCATGTCTTTAGACAAGTCGTCAAAAGATAAATTTAGTGAAATACTTTATGATCATGCAAAATTAATGGAGGGAGAAAACCTTGATGATCCCAAAAAATATACTAATCTTATTTCAGAGTTAGTCTCCTTATAATGCAAGCAAAACAAGAGCAACAAATAGAAATCGTAGACCCTTCAATCGACAAGGTTATGTGTGATGGTGGGACTGGTGACTTAGGGCATCCTGCAGTTTATTTTAAAATAGACAAAAAGAAGGAAGTTATCTGTAATTATTGTAATAAAAAGTTTGTAAAAAAGGACTAATCTTTTCTTTCTTTATTTACTTCCCTAACAAGAAAATCTCTCAAAGCCTCTATTTTTTTTGATCCCTTCAACTCAGGCGGATAGGTAAAATAAATAACTGCTTTTGGAGTTTTGGCATCAGGAAGAATAGGAACCAAATTATTCTTTGAACTCTTCATGTACTCAGGCAGCGCCCCAATTCCTGCCCCTCCCCCAATAGCCCGCATAACTCCATACATATTAGAGATAAACAAAGTTTTAACTTTTTTATTTTTGGGAATTAAATCCAAGATGCAATTAACATCGGGAATAGAAGGCTCTACATCATGACCAAAGGCAATAATTTTATGTTTAGATAATTCACTAACATCATTTGGAATGCCATATTTTTCAATATATTCTGGAGATGAATAAATTTTGAACTGAAATTTATATAAGGGAAATCTTATAAGATCGACTTGAGTGGGCTCCCGCAGTCTTAAAGCGACATCGGCCTCACCTTGAGCAAGGTCTGTATATTTATTTTCAATTCTAATAGAAATATCAATATCTGGATAAGAATTAGAAAATTTTACTATTCTTGGGGCCAACCATGTTGTCCCAAAAGCAACAGTGGCCGCAATAGTAAGTGATCCTGTCGGTTTTTCTTTGGATTCAGTGAGTTGTGCTTCTGTTAAAGCAATTTTTCCAAAAATATCATGCGCTGTTTTAAATAATATTTTACCTTGTTCAGTTAAAGTTAAACCTCTTGCATGACGCTTAAATAAAGAAACTTTCAACTCCCTCTCTAGAGAGCTTATTTGTCTGCTAATTGATGAATGACTGATATTCATTTTATGTGCAGCCTCTGAAATATTTAAATCCAGAGCTACATTGTGAAATATTTTTAATTTATCCCAATCCATTAATGATATTTGCCTCTTTTAGTTTATTTATACTATCTATTTTATTATTAAACAATGACCAGTCATCATATTTATCAATGGCATCCCAAATTTTTTCGATTTCATCATAATATAAAGTTTCATAAGGAATTAAATTCAATTTATCCAAACTTAATTCTTGAATAGAGTCATGATTTTGAAAAATTTTCTCTAGATTATATTTTTGATATTTTTGATTTAAATCTTTTCGATTTTTAATTTTTTGCATTCCGCCTCTTAAATCATAATAAACCTCTTCATAGAAAAAATCCTGGTCGCTTAATATTTGATAAAATTGATTAAGGAATCTTGTATTATGATTTGGATTTATATGTGGCTTAATCATCAGTCTTTTAAATAGTAGCCTTAAAACCTCATCATTATAGAGATCAACGAACTTTTTTAGCTCATTTACTAAAAGTTCTTTGTCTAAAAATTTAGTAAAAATTGAAGCTAATTGCTGAACATTCCAAAAAATAGCATCGGCTTGTTTAGAAAAACGATAAAGCCCAAAACGATCAAAATATGCAGCGATTTTATTAGGATCATATTTTTCTAAAAATCTATAAGGGCCGTAATCAAAGCTCTCACCTGTAATATTGATATTATCTGTATTTAAAACGCCGTGAACGAAACCATAAATGTTATAGGAGGCGGCTAACTGAGCGCATCTGCAAACAATCTCAGAAAAAATATTAATAGGTATATTATTTTGGTCACTGAATTTGAAATAGTATTTTCCAATGCTACTTATTAAAAATTCTATACTTTGAAAATCTTGATGAAATGCATGATATTGAAATGTTCCAATTCTTAAATGGGAATGAGAAACTCGCACCAATAAGGAAGAGCGCGTAGGTGATGGTTCGTCATTTCTACTTAATTGCTCTCCGGTTTCAACTAAAGAGATTGATTTTGAGGTATTGACACCTAAAGCATCTAAATAATTTGAGCATAAAACTTCTCTGACGCCTCCTTTTAAAGTCAATCTACCATCTCCACTTCTCGAGTATGGAGTTATACCGCTACCTTTGGTTCCCAGGTCAAGCAGATCATTATTTTTATAAAATTGGGCAATAGTAAAGCCCCTACCATCTCCAATATCTGGATTATAAACTTGGAATTGGTGTCCGTGATAGCGCATTGCAAAATTTTTACCCTCAGGCAGTAAAGGGCTTTCAAATTTCCCAAAAAGGTTGGTCCATTCTTCATCACTTAAATTATTAAACTCCTCAAAATAGGGATTTCGATATCTAGTAATTAATTTTGGAAATTTAGCTGGTTGTACTTTGTCGTAAAAACTATCATCAAGAAAAGCATACGGTGAGACTAATTTAAATGTACTCAGCTCAATCAAATAATATCCCTAGGATTAGAAAAGGGAATGTCAAATAATTCTGCAACCGGTCTATATGTTAAATGGCCCTTAAATGTGTTTAAGCCATTAAGGTGATGTTCAGAACTATTTAGAAAATTAGATAAACCATTATTTGCAATGGCCTCAATATAAGGCAAGGTGGCTGTATTAAGGGAAATTGTAGAAGTCTTTGGAACAGCCCCAGGCATATTAGCAACACAATAATGAACAACATTATCGACCACATAAGTTGGATTTTCATGAGTGGTGGGTTTGCTAGTTTCAAAACATCCTCCTTGATCAATCGCAACATCCACTACAACGGAGCCTGGTTTCATCAATCTTAGATGTTTTTTTTGTAAAACTTTAGGTGCTTGAGAACCAGGTATAAGTACGGCCCCTATAATCAAATCAAATTTTGCAATTATTGTTTCTAATTGAATACTATCAATATTGAGTATCTCCGCTTTCGGAAACTCTTTTTTTAAAAACTCAATTCTTTTTTCAGATTTTTCTAAAATTGTAATTTTAGACTGCATTCCATTTGCAATCAGGGCAGCATTATAACCAACAACACCCCCACCAATTATTAATGTTTCAGCCGGATTACTATAACTTGAGCCACTTAATAATACACCCAAACCTCCTTGATTTTTTTCAAGACATCGAGCACCGGCTTGAATAGACAGTCTTCCCGCAACCTCACTCATTGGGGTTAGCAATGGAAGACCTTGCGTATCACTGGTTATAGTTTCATAAGCGATGGCAATACATTTGCTATTAACTAATTCTTGAGTTAATTGAAGTGAAGAAGCTAAATGTAAATAAGTAAAAAGTATTTGATTTGGCCGAAGTTGCTGAGTCTCAATAGGCTGCGGTTCTTTTACTTTAATGATTAATTCACAATTTGAAAATATATCCTGAGAATTTTCAATAATTCTTGCACCCGCATTTAAGTAGTCTTCATTTGTAAAACCTGAGCCCAGACCAGCATTGTTTTCAATATGAACTTCATGATTTTGATTAGTTAGCACCTGGGCGCTCTGGGGAGTTAAGCCAACTCTGTATTCATTATTTTTAATTTCTTTTGGAATACCAATTTTCATAATCAAATTTTAACCTCCACTAATTCTTTTTCTCGATCAAGAAACTTATATTCGATTTTTTTAGTATCGAACATTTTTTCTATTTGATCAAAAACATCCTGAGGAGCAAAATCTGCACATGAATAGACATCTAACTGCATCAATCCTGGATTTGTTTCATCCCAAATATGAAGTGCTATATGGCTAGTTTCAATAATCGCAACTGAAGTCATACCTTTATTACCCTTTTCATTAACATAAGTAGTATAAGGTCCGGCTAATAACTTCATTTCTATTTTTCTAATCAAGGATCTTATCCAGTCAGAAATTTTATTTAAATCTTCCTCATTTGGAGTCCATCCAATATCTGCTCTAACAATCAAGTGTTTGTGTTTTTGTGTCATTTTAACCTCGTATCATAGAGGTATTCATCACAGGGAATACCGACACCTGTGTATTCGTTACAGAGAATAGCTATCTGGTATCAACAATTTAAAATATATTTAGTTTATAAGAAAATTCACTAATATTTTTTATGCGATTTATATAATATATGTAAAATAAAGAAATGATCGGCCTCGAAATTCTAAAAAAAAGAATAAAAGAGGCACCCCAAAGTTCTGGTGTATATCTATTTAAAAATAAAAAGGATTTGCCTATTTATATTGGAAAAGCCATCAATATTAAAAGAAGGCTTTCTAATTACGGGAATTTACCAAAGCTTCCAAGAAGACTTCAAAAAATGGTTTCTCAAACCGTCAATATTGACTTTGAATTAACTGAGTCTGAGAGAAACGCACTTTTATTAGAGGCCTTACTAATTAAAAAATTTTCACCCAGGTATAATATTAGACTCAAAGATGATAAAAGTTTTCCATTAATCAAAATCACCAATGATCAGTTTCCAAGATTAACTCGTTTTAGAAATGATTTCCATAAGGATGATAGGGTTTTTGGACCCTTCACTTCTGCACTCAAGACCGATAAAGTAATAAAAATACTGCAGAAATCATTCAGATTAAGAAGTTGTACGGACCTTGAATTTAGAAATAGAAAGCGCCCTTGTTTACTGTTTGACCTTAAACAATGCTCTGCACCATGTGTTAATAAAGTATCAGAAGAAGAATATGAAATGCAAGTTAATGACACGTTAAAATTTTTTCAAGGAAATCAAAAAAGTATTTTTAATAAGTTAGAAAAACAAATGTTAGATTTTAGTGAAAATCAAAATTATGAAAAGGCTGCTGAATTGAGAGATAGTCTTCAATCTTTAAATTATATCATAAGGGAAGAGATTAAAATTAGCAGTCAAGATACAAACTATGACTATATTCATATTAATAGTAAAGACAATCTATCTATTTTTATTGGATTTGTAAGATATGGTCGCTATTTAGGTGGAAACTTAATATATTTTTCTGAAAAAATTGAGGAAGATTTAGATATCTCTTCTCTATTAATACAGTTTTATATTAAAAGTTTTCGTCCAAAAAAAATTATTTTATCAAAAAAAATTAATGGATATGACCAACTAAAATCAATTATGAAAGATAATTATCAAATAGATATATTTTTAAAAAATAACTCAATCCCTGGAATAAGACAAATTTCTAATCTTACTAAGAAAAAGAACGACAAGGAGGTACTGATTCAAAAACAAAAATATAACACAAATAATGAAATATTAGATTTGGTTAGAAATCGATTTCAACTACAAACCCCAATTGAAAGAATTGAAGCTTATGATAATAGCTTTTATGGTAATAATTATGCAGTGGCCTCCTATGTTGTCTTTAACTCAGATGGTTTCAGCATAAGAGATTCTAGAACTTATAAATTCAAAGATTTCGATTTGAAAAAATTTGGTGATGCGGATTTAATGAGAAGGGTTTTTGATTCCCGATTCTCCAAGGATGATAAAATCTTGCCAGACATAATTATTATTGATGGGGGTGTTCCTTACCTAAAAATCTGCCAAGAAATTCTGAAGAAAAATGGAATAACAGAGGATATTTTACTTTTAGGGGTTACCAAAGGCCATAAAAGAGATTTTCGTTTTGATCGATATCATACACTTCAACAAAAAAATTTGTCTTTAAAAGAAAATCCTCAAATTGAGGGTTTTATTCAAAAAATGCGAGATAAAGCTCATAATCTATCTAAAAAAAATAGTTTAAAGAGAATGTCTGACTCCATGAAAACAAGTTTCCTTGATGGTATTAGTGGAATTGGAAAAATTAAAAAAATGCGAGTGATCAATTTTTTTGGGAATATACAAAATCTCAAGCAAGCATCCAAGGAGGAATTGAGACAAATAAAAGGTTTAAATTCAAAAAATATTAAGGATATATTAGATAAAGTTAATGAATAAGATATATACCATACCAAACATTATTACTTTTATTAGAATTTTTCTGATACCCATTATTCTATACCTACTGTTTTCAGAAAATCCAAATATTGTATTAATTGCAGGGTTTTTATTTATTATATCTTCTGTTTCAGATTATTTTGATGGGTATTTGGCCAGAACATTAAATCAGTCATCAAAACTAGGGACACTTTTAGATCCAATTGCAGATAAGCTTTTAATTGCATCGGTAATTATTGTCCTAGTTGATACAGGCGTGATTTCAAATATACATGTTGTACCAGCTATTATTATTTTACTTAGAGAGATTGCTATCTCTGGCCTAAGAGAGTTTTTAGCAAAATTGAATACAGATATGCCTGTAAGTAAACTAGCTAAGTATAAGACAACTTTTCAAATGGTTAGTTTATCAATTTTAATTATTAGTCTCGGATTTGAATTAAATGATTTACTCTGGAATTTAGGTTTAATTACTTTATGGATTGCGGCCATTATTACACTTCTATCTGGTTATAATTACATGATCAAAGGCATGAAACATATTTGAAAATTACGGTTAAATACTTCTCTTGGGTAAGAGTAAAAATTCAAAAAAGTCATGATCACTTTGAATTTCCTGACATAATTACATTTTCAAAACTTAAAAAGGAATTAATCAATAAGAATTCTTTCTATGATGAAATTTTCAAAGACAGTAGTGTTAAGTTTTTTCTAAATTTGAAGGAAATTGCTGATGAAAATATCCTAATTAATGATGGAGATGAAATTGCTTTGCTGCCTCCAGTCACTGGAGGATAATGATTACAATTACCAAAGAAGATTTTAATCTTGAAGAAGAATTCAAAAAAATTCATTCAAAAAGAAACGGTGCATATAGTTTTTTTTTAGGAACTGTAAGACAGGATATGGACGTTAATATTGATGGTATTTTTTTAGAATGCTATGAAGAGCTAGCTATTCAACAATTAAATAAGATTAGAGAACGCTCCATAAAAAAATGGAAACTAAATGATTGTGTAATCATTCATAGGATTGGAGATCTTCAAATTTCAGATAAAATTGTTCTGGTTATAGCGGCTTCTCCCCATAGATCAGATTGTATTCAAGCATGTGAATATATTATTGATGCCTTAAAAGCGAATGTAGCTCTCTGGAAGTTTAATACTAAAGAAAATGAAAAAAAACCAGTAGAGCAGAAAAAAAAGGATATGAATAAATACTTGACTTGGAATGAAGTGATTAATTAGCTTCTTGATAGTTAGGGTCGACTTCTCTCATATATAAATTTAGAATTTTACTTGTAAGATCTCCAACTTTAAAAATTTGATCATTAATTTTACCAACTGGGGTTACCTCAACTGCAGAACCAGTTAAGAAAATCTCATCAGCATTTTTAATTTCATCAGGATAAATTTCTCTTTCGACTACCTTAATTCCTTGCCGCCTGGCTATGTCAATAACTGTTTGGCGAGTAATTCCATTTAAAAAGCAATCTGGTACCGGGGTGTGAATTTCACCACCCATAACAAAAAAAATATTTGATCCAGTTGACTCAGCAACTCTACCTTTGTAATCCAACATTAACGCATCTGTATAGCCATTTTTTTCTGCTTCATGTTTACTTAAAGTACAAATCATATAAAGTCCGGCAGCTTTTGCATCTGTGGGTATTGTGTCAGGAGCAGGTCTTTTCCAAATAGCGGATTGTAAAGAAATTCCTTTTAATCGATCTTCTTTAGAAAAATAACTAGGCCATTCCCAAGTAGCAATAGCTACATTAATCTTATTCTTTTGAGCCGATACAGCCATCATTTCGCTACCTCTCCACACAACTGGGCGAATATAGCCATATTTTATATTCATTTTTCTGATTGTATCTTCTTGGGCTTGGTTTAATTTTTCTTTAGTAAACGGGATATTCATTCCCATTCTTTTTGCCGAATGGAATAGACGATCAGTATGTTCTTCGAGTTTATAGATTTTCTCACCATAAACCCTAACACCCTCAAATACACAACTGCCATAATGTAGACCATGGTTTAAAACGTGAGTAGTTGCATTTTGCCATTCGACAAACTCTCCGTTATACCAAATAAAACCTATTCTTTTATCAAAAGGGATAATTTCCATAATTCGAAATAATGTAATATTATTTATTTCATTGCACAATATAATTATGAATTAAAGAAATGAATTTAAATTTTGCTAACACTCTTTATTTTAAAAAAGAAAATATCTTAGAGATTATCCTAGGGCTTCATCGATCTTATAAGTACCTACAAAGAGAAATTCAAACTTGCTGTGAATTAAATAATTTAACTTATAACGAATTACTTGTCCTATTAGAAATTAAAAAAGGATTCAAAAAGAAAATTGAAATAGCAAATAAAGTTTATCTAAAAAAGCAAAATCTCAATCTTATTCTCAAGGACTTACAATTTAAAAAGATGGTTACAAATGATAATAAGCGAATAATTATTACGGATATAGGTTTAGAAATGTTAGACAAAACTACAAATCGTATAAATGAAAAAGTTATAAAAATATTTCAAAAAACCGACCCTAAGAATATGGCTGGATTTATTAATATTATTGAATCTTTATGATGAACGATCAGCATATATTACTCGTAGAGGATGACGAAAGCCTCCAACAATTAATCGAGAAATTACTTAAAAATAATAATTATATTGTTTCCAAAGCAAATAACATTGATGAAGCCCAAAAATTAATAAAACTATTTATTTTTGACTTAATTATTCTCGATGTGATGCTCCCCGATAGTACAGGATTAGAATTTTATAGGAACTCAATCAAAGACAGAGTAAACACCCCGGTAATTTTTCTTTCTGCTTTGAGCGATATTGATGACAGAATTAATGGATTAGAATTAGGAGCAGATGATTACATTGGAAAACCGTTTGACTCTAGGGAGCTGATACTAAAAATTAAAAAAAATATCTCCAAAAAACAGTCTTTAGACGTTGTTAATTTAGGAGAAAATACTCAATTTGATTTAAAAAAAGAACAGTTACTCCATAAAAGCTTGAAAGTAAATTTATCAAGCAATGAAGTAAAAATATTAAAATTATTAATAAATAATTCGCATCAATACTTAACTAGAGATTTATTGAATACTGAATTAGGTTTAGATTTTTTATCTAGAAGTGGAGATATGCAAATTTCAAGACTTCGATTAAAACTCAAAAAGGAATGTAATTTAGAAGACTTAATAAGATCAGTGCACGGTAAAGGGTATAAAATTTTTCTTTAATGTTAAAATGGGATCATTTTTCAGAAAGCCTATTAGTTCGATCAGTATATCTAATCACATTACCGATTGTGCTCGTTCAAGTAGTTGGGATAATTATTTTTTTTGAACTTCATTGGGATCTCGTACTAAAACGAAGTGCTCAGTCCATAGTTAATGATATTAAAATTTTAGAACTTACCAAAAATACTGAAGAAATTGATAAATTTGCTAATACTCTTCAAATAATAAAAACCGATCGCAAGCAAATAAATGAAATAAAACCAATATCAAATTGGATTTTCAAAAAAAGAATAAACCAAAGTTTAAGTCAAATTCCAGGACAATTTACTGCTAGTCAAAATGATAATTTTTATATCGTTTCGAATATTCTTGATGAAGATTATTATTATTTGATTCCCAAAAAAAGGATTGAAACAAAAACAGTTTTGGGATTTTTTTTATGGACTATCGCGATCAGTATAATTCTATCTATAATTTCTTATTTTTTTATTAAAAAACAAATTCAGCCTTTAAAAAGATTAGGCATTATTACTAAAAGTTTTGGTAGAGGGATAGAGACACCAAATTTAAAACCCTCTGGCTCTTCAGAAGTGAGAGGGTTAATAAATGATTTTAATAATATGCAAAATAATATTAAAAGCACTTTTGAAAATCAAAGAAATATGCTTGCCGGAATAAGTCATGATTTGAAAACCCCTTTAACTAGAATTAATCTTATGATCGAAGATCTTAACAATGAAGAAATAAAGAGTGCTATTTCTAAAAATATCTCTGAAATGAATATTATGCTTAACCACTATTTAGATTTTATTAAAAATGAAAAAAATGAAAATTTAGATGAGGTAATTACTGATATTTTGATTTATGAGGCTGCAAATAATTATCAAAATATTTCATTTTTAAGTAATGAATCAAAAAAAGTACTGATAAGAAAAAATCAGGTAAAACGAGTTTTGATAAATGTTTTAGATAATGCCAATAAATTCGCAAAGAATATTTATCTCAATTCAACATTTCAAAATGATAGTTGGTTAATTATTATTGAAGATGATGGGCCGGGAACAAACTTAACTGAAGAACAACTTACAAAACCATTTTTTAAAGGGCCTCAGCAGCTCAATCAAGGAACAGGCTTAGGTTTGTCTATTGTTCAAAAGTTAATTAAATTAAATAATGGAGAATTAAAATTTGAAAAATCTATTTACGGAGGCTTAAAAGTAACTATATCTTTTGAAGTTTCATAAGTTAAAAAAGTTTTCCACCATTATTTATTTTTTTTGTGGGCATGATTAAAATAGGATTATTTTTTTCATCTGGAAAACCCAATACCAAAACCTCTGAGATCATTTTACCAATTTGTTTAGGTGGAAAATTAGTTACAGCAGCGACTTGTTTTCCAATAAGATCTTCTGGTTTGTAGTGATTGGTTAGCTGAGCTGATGATTTTTTATGACCTATGATTTCACCAAAATCAATTACAAGTATAATGCTAGGTTTATTTGATTTATCATTAAGTCTAGCTTCGAGAATAGTACCTACTCTGATGTCAACTTTTTCAAAATCGCTATATTCAATCATCAGATTTTTATAAATGCTTTTATTTTGTTAATGCCTTCAAAAGAATTTCCAATAGCTGCCATGGTTTTATCCATACTTTCATCATCCTCGATCCAAATATTAAAAGCATAAAAATAAACAAAATATGAGGTTCCTAGATCAATCGGTGATTTAAGAAAACCTCTAAAATATTTATGAATATATTTGTTCAAAGTAATGAGCAGCTTGGGGTTTTTTTGAGTTTCTAAATAAACTCTTATAGCAATTTTTTTATAATAAGATAATACGTCGAGCCTATTTATTATTCCTTCAAAGATTTTGTCTTGTGAATTAAGCTTTAAAGAAGGAGTGTCAATTTGAGTTTCTATGTATTTCTCAAAATCATCCAGAAAAATTTCAAAATTTTCATAGTCAGAATTGAATGACTTTAATTTTTTTAAAAATTTGTCAGAATGTGCGAAATTATTTAAATCTTTTAAATTATTATTATTTATGACCTTGCTTTTCAATGCTTATTTCCTTAGCACGTTTATAAGCCCTATGTAAAGTAGTGTACATAATTTTTTTTAAATTTTGAGACTTGAGAAAATTAACACCAGCTTGAGTGGTGCCTTTTTTGCTGGCAATAGATTGGACAAATCCATCAAGTTTGTGAGAGCTATCGTTTAATGAAATCACATTTTTAAAGAGATTAATAATATCCTTTTCGTTTATTTTTGATTTAGGAGAAATATTTTTACCGGCTTCTAAAAATGAATTAACCAAATAAGCAATGAAAGCTGGCCCACTTCCATACAAAGCAGTAGCAATATTCATTTCGTCTTCTTGAGTGCTCATATGAAAGGTTCCAAATGATTTAAGAATTTTCTTAAATAGATTATTAATAAGCTTTTTATTTTTAACATATACATAAGTATGAGATGCGTTTTGTTTTGCCATAACATTAGGCATAATTCTAATAATTTTTTTTGTATCTAATTTTTCTTGTATCCTATTAATAGTTACTCCTGCCATGCAAGAGACTACAATTGTTTTTGAATCTAGATATTTATTAAAGTCGGAACCTTTTTCATAAAATAAACTGGGTCTTATAAGTAAAAAGACATACTTATATGAAGAAGATAATCTTTGAACTAATTTTTTACTATTTAAGGAATAGAATTGACTTTTAGAATTAATTGAGTCGATAGAAAATTGATTTAAAAATGACTTTGAGATTAAAGATTTTGCAAGGTGTCCATATCCAACAAAGAGAATTTTTGGCTTAAGCGTGACCGACAATTTTTTGATTTATTAAATTATGAGATTGCTGGATAATTTTATCACTTTTTAGCAAAACTGAAACGAGATGATTGAACTCTGATAGTATATTCTCGAGGTATAATCTGATATCTTCTGAAGAAGCATGGCCCGAAATTGGTAAGCTATGCTTATAAACAATTTTATTATTAGTATTTTGCTTAAGTGTTCCAATTACTAAGTTATTATTAATCCTATTAATATGGTGGGTTAAAAAGCTATACTCATAATTATCAATGCTAAAAGACGTTATGAGAACTTTTAAATCTTTAATCCATTGAAAATCCATTATGACCTTTTGGTCGTGAATTTCTGTTAAAAGTGATATTTCTCCTTGATTTGAGGTTGATCTCTCTTGCTTTACATTAAAAATATCCTCTAAATGAGAAATTGGACTGGAATCAATGCTTTTCTTATTCACATACCATATATATCACAAATGATATCACATAACATACTAGATATAGTATAAAGTTGTTAGTAAAATACCTACTTTATTTTTCGAATATTTGAAATGTAAGGTTTTAATCTTTTAAAGTCTGAGGTTAAAGATTGGCTAACTTCAATGAGATCAAGACCCAAATATATAAATTTGGAAAGTCTTAAATAAAGTTTATCTTTGTTAGAAATATAAGTTGTATTATTAATTTTCACAGTGTTTGTATATCCCGAATTCTTATCTCCTGTAGCTTTTGAAGTTTTTGGTTTTGCCATTCGTTGGTACAGTCTTTCTTATATACTAGGTTTTATTTTTTTTTATATATTTGCATCTACACATCTTAATCATTTTAATTTAGATAAAAAGAAATTAGATGATCTCTTTTTTTATTTATTTTTATCAGTAGTCATAGGTGGAAGGTTAGGCTACGTGTTTTTTTATAACTTTTCATTTTATCTAACTAATCCTCTAGATATTTTTAAAGTATGGCAAGGGGGGATGTCTTTCCATGGGGCTCTACTCGGGGTAATAATTACAACTATTTTATTTGCAAAAATTAAATCAATTAAATTATTTTTAATTGCTGATTTATTAAGTATTTCTGCTCCTTTGGGTATTTTCCTAGGAAGACTTTCTAACTTTTTAAATCAAGAACTTGTGGGTAGACAAACTGATTTTTTTATAAGCATCCAATATTCAGGCGAGGAATTCTACAGACATTTATCGCAAATTTATGAGGCTATATTTGAAGGTTTTATTCCATTTATAATTTTACTGATTATTTTTAAATTCTTTAAGAATTTGCCAAAAGGAATAATTACAAGTATTTTTTTAATTAATTATGCAACTGTAAGATTTTTAATTGAATACCTAAGAGAGCCTGATTTTCAAATTGGTCTTATATTTAATCTTTTTACCCAAGGTCAGATTTTAAGCTTTCCAATCTTAATTATTGGTTTAGTTATTTTATATACATGTCTGTTCAACAAAAAATAGATTTAGCTATCAAGTCTTTTGGGAGCATTAGCATTCAAGATTTTGTTGAGCTATCAAATTTCTCGCAAAATTATGGATTTTATAACTCAGAAGAAATTCAAAAAATTGGAAGAAAAGGACATTTTATTACGTCACCAGAAATTTCCTCTTTGTTTGGAGTGTCTTTAGCAAACCAATTTCTAAGTATATTTCCAAATACTAAAAAAGTTCATTTAATTGAATTGGGGCCTGGAAATGGTTATTTAACAGATGATATTTCAAATTACTTTCTATCCCAAAATATTGATATACGAAAAATATCTCTTTTAGAAAAAAGTGAATACTTCATTAAAAAAATTAAAAAAAAATTACCTGAAGCAGAATTTTTTGATGAATTCAATAAGATTGACTTAGATCCAGAAATAACGACCTTCATTTATTCCAATGAGTTTTTTGATGCTTTTGGGTCAAAGCAATATATTTACCAAAATAATGAATTTAATGAGATAAAAATCACCAAAACTAATAATGATTATAATTTAGTATATGAAGAAAATTTAATATCCGGTCATTTAAAGGAAAAATATTCAAATTATGAATTTGAGGATATGGATATCCTAGAACATTCAATCTTAATTGATAATTTCATAATTGAACTAAAAGATAAATTAATTAACAACTTTTTTTTTAGCACAACTGATTATGGTTTTTTGAATCTACCAAAAAAAAGCACCCTCAGACTTATTTCTAACCATCAGAAAGTTAATTTATTTGAAAAATTTGATAATGTTGACTATTCATTTGGGGTTAATTTTGAATTTTTAAAAGATGAATTTATAAAATTTCAGCCAAAAATTATTTCTCAAAAACAATTATTTAAAAATTTTTTAAATAAAGATATCTACTCAGTAAATAATGATAAAATTTCTAAGACTATAGAGTTATTAAGTGGTTTTGATTTTGAAAATATGGGCGATCAATTTTTTAACTTTTCATTTTATTCGAAATGAAAAATCGAATTAAATACAAATTTTTTTCAAAAAACAATGGCATTTCTCAAGGCATATACAAATCTTTGAACTGTGGGATTAGATCGTTTGATAATAAAAAAGATGTTAAAAAGAATTTAGAGATAGCTAAAAAGATATTACTTAATAGGAATAGGACTCTAATTACTCCAAATCAATATCATTCCAATAAATGTCTTATAGCAAATGCAAATGATCCCTATCCACAATGTGACGCTCTTGTCACCTCAGATAACTCGTTAATACTAGGCATCACAACAGCGGATTGTCTTCCAATTATTTTTTATGACTCAAATAATATAGTGGTTGGAATTGCTCATGCTGGATGGAGAGGTCTTGTAAAAGGGGTAATTCAAAACACTATAAAAAAAATGGTAATGTTAGGTGCCCAAAAAAGTTCAATAAAATCAATTATAGGTCCTTGTATTCGAGTTAATTCATATGAGGTCAGTGAAAATTTTTTAAATGAATTAAAAATTCAATATCAAAAATTTGCTGTTAGGCGGACGAGAAAGATTTACTTTGATTTACCTAAATTAGCTAAATATATCCTCTTAGAGTCAGGTATTTCAAACATCCATGACACAAAAAAGAATACTTATTTAGATAGGAATTACTTTAGTTTTCGACAAAGTAAAATAAAAAAAGAAAAAGATTATGGAAGAAACATAAACCTAGTAACTTTAATTTAAGTTTTGATTGAGATTTTAATTAATATATAAACATATGCACTTATGAAGATAATTTCTGGTAATAGTAATCTAGAATTAGCCCAGGAAATTGCTCAATATACTAAGAACTCTTTAGCTGAAACCACAATGACAAGATTCTCTGATAAAGAGATTTTTGTAGAGATTGGAGAAAATGTAAGGGGAGAAGATGTTTTTCTTATTCAATCTACCTCTTTTCCAGCTAATGATAATTTAATGGAACTTTTAGTAGCCATTGATGCTCTTAAAAGAGGTTCGGCCGCTAGAATTACAGCAGTACTTCCCTACTTTGGTTATGCACGACAAGATCGTAAAACCGGTCCAAGAACGCCTATATCTGCAAAACTTGTTGCAAATTTAATTACTATAGCTGGTGCGAACAGAGTACTGACTATGGATTTACATGCTGGTCAAATACAAGGTTTTTTTGACATCCCCCTTGATAACTTGTATGCATCACCTCTTTTTATTAACGATATTAAAGAGAAAAAAAGAGAAGAAAATTTAGTTTTTGTCTCTCCAGACGTTGGGGGCGTTCTGAGAGCAAGATCCTTTGCTAAAAAACTCAATGCAGATTTAGCAATAATTGACAAAAGGAGAGATGCGCCGGGCGTATCTAATGCAATGAATGTTATTGGTTCGGTTGAAAATAAAAGATGCATCATAGTGGATGATTTAGTTGACTCCGGTGGCACTATTTGTAATGCCGCAAAAGCCTTATTAGATAATGGTGCGACCAGTGTTTATGGTTATTGTTCTCATGGCGTCTATTCTGGAAAGGCCCTTGATAATATTAACAACTCCGTATTAGAGGAAATGGTTTGTACAAATTCAATAAAGCCTTCGTTTGAAGTTCCAAAAGCTATGAGATACCTATCGGTTGCGCCTCTTTTTGGTGAGGCAATAATGCGTATAAATAGCGAAACTTCTATATCTTCTCTATTTGATTAATTAATTAATTTGTTGTATAAACTCAGCCTATGAAAATTAGTGGAAATATACCTGGAAAAGAAAGAAAAAAAGGAAATACGAATCCTTACTTGAATGATGGACTCATCCCCTCAATAATTTATGGGGGAAACACTGATCCTCTTATGGTTGCTGTCGACAGAATTCAATTAAAAAAACGTTTTGAAGAGGGTGGATTTTACTCGAAGATCTTTGAAGTAGATCTGGGTGAAAAAAAAGAGCCTGTTATTGTTAAAAGCATTCAAAGACACAAAGTTAAAAATCATCCTATCCATGTAGATTTTCAAAGAGTAGATGACAAAACAAGAATCATCATTGGCGTTCCGGTAGAGTTTGTAGATCAAGAAACTTCGCCCGGACTAAAACAAGGTGGTGTCTTAAACGTTGTTCGAAGAGAAATTGAACTTAGTTGTTTAGCAAGCAACATTCCTGAGAAATTTGTTATTTCACTCGAAGGTAAAGAGATTGGCGATGATATCAGGTTAAGTTCTGTGACTTTAGGTGACGGTATGAAACCTACTATTTTAGGTAGAGACTTTATGTTAGCTACTATCCAGGCACCGAAGGTTGAAAAAGAGCCACAAGCTACTGAAGAAGCAACTGATGGTGCTGACGCATCAGAAGAAAAGAAAGAAGAAAAAGCAGCAGAATAATATAATCTGTCTGTATGCTTACTCTTTTTTGTTTAGGTAACCCCACTTTAAAACACAAATTTAACAGACACAACGCAGGTTTATTGCTTGGTGAGTTTCTCATTGAGAAAATGGATCTAGGAATAAAAAAATTTAAAAATTATAAACTTTCTAATTCTTTTTTATTAGATGGTATTCAGTGCCAAATAGCCTTATCAGAAACATACATGAATGAGTCAGGTCTTGGTGTTTTAAGTCTGAAGACAACAAAATTGAAAAAAGATGATGAACTTTTTGTTTTGTACGATGAGCTAGATTTAAATCTTGGAGAATTAAAAATTAAGTTTGCTGGTGGTAATGCGGGACATAATGGTTTAAGAAGTATTTCTAGTAAAATCGGTGAAAATTATTGGAAATTAAGAATTGGAATTGGACATCCTGGGCATAAAGATATGGTAACTAAACACGTTTTAGGAAATTTTAAAGAAAATGAAAAAAAAGATTTATTTTCACTTTTTGAAATCATTCATCTTAATCTTTCACAGATATTTGTTTCCAAACATCTATCAAATTTGGGTATTTAAAATATGAAATGTGGAATTATAGGACTTCCTAATGTAGGAAAATCAACCCTCTTTAATGCTCTTTGCGAGAATGAACAAGCTTTAGCGGCTAACTATCCTTTTGCAACTATTGATCCTAATAGCTCTTTAGTCAGAGTACCTGATGAAAGACTGAAAAATTTAGCAGCTATTTGTAAACCCCAGAAAATAATTCCTGCAGCATTTGAAATAGTTGATATAGCAGGACTTGTTAAAGGTGCCTCTCAAGGCGAAGGTTTAGGGAATGCTTTTTTATCTCATATCAGATCTGTGAATGCCCTGTTTCATGTTGTTCGATGTTTTGAAGACCCAGATATTCAGCACGTTGAAAATAGAATAAATCCCCTAGAAGATATTAAAATTATCAATGCCGAGTTGGCTCTTTCAGATTTAGATATACTTGAAAAAAATTATCAAAAACAAAAAAAGATACAAAAGACCGATGATGAAAAGAAAAAAGTAAGCATCATAGAAAAAGCAATAAATCTAATCTCTAATGAGAAGCGATTATTAGATAATCTTGAAAAGGAAGATATAGATTATTTAAACACATTTCAGTTAATCTCAATTAAGCCCGTTGTGTATGTTTGTAATGTAGATGAAAACTCAGCTGTTAATGGAAATGAATTCACTAAACAGATTGATGAATATGCTAAAAAAAATAACTCTGAAGTTTTATTAGTCAGCGCAAAGATTGAATCAGAAATTTCCCAAATTGCCGATGAGAACGAAAAAAAAGAATTTTTGGAGAGTCTTGGACTTGTTGAGACTGGGCTCAAAAGAGTGATTAGAAAAGGTTATGAGATTTTAAATTATATTAATTTTTTTACTGCAGGGGAAAAAGAATTAAGGGCTTGGACAATTATCAAAGGAAGTCACGCCCCTACTGCCGCAGGAACAATTCATAGTGATATGGAAAAAGGCTTTATAAGAGCAGAAACTATTTCATATAATGATTATATAGAGTACAAGGGAGAGGCCGGATCTAAAGAAAAGGGTAGACTTCGCCTTGAAGGAAAAGATTATTTAGTGCAAGACGGGGATGTCATGCATTTTCTTTTTAACGTTTAAAGAATTATTATTTAATATCGCGCCAGATTTGTTGTTTGGATATATAAGCTAAGATTAAAAGTACAAATAAAAATAAAATAACTTTTAGACCTATTCTCTTTCTATCCTCTAGACTTGGCTCTGCCGCCCAAGCTAAAAAAGTAGTCACATCAGTAGCCATTTGGTCCAAAGTAGCCTCAGTCCCATCATCATACTCCACTAAACCTTCTGAGAGAGGTGAGGGCATCGCGATAAGGTTGCCTTCCATGTATTGATTATAATATTGACCTTCTGGAATATCTTTATCAGCAGGAGCTTCAACATAACCAAGTAGTAAAGCTTTTATATAATCAGCACCCTTAGGTCTAGCTTTAACAATTAAAGATAAATCTGGTGGGTAAGCCCCATTATTTGCTGCTCTTGCTGCCTGAACATTTGGATATGGATTAGCAAATCTATCGGAGGGAATTGCCTCACGTTCAAACATTTCGCCTTCTTCATTAGGCCCATCGGGAACTAAATACTCAGCCGCAATAGCTTTTATATGGGCTTCACTAAAACCGAGATTCTCTAAATTCCTGTAGGCTATGAGATCCATCGAATGACAACCAGCACAAACTTCTCGATACACTTTAAGGCCTCTTTGTGCTGATGCACGATCGTAGGTTCCAAAAAAACCTTTCCATGACCAGTCATATTTTGGAATGTCTATTTTTGATCCCGCGGCAAACATGTTTAGGCTAATTAAAGATAGAAATATTATAAACAGACCTCTCATCGTTAAGCTTTCTTGGCTTTAAGATAATTCGTAATACTCAATGGCTGACGAGGAGTTTCTAAGAAGCCAACCAATGGTGCTAAAACGAAAATGAATAAAAACCAATATGCAGTTCCGATTCTCGATATTAGAACATAAATACCTTCAGCGGGCTTGCCTCCCATGTACATGAGTACAAAGAAGTTAATCGCGAATAAAAGAACGCAGATTCTCCAAACCGGTCTAAACAAACACGATCTGACTTTGGATGTATCGAGCCAAGGCAATAACCCCAAGGCAGCGATAGAACCAAACATTGCTAGAACGCCTCCTAATTTATCAGGGATAGCTCTTAAAATGGCATAGAAAGGCAAAAAGTACCATTCTGGAACAATATGGGCAGGTGTTACCATTGGATTGGCCCTAATGTAATTATCAGAATGACCTAAAATATTTGGATAATAAAAAAGAACAAATGCAAGAATGATAAAAAAGAAGATCGTTGCGTTTAGATCTTTAATGGTGACATATGGATGAAAGCTGACCGTCTCATCCCAACTTTGGGGTTCAGATCCTGTAGGGTTATTAGATCCTGTCATATGTAAAGTGATGACATGAAATACTACTAATCCAACTATCGAAAATGCTAATAGCCAATGTAAAACATAAAACCTATTAATAGTAGAGTCTCCGACATTAAAGTCACCAAGAAGCAATGTTAAGATAGCATCCCCTACAAAAGGAATAGCAGAGAATAAATTTGTGATCACTGTAGCTCCCCAGTATGACATTTGTCCCCAAGGTAAAGTATATCCTAAGAATGCAGTACCCATCATCAAAACAAACATTGTTAATCCAAAAAGATAAACGAGCTCTCGAGGAGCTTTATAGGAACCAAAGTAAAGGGCTCTAAAAATATGAATGAATGTAGCAATAAAAAAGAAAGAAACTAAGTTAGCGTGCAGATATCTAATTAACCATCCATAATTAACATCTCTCATTATTCTTTCAACAGAGTCGAAAGCCTCATCGGCAGATGGTTTATAGTGAAAACCTAAGAAAATCCCAGTTAAGATTAGTCCAATAAGGCAGAACATTGCAATTCCACCAAATGACCAGAAATAATTTAATGATTTAGGAACCGGAAACTTTAAATATTCAGCTTCCATCATTCTCACCAAAGGTAGTCTTGAGTCAATCCAACCTTTTAAACCTGTGTAAGGTGAGTTAAGTGTTTTTTTGTATCCTTGAGGATCATTTGAGCTCATGATTTTTTATCCAATCTTTATTCTGCTTTCATTAAGAAATACATATGGGGGGACGGGTAAATTTTTTGGGGCCGGGCCTTTTCTTATTCTCCCTGAGGTATCATAATGAGATCCGTGACATGGGCAAAACCATCCACCATAGTCGCCTTTTGTGTCTGAAGTTTTTTGACCTAGTGGAACGCATCCTAGATGGGTGCATACTCCTAAAACAATTAACCATTTATCATTCTGAACGCGGTCAGCATCGTCTTCCATATCAATTAAATCTTTTAAATTAGTATTTTTAGCGTCAGTAATTTCTTGGGGGGTTCTGTGCTTTACAAAAACTGGTTTACCTCTCCAAATAATGGTCAAACTCTGTCCTTCTTTAAGAGGTGAGAGATCAATTTCAGTAGAGGCAAGAGCAAGGGTATCTTTTCCAGGATTCATGCTTGTAATGAAAGGGATAGCTAAGCTGGCCGCCCCTACTCCTCCAAGAGTCATTGTCGCTAACTTAATAAAGTCTCTTCTTGGTGTTTTTTGATCTGACATATTTTTTTAACAATTGTTAATAGATTTTATTGGTAAGATGTAGCATAAGTAGTAGTCATCATGACGCATAAATTCTCAGTTTGTCTTTACCAGCCTGATATGCCCCAAAATTTAGGTGTGATTATTAGAACTGCTGCATGTTTAGAATTTCCTCTTCATATTATAAAACCATTATCTTTCTCAATGACAGACAAGAGATTTAAAGGGGCGGTTATGGATTACATCGATCATTGCGTTATTCACCACCATGAAACATGGGATAATTTCAAGGATTTTTGTGTATCTTCAAACTATCGTTTAATTTTAGCTACAACTAAAACTCAAAAAAGTATTTATGATTACAAATTTAAGGATAAGGATATAGTTTTATTTGGAAAAGAAACAGCGGGTGTCCCTGATTATGTCCACAATCATATAATTGAAAAAATTACTATTCCTATGAACTCCAAAACAAGATCGTTAAATCTCGCAACGTCTGTTGCAATTGTGACCTCTACTATAATTAATTCAATTTAAAAAATTGAAGAAAATCTCTAAGCTCTCGATGATTTTCTAAAAAATGTAATGAGTTTAAGGGATAAGGCATCTCTTTAATTTTAGTAAGCTCTTGAGATATTTTTTTTTCTTTAACAAAATCAAAAATATTTTTTGATAACAAAAGAATTGCATCTATATCTTTTTTCTGAGTTTTAGTATTTTTAAAAAGTGATAAAAACCGAATATATCTTATTGCCCTTAGATAATCTTGTTGAATTTGGTCAATAGGGTTGAATATAAAACGTAAAAGATTTTCATGAAAATCTTTCACTCCCGAATAAAAATCAAATACATCTCCATCTAAATTGATATAGACACTATTAAACGTGAAATCTCTTCTTTGGGAGTCTTCTTTTAAAGTTTGAGCTGGGGCTACTTTAGAATGTCTTCCAGTGGATTTAATATCTTTACGAAAGGAATTAATCTGATACTCAAATTTTCCAGTTGAAATAGCCAAACTTCTATAACTTGGGAAAAATTTAACGTCAAATTGATTATTTAGCTCTTCAATTACTTCATCTTCTATATTTGGAACGACTATATCAATATCTGTATTTGAGTATTCTTCTGACAAAATTGATCTGGTAGCACCCCCAACAAAAAAAATATTCTTATTTGAAATTTTTAAAATTTTAATTATTTCTTCCAATTCAGCATATTTAATTAAATGTTCGATAGGTTTTTTGTAGTTCATTGATTTTCCATTTCTAATAATTCAAGCCACCTATCCTCTTTTTTTTCTAATAATAATTGAAGGTCACCAATTTTTTTAGAGGTTTGAAAAAATCTATTTTGATCCTCTTCAAATAGCTTAGGTTCAGATAATATTTTTTCCAACATAATTAAATCCTCTTTAATTTTATCAATTTCATTTGGAAGATTGTCTAATTCATATTGGATTTTAAAAGTGAGTTTTTTTCTAGCAGTGGTATTTAATTTTTTTGATGATTGATCAGATTTGTCAAAACTTTTAACATCTATTGAAGTTCCAATTAGTTCCTCTTTATGCGCGAGAAAATCATGATAGCCTCCATTAAAAATTATTACTTCTCCATTACCTTTAAAATAGAGTATTTTATTAACAAGCTTATCTAAAAAGTCTCGATTATGTGATACCACTATGAGCGTGCCATTGTATTCTGAGAGAATAGACTCCACCAAGTCGAGTGTATCAGTATCAAGGTCATTGGTTGGTTCATCGAGGATCAGGCCGCTTTTGGGATTTGCCAATACCTTTGAGAGTAATAATCTGTTTTTCATTCCCCCAGAAAGACTACCTACAGGATCATTAGCCTTAGAAGGGTCAAAGTGAAAATCTTTAAGGTAACTACAGACATGTCTTTCTTTTTGATTGGCTTTGAGGTAGTCACCCCCTGAGGGTACCAGTATTTTTTTTATGGACTTTGTATCTTTTAAGTCATTTCGTAATTGATCAAAGTAGGAAAATTCTAATTCTTGTCTAATCTTCAATGACCCTTCCTTCAAGGTCACCTCACCTAATAGGATTTTTAAAAAAGTAGATTTTCCTGATCCATTAGTGCCAAGTAATCCAATACGGTCTTTTTTGTTAATTTTTAAATTAAAATCTTTAAGTAAAAATTGTGGGGCATTGTAATAAAAAGAAGCATTATGAAATTCGGCAACATGTCTAAAATTTTTTGATTCATCTTTAACTAATTTCACTTCAATTTTTTTTGTTGCCTTTTTAAAGGCACTAATATCCTGATCTAAATTTTGTTGAAGTTCTCTTGCCTGTTCAAGCCGTCTTGTATTTCTTTTAACTCTAGCCTTCACTCCTTTATTGGCCCAATTCACTTCTATATTAACAAATTGTTTTCTATTTTGTAATTCTCTCTCTTCTTGTGCTAATAACGCAGTGGACCAATTCTCAAATTCAGCATAGCCTTGATTATTAGTTTTAATTTTTGATCTATCGATCCAGAAAATCTTATTAGTAAAATTTTTTAGGAATTGACGGTCATGGCTAACGCATAAAATCGCACAATCTAAACGTTTTAAATAATTTTCTAACCAAATAATTGTATCTAAATCTAAGTGATTAGTTGGCTCATCAAGTAACAAAATATCAGATTTGTTTATTAAAGTTTTTATTAAACCTACCCTTCTTTTTTGACCACCTGATAAATTTTTAATTATAGAATTTTTATCTAAACCGAGGTAATTACAAAAAATATCAATTTGATAGTCCTCGTTTTTATTAACAAGTATTGAATAAATTTCTTTTTCGATTGTTTGACTTTCATCATTAAAAAAGAAATTTTGATTAAAGTAGCTGATTTTTAAGTTATCTATTTTCCAGATTTCACCGTGGTCTATTTCATGATTATCGGTGAGGACATTCATTAAAGTAGATTTTCCAGCTCCGTTTTTTCCAACTAAAGCAATGAAATCTTTTCGATGAATAATTAAGTCTAAATCTTTAAATATTTCTTTTTTATGATAGCTCACTAATACTTCTTTGAGGGATAAAAGAAGTTGATTACTCATGAGAACATATCTTTAAATTGGCTGGGGCGGTAGGATTCGAACCTACGCATGCCGATACCAAAAACCGGTGCCTTACCGCTTGGCTACGCCCCATTAAGAATTAATGAACTTATCCGAAATAATATGATTTTTCAATTCTAACCAATGGAAAATTTAATTGAATTAATTGAATTATTGATTTTTCTGAACTGATTTTATCAAAAGATAAGAAAATACATGAACCACTACCACTCATTCCAAAAAAAGAAAATTTTTTCTTATTTTGTAATAGTAGTGAGTGTATCTCTAAAAACTCTTTGTTCAGCGCAAGAGAAGAGCCCAATAAATCATTATTAAAAAGTTTTTTTGTTTTTTTTTCAATTTTCCTATTTCTTCGAAAATGTGAGAATATTGAAGCAGTTAAATTTTTAGTTGTTGGAAAAATTAAATGAATCTTTTTCCACCTAGGTTTGTGTTTATTGAACAGCTTATAATTTTTAATTCCATCAATAATTTTTGGACTTTGATCATAAAATAACAGAACATCAGAGCCCAGTTCAGGAGCATCAACAAAAAAATTTTTTTCGTTTAAATTATAAAATTTATATAGATATTTTAAAATAGAAGCAGCATTTGATGAGCCCCCTCCCAAACCATAACCTATGGGTATTTGCTTCTTTGTGAAAATGTTAAATGTAGATTTTTTTTTATATTTTTTATCAAAATATTTGACAGTTTTTTTTATGATATCATTTTTTATTAATAATTTTTTTTCATTACTATCTCTGTACGTAATTGATAATTTATTAGAATGATAAATTTCAATTTCATCATGTAATTTAATAATAGCTATTCTTGAAGAAAGCCTGTGTTTTTTTAATAATTCATCAAAATTAATAACTTTTAAATTTAAATTTATTTTTGCAGGAGAAACTATTTTATGTATTTTCATTTCTCTCTTTAATTTCATCTATTTTAAAATAATCTTGATGAAATAGTAAAATTTTATTATCTAAGAACTTTGCCTCTTTATTTCGACCTTGCTTTTTATAAACTTGCGATAAATGGTCAATAATTTCTGGTTCCGATGGTTCAAGTTTATAAGCATCTGTTATCCATTTTTCTGCGAGCTGCAATTCTCCTTTTTTAAAATATAACCAACCTAGACTATCGATAATTGCTCCATCTTGATAATTCGAGTCTTCCACAGCTTTGATTAGCATTTTTTCTGCTTTATCTAAGTTTCTATTATTGTCGACCCAAAGATAGGCTAAATAATTCAGAATATAGGGGTAGGAATTATTTGAGATATCTAAACTCTTTTGAATAATTTTTTCTGAAGATTTAATTTTCCCATTTCTCTCCAAAAGTATTCCGTATTTAAATAACTGTAATGGGTCTTTTGATTCATTGATTGATTTCAAACAACAGTTTTCGATAAAATTTAATGCTTCCTCATTTAAATTGTGACTATACATTTCAATTGCAACAATCAAGGCAAGCTCGTTAGTTTGCCAACTATTGGATATGTTAATTTTTTCAAAATAAGTTTCTAATTGATTAATCTCTAAATCAAATTCAGTAGCTGTTTTTAGGTATAAGTAATTCTTAAAAAAATTAAATTTAGAATTAGTAAAATTAAAATTTTCTATTGCAAATAAACTTTCCTCATTAGGGTTTAATTCTGCTAGAAAAGAAATTAACTGGTATTCATAATAAGGTTTATTTTTAAGATCATTGTTTGATAAATAAGCCATTAAGGCTAAAGATTGTTTATACTGCCTAGAATAGAAATAATAAATACTAGTTTGAAATGCTTGTAAAAAAATTAAATCTTTAAAATTATTTATTTGATAATCTTGATCTAATTTTATTGTTAAATTATTTAAAGAAGTATCATTTTGAGTTAATTCCTCTAGAGGAAATTGAAAATCAAATGAGGTAAATATCTTATTAATTAAATTTAATTCTTTAGAATTAAATAATCTTAAAATTTGATCATCGTTAACAATTTTTGCATATAAGTCACTTATAATTTGAATTTCATTATTTAATTGACCTAAATATAATTCATTTAATAAGGGTATATTTCTAAATCTTTGATCTATTATAATTTTTTTATTCTGAACGTTTTCGTTTTGACAGTAATCCATCCAAAAATTGATACTTTTTGCCAAGGTTTCTTCAAATATGAAATAAGCACTATCTATTTTTAAGAACGTACAATCATCACTTTTTAATTTTTCTAATTTATCAATTAACTGCAAAGTAAAATTGATATTTACATTAGCTATATTAAATTCTTCGCCAATGATGATTTGATTTAAATATAAAATTGAAGGATCAGCAAAATCTTCAAATAAGGGAAGTTTCTTCCATGATAAAAAATCATTATTGTAGTCAGCATAAAGCGAACCTAGTAGTTGATTGTTGTAATCATTACTTAATTGTGATGCATTCAAATGTACATTTAATGAGAAAAAGCATATAAAATTCGCAACATATCTAAAAAATTTATTCATGGATAATAAACAGTATCAAAAAAAAGTTCTTTTGGAATTGATGAATTTAGAAGAATTCAATACATCTATTTCACCTAATGGGGAACATCCTATTCCATTTAAAATAAAAAGTTCCTTTAAAAAAGACAACAGCCCTTTAAGACCAGATAAATATAACAAGGTAGAGGATATTGAATCAGATCTTTTTGAAAAATATAAAATTAAGTCTTCTTTAATAGAGGGCAATCATCAATCTAAAATTATGTTTTTTTATGGAAAATGTAATTCAAATGATAAAAAAATTTTAGATGGTGAGCCTGGAAGCCTTTTTGATAAAATGTTAAATTCAATTAATCTCACAAGAAATGATATTGCCTTAGCGTCTTACATCCCTAAGGGATATGAAAATTTTTATGATAATGAAAAATTTTTGAATGAAATTCAATTGATTAATTATAGAATTATAGAATTGGTTAATCCTCGTTATTTAATCATCATGTCAAATTATTGTATTAAAATGTTACTTGCTACTGACTTATCATCAATGTCTTTAAGGGGTAAGTGGTTTGATTTTAATACCCCCAATGATACCAATCCAAAAAAAACCAGAGTATTGTATGAACCGACACTCCTCATCAATAATCCTGATCTTAAAAAAGACGCCTGGGAAGACCTCAAAGATATAAAAAGTAAACTTGGTGGATAATATGAAAATAATTTTAACTACAATCCTATTATTTTTATTTACTCAACAGTCGTATGCCCTTTCAAATAAAGATGTTCAACTTTATAAAACTATATTTAACGATTATCGAAATGGTGATTTTAAAAAAGGTGATGAAAGCATTGCTCAACTAGATGATCAAATATTGATGGGACATGTCGAGGCATTAAAATTGCTCCACCCTACTAAACATCGATCGAGCTTCTTAGAGCTTAGAGATTGGTTAGATAAATATAATGATCAATATGAAGCAACCAGGATTTATAATTTAGGAGTAAAAAGAAAACCTTCAGGTGCCGCAAATCCAAAAAAAAATATTTACCCTGAGTTAAATGAAATATTTTTAGAAAAAAGCGAAGCTCCAAAAACAATAAATAATTTAAGGAAAATTTTTACATCAAATAATTACTCAAAAAAAATTAGTATATACAATACTGTCAGATCTAGGGTTGGAAGAGGATGGCCAACCGGCGCCTTAGAATACCTCTCACACCATGAAAAATATTTTAACGATAAAGAAAAATCATTTTTATTATCAAAAATAGCCAATGGATATTATCTGGCAAATTTAGATGATAAGGCCATAAATGTTCTTAGCGATACCTCTTTTATTAATGAGCCCTATTCTGAGGGTCTTTGGATCAAGGGCTTAGCTTTTTATCGCAAAGGTGATTTTCAAACTGCCTCAAGACAATTTTTAATTTTATCTAAAATCACTAATAGTAAATGGTTAAGTGATGCTGGGGCCTATTGGTCTTTTTTATCTTCCACAAAAGATGCTAATGATAATATTACCTTTCAAGCATCATTAGATGCTTTAGATGCAGCTTGTCAGCCAAGTTTTAATATTTATTCGATACTTTCATGTCGTATTTTAGATAAGCCTATAAAAGACAATCTATTTGATGACATTGAGATGAAAAAAGATCTTGGGTCTTTTTTGGATACTAAATTTGGGAGAAGAATACAGGCATTAGTAGAGATTGGAGAACTTCCCATTGCAGAATTAGAACTCAACCGTCTTCAAGGAAGATCCAATGATCGATTTAAAAAAGTGATTTTAGGTTTTGCGATAAAAAATGATTTGAGTTCAATGCAGATTAAAACAGCAAAATACCTATTTGCAGATAAAGCACCAATACAGTTTCTATATCCAACGCCTAAATGGATTAAGGATTTTAATTTTAATAGCATAGACCCCACTATAGCTTTGAGCATGATTAGACAAGAATCTCAGTTTAGTGCTTTTGCGAAAAGTGGAAAAAGTGCTTATGGGTTAATGCAAATACTTCCTTCTACCGCAAAAATGGTTAACAAAGAATATAATTTTAAATCGAACCCTAGAATTTTATTTGACCCCAAAATTAATGTTGAAACGGGGACAAAATATATTGAGAGTTTATTAGAAATCGATTACATCCAAGGTGACCTACTAAAAGCACTAATATCCTATAATGCAGGTCCGGGAAATTTATCTAAATGGATGAAAAAAACAAATTTTAATGATGACAGTTTCTTGCTCATTGAGTCCATTCCATCTCGCGAGACAAGAATTTTTGTTGAGCGCGTTCTAACAAACCTTGTGATTTATGAATTAATAAACAATAATTCATTCAACTATGCTGACGAATTAATTGAGTCTAATACAATAATAATTAAATGATTAATGAGAATATCCCCTTTAAGCAAATAAATATATCGGTAGTAACTATTTCAGATACCAGAAATAAGGATACTGATAAATCAGGTGCATTTTTAATTAATGCCATTAAAGAAAAAAATCATCTCTGCAGGGATTATGAAATCATTAGTGATGACTCAGATAAAATCATCGAAACAATTAACGAGAAATCCCTTAATCAAAAAATAGATGTCATAATCACAACTGGTGGAACCGGTCTCACTGGCAGAGACAATACTGTTCATAGTATCAAAAGTATTGCTGAAATTGAAATTCCAGGCTTTGGAGAACTTTTCAGACAACTGAGTTATCAAAAAATCGGCACCTCTACTATTCAATCTTTGGCATCTGCGTTTTTAGTAAACAAAACATATGTTTTCTGTCTTCCAGGATCAGTTTCAGCCGTCAAAGATGCTTGGAATGATATTCTGTTTTATCAATTAGATATCAGGCACAAACCGTGTAATTTTATTGAACTAATTCCTAGACTTGATGAGTGATTATATCGTTGGAGTTGATGAAGTAGGAAGAGGTTCTTTGGTTGGAAGCGCTGTAGTTTGTGCCTTTCGTTCTGATGATGAATTTTTTCAAACATTACCTTTTGATATAGTTGACTCTAAAAAGATTTCTCATAAAAAGAGACAATTGATATACGATTTTTTTACATCTAATAAATCATTAAATTTTTCTTATAAAATTGTGGTAGCAAAACAAAAAGAAATTGAACAAAAAAATATTCACTTAGCAATTTTAGACTCCATGGCCAAGGCCGTAACAGGAATCTCAAAAATAACTGATCACATAATTATTGATGGTAAATTTTTACCACCAGAACTTGAAAAATATCATGCAAAAACCCTTGTGAAAGCTGATTTAAAAATCAAACAAGTATCTGCTGCATCAATAATTGCCAAAGTGTATCGAGATAAAATTTTAGAAAAATTACACTCAATAGAAAGTTTTTATGAATGGAATAAAAATGCAGGATATGGAACAAAAAATCATCTACGTGCTATTACAAACATAGGCATAAGTAAATTTCACAGAAAGACTTATCAACCAATAAGTAAACTTATTACTAAGTTATCTACTTAGTTATCAACAGGCAGAATCATATCTACTATCCTTGATTCCATTAAAAAAATAAGATTCAAAAGTGATAGAAATTAATAAAATTCACTTGGGAGATTGCTTAAAAAATTTTCCAAAAATCCCAGACCAATCTGTTGATTTAATTTTTTTAGACCCCCCATACAATCTTCAACTAAATAAGGAACTTACAAGACCCAACCATTCCGTCGTCAAAGGAGTTGATAATGATTGGGATAAGTTTGATAATTTTAATACTTACGATCAATTCTCAAAAAAATATCTCAGTGAGTGTAAAAGAGTACTAAAAGATGATGGTAGTCTATGGGTTATAGGCTCGTATCATAATATTTTTAGAATTGGCAAAATTATTCAAGATCTAAATTTTTGGATTTTGAACGATGTCATTTGGGAAAAATCAAATCCACTTCCAAATTTTAGAGCCACTCGCTTAACCAATGCCCATGAAACAATAATCTGGTGCTCAAAAAATCCAAAAGCAAAATATCAATTTAATTATCACACCTTAAAAACTAGCAATGAAGATAAACAAGAGAGAAGCGTTTGGAATTTCCCAATTTGTTCGGGCAAGGAGAGATTGAAAAATAAAGAAAATCAAACTGCCCATCCAACTCAAAAACCCCTTTCTTTAATGAAAAAAATTATCATGCAGTCCTCTATAAAAGGAGATCTTTTACTAGAACCGTTCGCAGGTACGGCTAGTTTTTGTGCTGCTGCAAAATACTTAGGAAGAAATTTTATTGGATTTGAACAAGATAAAAATTACCACAAGCTGGCAAATAAAAGATTGAAATCTATAGAACCTCTGACTGAAGATTTGGTTGAAATAAGCGAAAAGGACAAACCTCAAAAGAAAATACCATTTGGTTCATTAGTAAATTCGGGTTACTTGGAACCCGGCTCTAATCTTTATAACAAAAATAAAAGCTTCAAAGCCAAAATCCTCCCTGATGGAAGTTTAACTTTTGAAAATGACAGAGGATCGATTCATAAAATTGCTGCCAAAATAAACAACACATCAACATTTAATGGGTGGGATTATTGGCACTATGAGGACTCAGAGAAAGAATTAATTTCAATTAATGAAATTAGAAAAAAAATTAGAAATTAATTTAAGATTTTTTTAAATAAAGTAGGAATAGGGATTTGAGCAATCTCACCTTTTTTTAACCAAACAATATCAAGATCATCAATAATTACTTTGGAAAAAATTTTGTACACATTTATTTTAAATTTATATTTAGTAATTGAATATTCAAAGCTAACTTTCAATTCTTTTTTATTTTTTTTATATTTGCTGATTAATTCAATATCTAAGCTAGAGGGTAAGTGAATAAAATTTTTATAAAATTGAAACTTAGGTTTTTTAATAAAGCAAACTTTATTTTTAGTTTCGATCAAATAGAAATTTATATTTTTTGATAAAATCTCCTTTTTTATTTTAGGACTGAAATTTTTATGGGCAGATTTACAGTAGCTTTGAAAAATACACTCTTTGCATTGAGGAATATTCTTTTTACAAATTAATGAACTATAGTCCATCATTGATTCAGCAAAATCTCTAAAATTTCTTTTTTTGAAAGTAATTTCTTTCAAAATATCTGATAGCTGCAGATTAGTAACACTTTTATTTATTAATCTGGAAATTAATCTCTTAATATTCACATCAATTGGATAAGCTCGTTTATTATAGCCAATGGCAATGATAGCATTAGCGGTATACTCGCCTATTCCTGGTAAATTTAGTAATTCATTTTTATCCTTAGGTAAGATTCCTTTAAAATTTTTATTAATGATTGATACGGATTTATAAAAATTGATTGCTCTATTATAGTATCCAAGTCCAGACCAGCATTTTAGAAAGTCATCAATCTTTTTAGATTTGAATGACTGAAAATCGGGAAACTCTCTTAAGATAGTGGGGAGTTTGTTTTGAACAGTTGAGACAGTAGTCTGTTGAAGCATAACTTCAGTCAAATAGGTTAAATAAATCTCTCTATTATCCCTCCAATACAAGTTTCTTTGATTCTTTTTAA